>Ga0208110_1000141_pt1 | contig 13502 bp, 14 predicted proteins | sample CryBogCBH13Jun08_FD_185507 | JGI IMG/M metagenome (GOLD analysis project Ga0208110, IMG submission 185507) | Freshwater microbial communities from Crystal Bog, Wisconsin, USA - CBH13Jun08 (SPAdes) | ecosystem: Environmental > Aquatic > Freshwater > Lake | place: Crystal Bog, Wisconsin, USA...
CTATTCTTACCTTCACTTCATTTAGCACTGCTTTAACATTTGGGTCGTCCACGTTATCTATATAAAACTTAATCTCATTGACGCACTCAGTTCTGGAAATTGGGTGTAGATTACCTGATTTCAACTGTTCAAGAATCATGATATAGCAGATGAATGCTTGTAATAGTTTCGGATATTCGCGAGTCACCCTGTCATTTTTGAATACATTACTTCTAGCGTCACTCCTACTACTGGCAGCGAGGCGTTGTAAAATGTTTAGATTCTTTCTATATTCGTTCACTAAATATGTAAGTATTGGCATAATCCTTTTCCGTAGTTCTTGCAATATTTGTGATTTTGTTGTTTCCGTGATCTTGAAAGTAATATACGGTTCAACAGCAGTATTGTATAGTCTCATAACGTCTTCAACCATTCCTGCATTTTCTCCAAGTAATCTCTTCGCACCTGCCCCACCAGGTTGTTGATCATCGGCGTAATTAATATGAGTGTATGTATGAATCTCTGATTTCTTCTTTTCCAAGATGACAATCAGTTGATTTATATTAGATTTTACAACATCAAACACTTCTGCAGTTATCTGACTATATGGCATGACATTCTCAGTATATAAACCAACGTTTTTCTTTTCTATATTAAATACCATCGCGTTCATATTTCTGTCATAATCTAATACCTCATTAATCTGGTTCCTTCTGATACTATCCATACTTTTTTATAATATTATTTAGATAATATATTATTTATATTGTAATCCGTTCTTCTTGATATATGCACTCGCAGCCGGTAGTGATAAACCTTGTTCTCTCATTACTTTTCTAACTAATTCATTTCTAGCGGTTGGGGCTCGTTTTGTTCTGACACCTCCAGATGTTCCGCCACCTGATTGACCACCACCTGATGTTCCGCCTCCAGATGTTCCGCCTCCAGATTGTCCTGAACCTGCTAACGCTCCATTAATAGCACTTCCTCGTGATGGCTGTGGGAATGGTTGATCCTTATGAGGTGATGCTTGTAGAGAAGTTCTGATTTGAGGTTGAGGAGGTGGTTGAGCCCGTAATATTGAGTCGGCTGATTGAGTCGTAAGTAAAGCACCACCTATGGTACTGCCACCGCTTGTACCCTTGCCACTCAGATTTGTAGTGGCTCGTTTTCTTCTAATTCTTCCACCTGTAGCACCATTTGTATGAGTTGCACCATCTGTTGGTTCAAAACCGAGATCAGCAATCGTCGCTGCTGCGAATCCGCTACCGCCTGAAACTTGATCGTTTCTTAATGTCATTGATTCCAATGGTGTAGCAACATCAAAATTGTTTGTCTCGCTAATCTGGTTAATCCTATCAATATGGCGTTTATCTATCGATCTCACTCTACGGGCGATATTTTCATTGTAGTTGTTGTGATATGGCATTTTAATGTATAAAACTATAATATATTTTTATTATGAATTTTATCATAAATAATATTATAATATGTTTTATGATAAAATTCATTTAGTTGGTTCTATCCGATATTGCTCTGTGGGGACGACCGTAACCAAGAGCGCCCAAAGCTGCTGCTCCGGCCGCTCCGTATGGACTGCCAGATGATGCCATTATTCCTTTAGCAGTGGTCGCTAAATTTCCCAAAACTTGTGGTGCGTGTTCCCGAACTTTTTGGCCCAACCACCTCACACCATTTCTTAGATTATCCATAAAGGAGGAGCCTCCGACCATACGTCTGACTTCAAAATTCGTATATGGTTCTTGTTCTAGTGATGCCAATACATCTTGTTTTGTCAAAAGTGAAATGAAGGTGGATGACGTTCCACGTTCATTCACGAATACGCCCGAGTTTATCGGGATAATGATAAGTTCTACATCTTCTGATCTCCAGTCATTTTTATGATTATTTTGAACATCTAGTGTTAGTTGTAGGTTGAAGGTGCCTAAACTTCCAGGCGCGTAATACTCATCAGTAAGTTGGATAACTTCCGCGAAGTTTAATACTAATATTGAACCGGTCGTTGGAATCATTTTGAATCCTAAAATATTATTTGATGCACCGAAACCGTAATATGGCTCAATAGGTGCTGATGCGCGTTGAACTACATTATTACCTGAAGGCGTTCCCATTTGCCCAGCTAATGACATTGTCAGACCTGAAAATTCATCCCAACTCATGTTATTCAACCCGCTTAAAACTGAATTAGTGTATAACTGTTGAGGTGTCATTGAACTTAACAGACCAGCTTGATTATTGAAATTGATCCTTATACCTGTAATTGTCAAAAAACTATCAGTATCACAACAAGTTAGCGCAGACATTTGGCGTCTCACAAAAATTACAAGTTTGTCAGGTATTCCGCTCAATTGAATATTATTAGAATTTAATGTAATTGTCGGTGCTGTAAAGAATCTACCAGAGGGATCAGGCTCGCCATTACCCAATGCCGTTATATTACCTTGTGAGAGGCCTGTAGTCCTATAAACCGGAGTTTCATAATATGGGATACAATTGCGACTCGGAAGCATTTCGCTCGCGTGTGGTGTTAAGAATTGGAAGATTAATTGAGATCGTTCAAATCTGACAACTTCAGCTGTTTTTGTAAAATATGTTGGTTCTATTACAGGCCCAACTGCACCGGGTGTTAGCATATGCCTGGCTGATCGCCATGCTCTGTTTGCATGCGAGAGCATATTCATCTGAAAATTGAGCGTTTGAACACCATACATTCCGGCTTTATTGTCTGTCGTTCCAAAACAAAACGGACTCATCATTAGAGGCTCCGTCACCTCGAAAGTCACATAAATTTCTCTATCTGCACATGTAGGTACTCGTCTCACATTTGTTGGTCTTCCAGCACCGTCTGGAATAAATGCATACATTTCTAGAATTTTATATGAACCCCGTGGGCGATGTTTCTTACTAGTTCCACTTGGTCGGTTATGGTCAAAGCCTAAGACGTTATTTGGATATGATAAGAATTTAGTTGGCGCGGTTCCCTGTAATCCTGCGTTAATGTTTGCTACCAAATTTGCTACCGATTCTATGCCTCCTGCGTCTGTTCCTGCAATAGGAGTCCTTGGCACATCAAAATTGGCTCCAGGCATTAGAACTGCTAAACGACCATTGGCAGCATTACCCGCTCTACCAATAACATATGGCATTGCATGAACCCCATCAGCATAATCACTTACATAATCTAGTGTTGTAGGAGTCATATCGTTATAATATGCCAATTCTTCAGGATCCATTAATCTTAGAAGCGCTGGTAAAACGTCAGACATGTTTGTGGCTACAGTATTATTATTAATTGTCGCCGTCATCGTTGCGACTAATGAATGTAATGGAAAAGGTGAAAGAGCGTCCGTCACCCCATAATTTACACACGGTAAATGATCTGGTTTATTAGCTGATCCTGTAATTTTTAAAGTCACCGTGCTCCTCCATAACACTTCCCGAGATATAACGGTTTCAAGCGATGGGATAGCAATATTGAAAACATGAGACGATGTTGAATGAGATATGGCATTATAAGTATATGAGGTGACATTTTGAGCGCCTTTATAAACGCCATAATTTACGGCATCGGTGATGCAACCGATGCGATCATCCTTGATAAGAACTTTATTAAATACGCCAGACATTATATGATATAATACATATATAGATAAAAAATTGATATCTATATATTTATTTTTCAGAATTCATTTTTCAAGCATTTTCATTTGATTCACTGAATCGGCGGTGTCTGAATAATATCTTTAATGTTGCATTACATCCCGGTTGTAGGTGTAATGGAATTAGATCGCCATAAACTGATTGCCACCATACTGAAATATCTATACGGTTCAAATTTGGCATTGAATACATATCAACTAACCTATATTCTGACTCTACCTTGAATAACATATCAGGGCGATACTGATTAGTTGCACTAATTGGGACAACGAAGTCAGTAATAATATTTGCTAAGTTTGGGGAACCGGAAGATATCAAACTTGTCGAACCTACAGAGCTGTCATTGAAGACTCTAGGCGGACTTGTATTTGTTGATTTTATAGGCAACAAACTGGTAGTGAAGACGATAGAACTAACGGGAGACCACAATGATACTGTCGCGATTTCTTGGAACAACTGAATGAAATAATTTTGGACTGTGGGTTGTTGATTCGCTGCTACACCATTGAATATAGGTCTCACATTAGTTTCTCTAGTATTCATAAACATTAACTCATAATTCAGATCTCCTTGATCACCATGGAATCGCGCAGGGAAGCTACTCAATAATTCATATAGTCTTGTATTAAAGAATATTCTCCTCCTACCTGGTTGTGTTCTTTCTAGATTCATATTAAATTTACAAGTATCCGGATCAAAGTCAATGAACGGTATAGTATTGACAGAAGTATTTGGAAACGACATCCATACATTTCCAAGAGCGTTGTTCATCATTGCTACGAAATGTGTATAATTAGTCATATAATAGTATCGCGTCGTTATGTCTTGCTTTAATACTGGTGCTGATGGTCTGGGTGCATCTAAATCCCATGGTATCCAAATTAATGGCACTGTTCTGCTTTCACCATTTGCTAATTGTACAGTGATACTATAAACAGTTCTATTAATATCCATCTGGTTTTCTCCTGTTTCAATACTTGGAATGAACACTGGTAGTTCATTACCAGTTTGAACACTAAAACGAAGAATTGATACGAAATAGTCAGCACTATCGCCGGCCAGAAAGGGACTATTTCTTGTTTCCTCAAATCTGAGAACTGGAGGTGGTTCATTATTATTTTGGTTATTATTGACAATCTGCAGATCCATATAAACATGAGTATCTGATAAATGACTTGACATGTGATTATATTATTAAAAATATAATATTTTTAAATAATATAATCTGTCTGCATTTCTAAATGCGCAACTCAGAAATTTAAATGACAAACAAATATTAATGAATCAAAGCGCTTCAGGTATAGGTGATATTCAAGGAGATGATACAATAAACAACGGATTCAGGATAGTTGATACATCTAATAACATTGTCAGGTCATTGGTTCCAGGAAATAATATACAAGCTAGAGTGGTAGATAATAAGCAAATTGTTGTAGATGCAATGTTTAAACTGACATCCACATCAGATATCATAAAAATCAAGGAAGAAGATAACGGAATGAAGATAGATACAACAGTATTGAACGGTGTTTTAGATTCATGTATTAAACAAGTTTATGACAAGACATCCGGCAATAAAGTTATTACTATAGAACAAAAAGGCGAGACGCTAAGTATTGATGCCTCGGCATTGAATACCGTTATATCGTCCTTTATCAGCAATACTAAATCAATCACAAACAGAATAAATGTCGTTCAATCAGCAATGCCACAAAAAAGGTTCATAGGTATGACTGTTAGATTTGACGACCTGACGATCCTTAGTCAATGGGGAGTCCATATCCTGACAGCCAATAAGCATCTGAAAAAACCATCTGACGGCGTTATACAGATCGTATTTCCTATTCCATCACCAAATTGTAATTATGGGGTGCTACTGTCATTAAATGCTGATAACAAAGCCGGCGTAATACAATATGCCAAGGCGGAAAAATCTGGTGTTTCTGTGTTGACTTATAATCTCTCAGAAAAATTAACTGCCTTCTCTGGTTGTTTCACGATAGAAATAATAACAGGATGATTACCTGCCACCGTCTGCTAAGAATTCCGCTACGATGTAATCGTAAGGTTGACGCGTTATCTTTTTTAGATGCTTCATGTATTCTTGATATTGTTCCAAATTCATGTTATAGAATTTGAAACAATACAGGAATGCACAAACATGATCTCCGCATGTCTCGATCCTCGTGTCTTCCTGTTGAAAGCTCATCTTGTTGTGTATATGCTGTTCCACTCGTAGCAAGTTGGATAAATAAGTTATATGTTCATTGAGCGTGTATCTCTGTTTCATATTGATCCACTTCAATTCTGAATCAATGGGAATACCGTACGGATCAAAAAATGTAAATAAATCACCATCTCGTGTTAAACATGTCCAATGTCCAGATAATCTTTTCTGTTCATACAGGATTACAACAGAATCTCTGTCATTTGCCAACAGTTCCCGGATGCTTGAGTATTTGGATAAGTCAGAATAGACTATGATCTTTTGGTCTTCTCCCAGGATCTTTTTTATATCATCGTCAGATAAGGGGGTTCTCATCATTCGCCTTACTCTAGCCATCTTAATTATATGATTATATTTTAATTAATCATATAATTACTCAACCAGTATGACCTTCCGATTTCGCCCCTGCTATTGATCCAGCAGATACAATATCCCCTTCAAAAGTCCCATGACCTGAGACGGAAAGATTGCTACCTAAATATGTAGCATCATTTACGGTACATTGACCATTAACTAGAAGATGACCCTGAATATCCACATCAGTATTCATGACAACCTTCTGTTTGAAAATTATCTTATCCTCCTTTTCATTTATTTCAATAATGTCTGATATTGCGTCTTTGACGGCTTTTTTTACATATTGCTCCATACTAACTTCGCCTATGAATAAAGTGAACAGTTTGTTAAACATCAGTTTAGCTTTGGAAACTAGGACAACTTGAGTGAATGCAGACGCGTTGAGATCGTCGCTTACTGAAATTCCAGTATGATCAACCTTCATGAACTTGAAATTCTCCGCCGTGTAATCACATGATGGTGAAGCTTGCATAAACTATATATATTTTTTAATAGAAATTATTTTTTATTTTAAAATCACTTTGATACCTCAATGCTATCTACTTTAAGGTTTTTCACTTTGAGAGTTTGTGTATTAACGTCATATGAGAAGTTATCTCCATCGACAGTGATTACATCTCTACCTGATACTTTTACGCTATCGGCACTCACATTTGTTATGTTCATTTGTGTTCCACTATAATTGGTTGAGTTGGTATCAGTTGCGAACATCTTGGCCGTGTTGATAGTTTGGGATTGGACGACGCCTTTATCATCTACCTTTAAATTATCAGAGCTTACCAAGACTGAATCGTTTCCGACATATAAGGGCTTAGTTGATGTAATAGACGATTCATAAAAGTTTAACACAGCTACGTCATCTTCAGTAGAGGTACTTCCAGATATACCGGCCGATGTGATCTTCACTTTTACAATCTCTGCGGGTTGTGCGGGTTGAGTTGTTGGAGGTGGTTGGCTAGACATGTATATATAATATAGCTGAGATATTAATTCTATATTATTTTTTAAAGAATTTAAAAAATAATATTATATATTCTTCTTATATGGCAATGCAATATCAAGTGATAAAAACTTGTAATAATCCATTTGGTAATTATTTCAAAGAAACGAATCCGAAGTTCCATGCACTGATAGAGAAGCATTATGTGATGACAACCGAACTAGTTAGTACAGGTGTATCTGTGTTGATTACAGAATTCAGGAAATACCCGGATAAGAAATGCGATGACGTCATGCTATATTTCTGTGGTTATGACGATTACTTTTACCATGTCCATTTTTTTCAATTTGTTAAGCACGAGTTTGATATTCTTGTTATTGATATTACAGGATTTGGATATAACAAACGCTATTCACCAGCTCAACCATATAAACCATCGGCTTTTTTTAATTATTACGATAACACCACGACAATAGTCAAACATTTAGACGTTGCATTTAACTATATCACTAGAAGTTATCAATATACTAACACTTATTTATATGGACACTCAACGGGCGGGCACATCTGCACTACATATCTGTTCTATTGTCAAGCTATGAACAGGAAAACTATCCAGTTTAAGAAAGTATTATTGAACTCTCCACTCACGAGAATTTATTATCCGTCGCAGATCATCTTATTTCTTCTTTTGATGATATCAATGATTATTGGCATCTTTTATAAACATTTTGATCTACATGGTATTGTCTTTGGGCGTAATAAAAAATCTGACAAGACTAACTATAACAGGGCGTTGAATTCAATTCATAAGACGACAGGACTGGACTATATAAACTATAGCTATACAGGTCATGTTCAACAACCCATTTGTGTCGGCTGGATCAATTTCGTTGAATTAGCTACTCATGATATGACCAATAGCGATGTAATGATTGATTATAATACGGTTTTAGTATGCTCTGAAAAATACGGTACTACTGGCTATTTTAAAACTGACGCATTTTTAAATCCTTATGATACCATTCATGACATGTCCAAAATATATACCAACCTAAAATATAAACAATTTCCATGTCCTCATGATTGCTTGTTGGCGCCATACGATAATGGGACGGGTTGTAATTGGACTCGTATTCTAGACTATCTTTTTGAAGCTTAATGATATTATATACGGTGTATCAATAATATCATTAAGCGAATATTTTAGAATTAATAACTGCGTCGCTCCCGATCTGGATGAGCTTCTTAGTCCTCCATGGTATTAAGATGTAAGACACATCAATGGCTGATATTTTCTTTACATCTATAAGGATTGTATTATTACCATCATTATCTATATATCTTAACAAGCTACTATAAGTAATGCTGATAAAATTCCAAATAAACGAAAATATATTATTTATTGGAATGTCTACATATGGATTGAACGCATCAAATTTAAAGCCAATAATTCTATGACCTTCTGATGTCCTGATCATCCTCTCAAATTCTGACCAATGACCACCGTACTGTGCATATAAATCTCTTGAATAATCATTATTCAACATACCTGCGATATAATCGGGTGTACCAGTGTTTTTGAAAATTGCCAAGGGGTAATTTAAGACAGATGCACCTCCATCTGCTATTAATGCTACCTTGTTCTGTTTTCTCAACTTCAGTATATTAGGCGTGAAGAAGATATTACCGGTACATGAATATACAACGGCGTCAATAACTGACATATTTGGCGTCGTCTGTTTAGATGCAACCCAAAAGTATGAATCTGTCATATTTATAGCAGTAATAATTACATTCCTTTCAAGCTCAGCGAATGTAATATCGTTTTTGTCAGGATGAACAATATGTAATATTGATATCGCAAATTCTCTAACTATATCACTACTCACTAATCCATATTGGACGAAAAAATTCCACGGTAGCTTCAGAAGTATAAATGGAATCCTGCTCAATAATACGACTCTCCATTTATTTATCAATTCCTCTATCTGGTAAGATGTGAGATTCAAACTTAACGCTAATGAAAAGATGGAACCAACTGACGAACCGCAGAGATATTTAACCTTTGTCATATCCATTCTTTTCTCAAGTTCTCTAAGGGCGCCTATATATGATATCCCTAATACTGCACCACCTTCGAATACAATAGTATTGAATTTGTCCATTTATAATAGTTAGAATATATTTTTTTATTTGGTATATAAATATTATAATAATGATTGATATGGCTTGTAAGTTTATGGGATACCCTGTTATCTCATCCATATTTTATGTCAGTGTATGCTACGCATTGGGAATGTATAAAACGCAATTGAACAAGCTTTACAAGAACAATGAAACTTACAAACATGTCATAAAAATTGTCGGTATCATTCATAATTTGATTATGACTGTTTTCTCTGGTGCATTCTTCATTAAATTGTGCCATCTTGTTCTAGCTGAATATGGATCAGTAATTAATCATAAGGTCTGGTTGGAGAATCATATTATTACCAACCAAGATATATTGAACCTATGTTGGGTATTTTGCCATTCTAAAATTGTAGAATATATAGATACATTTCTGATTCTGCTCAAGGGTGGTTCTCCGATCTTTCTACAAAAGTACCATCATTTTGGTGCTGTTTGGGCATGGTTTATATTATTGTATGCTGATTCTACCGCTGTCTTAATTCCATGTATTCTGAATTCATTTGTCCATACCGTCATGTATTCCTATTACCTCTTATCAATTTTTGATAAGAAGAACTTAAAAAGCATAAAAATGTTTATTACACTATTACAGATTGTCCAATTGAAATACGGATTAATCATTAGTGTATTAGATTATACCCTCTATCATTATGGTAAGATGAATTCGCTAAACAGATATATTCTGTCTGGCTTGTTCTTTCAGTCTTATACATTCATATTGATCTTATTGTTTCTAGATTTTAGCTATAAACAATATGTTAGAAAAGATACAAAACTCAATTAAGTCGTTCAGTTTTATGATTACAATTTGGAAATTATATTCAATTTCGCAGTCATGTGTTTTATGTCCTTAGTATCTTTATCATAACACGCCTTCAAATCCACTTCAATCTTGGATTTAATAGCATCCACAGACTCTTTTGATATATCGCCACTATGATAATAGAGACATCTGGCATACATTGTATCGGGTTTCTTTACATAATATGGCATTATGATAGGAATATGATATTTGCCGGCGATTCGTGTTCGCCAGTGCGTCATGAAGGAGCTCTGTTTATATAAGTCATTTTGGTTATAAATGAAATGTATTCTTATATTATATCCATATGTTTGACATTGTTTTATCCAATAACTGTAAGTATTCGTATTGATCGTGTAAGTCTTCTCGTTATAGCCAACAGTTTCTACGAAGCCTCCTGGCAACACTATCGCAGAGCGTCCAGTCTGCAATAGACTGAGTACGGTCTTATGATTCAATGGATATATGTAAAGCCCAACAGCGCGAGTAAATAAGAGAGTCGGGGGGCTACCATAGAACAGTTTATTGTCGACTAGCAATGTATAATCACGACGATGTATTCCTTTATCTATGCAAGATATTATTCCCTCTGTGCAAAACATGCCATGTGGGATTACGAGCAATATTTCCTTATCTGTGATTGGTTTGTATTCACCTAACCAATGTACCTTACCTACAATATTAGTCCGTATCCATTTAGCTATCTTATCGTCAATGAACAAACGTGAAGCAACAATTAAACTCAAACATACTGATGCTGTTGTTGCATACTTGCTATAAAGTGCAAAAATTAGTATTGGGTAAAATGTGAAACCACCAAAAATTGATAGTGGTAAAAGTATCGCAGGAACATTAACCATTAATACTGGTAATATAATTTTAACTGAATTTTATATATAATATAAAATTCAGTTAAAATGTTTCAACGATTTGTAATATTCTTTCATAACTTCATAAATGGAATTATGAAGGGTGTATTTTATGTCATGTTGATGACAAAATTCACGAACAATAGGGGCAATAACCCGCAAATGCTCACATGACACACTAGGGAACAAATGGTGTTCAATTTGATAATTAACTCCGCCGAAGAGATATGTATATACATACGAATCGTTATAGAAGTTGGCACTGTTCATAATTTGTAATTTTAACCAATCATTACCGGCATAATGGTTTTCTACCAAGACATCATAAGTGTCGTGATCTGCCAATACATTCAAGCCATAAAGAAAATTATTCATTATCATATGCGTTATACTTGCATGGATACCCATCAAATAGAATATGTATAATCGTAATAAGGCTAATATCATATTGAAATACGAATATTTGGCGTTCATTATTTTCATCCCGAATACTTTTCCGCTCCTTAGACCAATCATGTAAGATATTGTTTGACCCAGATAATATCCAGGGAATATAAAGATGATAATCGGAAACAATAACACTGAGAACCTCGTTGAACTAAGCTTGTTATTCTTATTGTAAAAGGGACGTAAATGATACATGTCAGGGTCTTTATCTAGCCCTGTATAGCGATGATGATAAATCAGATGATGCATAATCCAAATGTCAGCGTTCCATAATCCAAATCCGTTCCATAGCTTGCAGAACAGAACGTTTGATTCAACATGTTTGAAAATACAATAATGACTACCCTCATGCATTATACTAAAACCAATAACCATCCAAAGAAAACCAAGAATTAGTCCCACGGAAGCTTTTAATATGGAATTGGTCATGAAAATACATAAATATGTAATGTCTGCATATAATACAAAACAACATAGGAGGAACAATTTTTTGAACATTGAGGCCTTTATGTTTGATCTGTTGTAATTACATTGTTGTTTCACTTTTAGCGCGAGTTTATTATATAGTTCCATGTCATATAATGGCGCTGTGCCAGGTTTCTCGTTCAATTCATATTGCTTCATCATTTTGTAAATCTTATCTTTATCTGAAAATGCGTGGTAGCTATCAAATAATGCAGTGATATCACCTGTATTTTTGGTCAGTTCCAAAATCTTACTGCCTCCCGGATGCATTTGCATGAAATCGGTGAGGTCATACAACTTATTATTAATATGCCATACCATATATATATTATTCATAGATTTTATTTTTAAAATAAAATCTAAACATATTCAGTACCTAATAATTTTAATACAACTGACATCTTACCCATGCTTAATTCTGCGCAGATTCTTAAATCATATTTACTTACCCTATCAGGGTTATATCTAAAATAGATTGAATTTTGAAGCCCCATCACTTTTCTAACAATAAAGCTAACAATACAAACCGATAAGACAACATATTTTTTTGCTTGTTTTCTAATAGCCATACTTTGGTTTAATGATTAAAATAATATTATTATTTAAATTATATTCATGGACAATTCAAATCTCATAGTTAGTAGAGTTAAGAATACCAGCTTCAAATCTGTTGTATCATCGCTATACTCATGTTGTATTGGCTCATTGGCTTTCTTATTCTCAATGTTGATAGGTTCCATCGTTGTTTTAATTGTTTTATTTTGTTTCTTCAACGTCTTAATGTTCATTATATCACTCGTCTTAATAGTCATATTTTTTCTAACCATTTTGTCCGGTTCTGCATTTGTAATATTCGGTGGGATTTTTATGATTTATTCACATTATTTACAAAGTTAAAAAACATATATTATATAATAATATATGGATCAACAACGAACCCTAGCTGAAGCACAAAGACGAAATCAAGAACAACAAGAAAATTTACCAATAACACGACACCTACGACGATTACATCGTATGCAATTACAACAACAACCACTCCCCGAGCCATTTAATAATGAAGAGTTGACAGATCGTCAACGTGAAAGATCACGAAATCTTGGCAGAGCTGTATTGGGTAGTGAGGGAATAGCTCCAGATATATCACATATTTATAATATATCACGGCATCTACATCATTATATGACTGGACAGAGTGCCGACCTAGTAGAAAACCAGATAAGAAATGATGATAGAAATCGTGAAAATAGACTGAGAGCAGATGCACATACAATGTGGACAGAGAATCTCTTTGATATGATTGGACCTGAAGAATTTCGAGTTCTAATGAATAACGTACGTGATGAACCTGAGTATCGGCGTCTGTATGATGTCCATCTTGATCTTTGGGAAATTGAATATGTACAAATTATGAATACAGATCCTAATGATCCAACACTTAAAGAACGTGTGGCTAAACCTGTATGTCAGAGTAGGATACGAATTTATTTAAGAGATATACGCGACACCAGTTATGAACTGCAGAGACAACAAGCTACC
>Ga0208110_1000144_pt1 | contig 13289 bp, 11 predicted proteins | sample CryBogCBH13Jun08_FD_185507 | JGI IMG/M metagenome (GOLD analysis project Ga0208110, IMG submission 185507) | Freshwater microbial communities from Crystal Bog, Wisconsin, USA - CBH13Jun08 (SPAdes) | ecosystem: Environmental > Aquatic > Freshwater > Lake | place: Crystal Bog, Wisconsin, USA...
GCGGCATTCGGGTCGATGAAGCCCGTGAGGCCGCTGACCGCATCGTAGACGGAGACCATAGGGGTGCTGACACCCACGTTAGCACCAGGCACGAGCTTCTTGCCCGTCTCGGCGAGGAGGCGGCCCACGGGGCAATTTGCCGTGGTGGCACCCGCAACAACGGCGAGCGTGCCAACATTCTGATACTGATTATTCAGCGAGACCGTGTAGGTGAAGAGCTCCTGGTCAAATGTATTGACCGAGACATACGTGCGGAGGGACACATCCTTGCGCTGGCCGTAGGTGGAAGACATCTTTATACTTAGATACAATATTTAATATCCACGCTGGACCCAGACGGTTCCATAATCAGTGGCGCCACCGAATATGACGCGGAGTTTATGGAATACATTAGCACTAGGCTGCTGATCAACCATTACATAGTATACGCTATTTCCATCAGCCTCCTGAGCACCCGCATCTATACGCTGAACAAGGCGATACGTATACATGCAGCTTTCACCACCCTGAAGGCCTAGTCTAACATCCTTACCCATATCTGTAAAAATGTTATCTCCAGGTGTTGTATTGTTATGAATATCCGCATAATTATCAAGATATGCCACAGCATTTGCAAGGTCTGTTTCATTCTTAAAGAGAACAAAGCCATTCACATACTTCGGTAAGTATACATCAAAAATGGCCTTCATCTGCGGATACGTGTAATAGTAAACACCCTCATACGAATAGAAGCGCTTTGTGAGGCGCTGGGCAAAACTCATTCTTATACTAAGAAGAGAGGTTTAAATCTAACGCACCTTTCTTAAAGAGTATGTGGGGTAAGCATCCAAAGACAGGAAAGCCCATCCGTATTCTACAGACTGAAACCTGTATCAGCCGTGATCGGAAGACAATCGCATGGGTTCCTGCTGAGAAGGCAGAAGAAGCAGCATGGGAGCGATGGGATGTTGGGTCAATTGGCCTTAAGAATCTGACGAAGAAGACAGATGTGCTGGTTCTCTGCGATCCTGCCGAGGTCACGGAAAATGTTGCATGGTTTCGGACAGGTCAGTGGCAGCCTTATTCTATGATCTTGACGAGCAAGGAGGTTCTTGATGTCATAGGAGAGGAGGAGCTCAAGGAGCTCGGCATTGGGAATATGATTTGCTTGGAGGAGGTGCATGAGTTGTATCCTTTTGTTTGTGCTGGCTCTAGCCCTAGCACAAACGATGCTGGCTCTAGCCCTAGCACAAACGATGCTGGCTCTAGCCCTAGCACAAGCACGGGAGGCAAGTGGGACGGCACCGCAGAAGACGCAGCCCTCCTTGCCTCTCTTCTTCTCCGCAAATACAGAGCTCTTGGCCTTACCTCAAACAATGGACGTGCCATCAAGGTAGAGCCCCTCACTCCTCCTCCCCAGCTCTGGATGATCACCCAGTTTTTCAAGGCCAAGAAGGCCGACCGCATGGCAGAAATTACCACATGCCTTGTAAAGAATCTCCTCTGCCCCTACGTGGATAAGACCGTGCTGTTAACCGAAGAGGATATGAGCGCCCATATTCCCCCCATGAATCCAGAGAAGGTTCTCCAGGAAGTAGTCAAGAAGCGCCTCACGTATGCGATGGTCATCAAGTGGATCGCAGAGAAGGCGCCTTCCAATACGATCTGTGTATTTGCAAATTCAGATATTTATCTGGATAAGACATGGTCTGCCCTCTGGTCGACGAAGCTAGAGGGCCGCTTTCTCTCTCTTCTCCGCTATGAGGCGGTTACTGGGGTTCCCGATGAGGAGCACCAGCTGTTTGGTCCTCGCCCTGATAGCCAGGATACGTGGGCTATCCTATCAGATAGTGTGAAGGCGAAGACGTGGAAATATGAGGATCTGGAGTTTCCGTTTGGCAAGGCAGGTTGTGACAATGCGATCAATATGGAGATGCTCCGCGCTGGCTTTCTTGTAACGAATCCAGCCCTCACAATCAAGACGCATCACGTTCACGAGTCTACTCTTCGCACATATGACAAGACAGACATTGTGGACAAGAATATGTATTTTTACATCAAGCCGACAGGTCTTCACGACATGACCCCCCTATTTTCACTGAGCCCTACTCATACTCTTCCTGTTATCCCTTTTTCCCGCCCCGTTAGAGGTCCTGTTCAGAACCATCTGCGCACCTTCTGCACAATGGTATCTAAGGGTTCTGAACAAACATTCACATATGGATCAGACAATAAGTATACTGCAACAGAACCTGTAAAGATCTATGAAGATACTGGTGTTTTCCAGACAAATACTGGCCTCGCTTACACGTATGATAGCATCTACGTTGGAAAGTCCAAGGCGGCGGCAGATGCGTGGAACAAGTCCACTGTCAGTAAGCTTCGTCCCTCTCTACCAGTAGAGATTGGTCTCATCGCTCCTCTTCCTGACACGTTTATGAGAAACCCTCTCAACTTTATTCTCAGATACATTTCCAATATCCTAATCCTCAGAGAGAAGGCTGGAGGAAAGGGTGAGTTCTGGCTGCCGCGGAGCAAGCCGTTTATGGATGCGATCCAGATCTTTAGTTGGAATCAGAAGGAGGTGCCTGTCATTCCGCGTGACGAGGGTGTTCAGGTGTATTGCGAGAAGGCATATATTATGCTGCCGACAGATAACAATCTGATAAGCAGAGAGCAGGTCACTTTTCTTCGTAAGCATTTGATCGTGAGGAGGGACGGAGGTTCCTCGCGCTGGCTATCGGAAAGAGAGAAGGAGAAGAGGACTGTTGTCTTCTTTGATGAGACCTACTGCAATCGCGAGTTTATCCGTAAGATCGAGGGCAATTACAATGTGGATGTAATCTGGCCTGAGAATACCACCATTGAGACTTTAGTGGCAAAGCTGAGTGGCGCCTACAGACTCATCGCCGCATCCGTGAACATGGGGTGGTCCTGGATTCTTCCTGTCGGCTCCACAGTCATTGAGATCCAGAATGAGATGATGCCGAATGCTGAGGGTCTCCACTTGGCCTGTGCATCGGAGCTTGTGCACCTCTTGGTTCTCGCGCCCAAGGGTCAGGTTACGGAGAATGTGCGCAATATTCTGGTGGAGCAGATTCTGACACCTGTAGCCGATGCGGTGGATACGAAGCTTCCTCTTCTGATCATCCCTAAGAAGCCTGTTGGCGACTTCTATCACCACAGTGGTGATAGCTTCAGAGAGATGGCAGTCATGTGGGCTGAAAAGGGCTATGTGCGGATCATCGAGGACTCGCATGCGCACCATGTCTGGCTCCACGGAATAGGGAATACGCTCTTATACGATCGGCCGACGTATAAGTGGCTTGAGAATGCTCCTCCTGAGGAACGGCGCTTTGTGAAGGCGCTCTTTGGAAACCCTGCGCCTGTGAATGGAGGAAAGGCGTGGAGTTTCTGGCCGCGTCGTCCTGCCTTGGTGGAGGAGCTGGCTCCCAAGGCCACGGCCACATGGTCAGAGCGGTTGCAGCGCCTCGTTTTCTATGGGCGAACTGAGAACGATACGCAGAGAAAGCACAGGCCTCTTGAATGGGCTGCTGTCTGTTCCGAGTTCTCTATGCCCGACGGCCTTGCCAAATATCCTTATACACAGCGCGAGTATCTGGAGAAGTTGGGCCAGGCGAAGTTCGGCCTCTGCCTTCCAGGATTTGGCCTCAAGTGCCATCGCGAGGTTGAGTGTATGGCGATGGGGTGTGTGCCGATCGTGAGCCCTGGTGTAGACATTGGCGGATATGCGAATCCGCCTGTAGAGGGTGTGCACTATTTCAAGGCTGAGACACCAGAGGATGCGCAGCGCCTTTCCGAGGAGACGGATGAGGCTACGTGGATCAAGATGTCTGAGGCGGGCAAGGCGTGGTGGCTCGCGAACAGCAGCTGCGATGGAATGTGGGCTTTGACCCAGTCGCTTTTAAAATAAGTGTAGACGGTAGATGGATAAAAGAAAAAAGAATCTTATGAATCTTCTTGGACTTAATGATGATCCGCCAGTACCACCAGCACCAGTAGCTGCTCCTCCTCCTAGACTACAAATACCTATTGCACCTGTATGGGATCCAGTTAAGGGATCTGAGTTCCTTATAACATCGGCCGAGATGAAAGCTTTGGCTGGCACTTTAAAATTTGACCATGGAGCAATGAAAAGCCTTATGGAAGAAAAACTGACTCCATTATCAAAACTTGTTGATAGAAATTTTATTGTGGATGCAAAGAAATACCCCACAGTGTATATAACAAGTGATATTCATTCAGATGTAAGAAAGTTCATACAAATGCTCCAAGGAGCTGGACTTGTAGACTTAGGAAGTTTAAATGATATTTATATAGGAGATAATATTTATGAGCCAGCCCTTTTTGATCAGATTGAATGGACAGGAGGGGCAGGAACACTTCTTGTTATTGTTGGAGATCTAGTTGATGGAAAGAGACCCGATAAAATATATGATAAATCATATATAAATGACCCAAAAGGTTCCTTTGAATTCTTATTACATGCATTCCTTTATAATTTAAAGATTAAGGCACTAAATGTAGGATCTGATGTAAGATTTACAATAGGAAATCACGATTTTGAGACAGTTATAATATATAAACAAGAACCTCCTAATCTATATACTAGCTTTGTAACAGACCAAGCAAAGATTTTTTTTGATGGCTATTATGGGCGGCGGAATGCCCTACTTCCATTTTATGAGATATCCCCTTTTTATCTACTTTCAGTTTTAGGAAATGATAACGAGAGAAAAATAGCATGTGTGCATGGAGGATTACATTCAGGAAAATCTCCATCTATAAAAAATTATACAACGATTCTTGAGAATCTTCAAATAGAAGTATCAGCTAATTTTTTAAATGGAAAGGATGATAAGTTTATTTCTGATAAAGTGATGACTATGTTTCAAGATAAATGGATAGCGGAAGAACAGCCTGGTCCTCTCTGGACACGCTCCTATGCTAACTCTACTTCTGATGCACACTGTGCTGAAATTGCCAAGACTGGCTATAAGCTGGTTGTAGTTGGTCACTGCCCAACAAATACTGGATTTTCTCGCACGGAAGAATTAATGAAGGCAGGGCCATATGCAGGCTGTGAACATTCCCCTCATGGTCCAGTGGGAGATGGATGTGTCGTTTTAGATTGTCCTCATTCTAATGGAAAGCCCCAGCTCGCCTTTGTAGATGTTGCTTTATCTTATGGATTTAGAAATCAGGAACAAATTATTGATATGAAGCTTAAAAATACTACAGCAAATCCTGATGGTAACAGGATGAGAACAGTTGAAATGCTTAAACTAACAGGTGTGGATACAGCCGAATTTACTATTGAAAGGAAGAAGATTGTAGTAGCAATGGCAGGCGGCCGATCCAGGTCTAAACGGACACGGCGTAGATCTAAGAAGAATGCAAGTAGGAAACGGGGGCTCCGTGGAACTTCTAGAAGTGTTCGGAAACGATCTCACAGTCGTCAACGCCGCTAGAGTGAGTTTCCATAAGATTGCGACTGTGATGGAGACAAAAGATGAGAAGCTCATCTCTTATCTGGCTAAGCATAACCACAACAGCCCCTTTTTCCACCCGCAGGCGCGGTTCCGTCTCAAGATGCCGATCTTTGTTGCACGCGAGTGGTTTCGACACACCGTAGGCTTTTCGCGCAATGAGGTGAGCCGCCGCTATGTAGATGATGAGCCCGAGTGCTGGGTTCCCACGGAGCTGAGGGCTCGTGACGCGAATAAGAAGCAGGGATCCAAGGATGAACTGATCCCTACGAATTCTGTGGTTGTCAAGGAGATCCAGAATTTTACCGATGGGGCGGTGTCCTTCTACAACTTTCTTCTGAAGGAGGGGGTTGCACCTGAGATTGCGCGGGCCGTTCTACCACAGTCCATGTATACCGAGTTCATTGAGACGGCATCTCTGGCGGCCTATGCGCGTCTCTGTGGTCTGCGCCTCGATCCTCATGCACAAAAAGAAATTCGTGAGTTTGCGGCGGCAGTTGCCGAGCAGATGGAGAAGGCGTTTCCTGTTTCTTGGAAAGCTTTAGCTTCTGATTCATCCTAGAAGCAACAATGCTTCTGATTCATCCTAGAAGCTACTCAGCATCCGAGTCAGGAATAGAGGTGATAATACTCTCCTTAGCAGCGTCCCAACGACCTATATACTTGAATGTAGAGGGTTCATACACCTTCTTCTTTTTTGAATCATAATAATATTGCTTGCCATTCAGTTCCTTCTTAAAGACCTGAACGACATGCACTTCCTCGGGCTCAATGGGCTCCTCTTGAACGACGGCGACTGGCTGAGTTACCTCGGCCTTCTTGACCCTTACTTTGATCTTCTTTGGCTCCTCCTTTGTCTCTGATTCCTTCTTAGCCTTTGGTGCCCTCTTCTTCTTTTCTACAGCTGCAGCCGCAGGCGGTTCTGGTAAAGGTGCATTACTTAGCACTTCCATTGCTGTTCCCTGAACTGCCTTCTTGACTCTGTCCATATCTTCTGGAGATATGGTATATCCAGCTTTAGCCTTCTCATAGAACCATTTACTACCCCACATACGACTCTTCAAAGCGCCAAAATCCTTGACAGCTTCATCAATAGTCCCCCACCAAATCTGGGGATGATTTCCAATATTCTTATCAGGCTTTGGTTTATTGCGCTTATCTGCACACTTACCACAGACTTTATCTCCCTGTATTGCCTTTCCTTCACATTGAATAGGAAAGTGTATCTTTGGTCCGTTAATAAAATGAAACATCTGATCATCTTTGACGCGCCACGCCATACATTGTGTAGCCATTCTTGTAACGAACCTTCAGCTAACAGCAACCGTCAAATTTGAAGGGTCGGGTCACCTGACCTCGTGTAGGATAAATGAATAGCCTTTTCACTATGGACTCTATTGCTGGAACAGCTCTCTTCTATCTAAGCTTTACACGATTTATGAATGGACAGCCTCTCCTTGGATTTATCATTCTAGTTGCAACATTTATCAACTACTTTGTAATGTATGTAAAGGAGGTAGAGCGCATTCGCCTAAACTCTACAGGAGTAGAGTTTGATGAACTTCCTGATGAGCAGGAGCAGGAGGAAGAGGAAGAGGAGCGTGAAGATCCTCCTCTTCCCCTCTCCCCTGTAGAGGATGGAGAGATGGCTGATGATGAGAATGAGCCTATTAAGGAGGAGCCCCCCTCTCAAGCCGAGGTAGAGACTGACTTTATTGAGTGCTCCCAGTGTGGAACTCTAATTGAGCCTGATCTTGCTGGAATGTGTAATGCCTGTATGAAGGCCGTGTATTGTGATGAAACGTGTCAGCGCAATCACTGGAAGAATGGCCACAAGGAGGAGTGTTCTGTATCACGGAAGCGCAAGCGCACTGATATTATCTGCTAGCTACTATAGCGCTGACGCGCTGACGCGCTAAAGCGCTAATAAAGCGCTAATGCGCGAGCAGACGGGTCCGTGACACCAGGTGACCAACGCGGCATCCAGAAGTGCGGTAGAGTAGAAGAGGCCGTCTTTCCAAAATTAGCTTCAAAATGAAAACGATAATAATACTGTTCAGGCGTTACAGGTGTTAGAGTAGGATATGCATGAGGCGCTCTTTCCTTCCAGTTATCTGGGACAATAGATTCCGCATAGTCCTTTACCACCTCAGACCAACTTTTTTCAGTTGGGCTCACGCCATCACTAAACGCCTCCTTTCTTCTCCACAGAACCTCATGGGGTAGCGTAACACCATCATCAAAGGCGCGACGAAGCAGCCACTTTTCAGGCCTCTTTCCTAGAATGGGCCGCAGCCACTCTGTCGGTATGGACCGCGCAACGGCAACAAACTGCCTGTCCAAGAAAGGGGTCCGAGGCTCAAGCCCATGAGAACTGATACAGCGGTCTGAGCGAAGCACATCAAACATGTGGAGCTCATCCAATAGTCTGCTCACCTCCTCTTCATACGCCGAATCGTGCGGCGCATTATTAAAATATAGATAAGATCCAAAGACCTCATCACTACCGTCACCGTTAAAGACAACCTTACAATCTGACTGCATTTTCACTTCTCTTGCAACGAGCCAGTTTCCAACTGAAGCGCGCACGGTCGTCGTGTCAAAGGTCTCAATGTCATGGATAACCTTGGGTATAGCGGTAAGAAAATCCTCCTGATCCATAATAATCTCATGATGGTCCGAGTCAATCCAATCCGCCACCTTTCTCGCATAAGCAAGATCCTGTGATCCTTGCATACCGATACTAAAGGTCTTGAGCTTAGGGGCGCCCGCGAGCCGCAGCTCCTTGGCAACAAGAGATGCAATCAGACTACTATCCACGCCACCACTGAGTAGAGCTGCCACAGGCCTCTCCGTCATCATGCGCTTCTTCACAGCCGCTTCTAGAGCACAACGAAGAGCCTGACACGCCACCTCTAGGCCTCTAAAAAGAGGGTTCTTCAGAACATGGATCGGGTGAAACCGATACGTATGTTGCAGGGCCAGTGTCTTCAGAGAGTAGACCTGGCACGTGCCAGGCGTAAAATGAGTATTTGACTGCGTAAGGGGATACATCGACTTGAGTTCGCTTGCAAATAACAAAGTCGACGCATAGATCTGATTTGTTGTAGTTAATGAAAAACGATGACCGATAAAGAGGGGTCGCACACCATATGGATCACGTCCCACGATAACCTTCTTTTCTATAGTGTCCACGATAACAATAGCAAAAACACCGTCAAGAAGTCTGAAGAAGGCCTCGGGGCCTGCAGCCTCATCAATGACAATCTTTTGATATAGATGCCCCAGCACCTCGCAGTCACTTCCAGATGTATTAATAATTCCATATGTCTGGGCCAGCGCCTTCCAGTTGTAGATCTCGCCATTACACATCCACCAGATACGTCCATTTGTCATGGGCTGCATTCCCTCTGGATTTAGCCCATTGATCGCCAGACGAGTAAACCCAAGAATGCAGCCACTCAGATCTACACGGGACACCTGTTCAGGCCCTCTAGCCAAGAGCTGTTTTATACAACGGTCTGGGTTATCAATCGCTTCACTTGTGGCACCTATGCAGGCCCAGATACCACACATCTCTATGATTTGCGAGTTGCCAGTTTAAGCGGGTAGTAAATACATAGGTAGAATGGAAAAGACAAAATTCGATCGTGTGAAGGAGACAGTGCATCTTCTCAAGCAGCTCCAGGCCAACGGCATCTCAGAGACGAATGGCGCCTATATGGATACGAAGGAGGCACTTGATGCGTGGATTAAAACGGGCGAAGCTGCTGACCATGTCATTCAGTTTCGCACATATGGGCGTGTAGGCCATCTTACTCTTCCTAAGACAGCAGATAGGGCGGCTGAGATGGTGTTGAAGGTATCTAAACGCGAGTCGCAGGATTAGTCGCGACGAACAAAAACCTCATCAAACGGGTGGAGCTTCCATGCACCATACAGATAATTATTCGGCAGATGATAGATCTTACATGCAGGATTTAGTCCTTGACCAAGTAATGGGATAACAGTGTAAGTATACCACGAAGTATAGAGTCCATGAAGACCAATAGCTGCTCTTTCACGAACTCCATATCCATTAATGGACGCAGGATTGTAAAGGCCGCTATAGATAAAGCGGCTAAACTCATTTGCATCATAAATCCAGAAGGCGCAATACGGATTCGCATCATTGATAGCATATTCCTTTCCGTTTATGAAAAGTGTTCGTGTCAATGTCTGATCAATAGAACCATCTGGCGATGTCGCATTATCCGTTGTAAAGTGTCTCCCCATAGAATCCACCTCAATCCGCAGAAATCCTAGGTTGTAGTTTTGGTCCATCACTGTATTTTTGTGTTCAAGCCAATAGACAAGTGCCTCCTTTGGAACAAGAATATCATCTTCAACATACATGAAAATATCATAATGATTCTTCTGTGATTCCATGATAGGTCTACAAAGCCATGGAAGAAGAAACGGATCCATTCCTTTTAGATCATGAATATAGACAAGTATAGTGACATTGGGAGGAGAATGCAGCTTATCATCTGAAATTGACTTATTTGTATGAATAAAGATATCAACCTTGTGCGGATAGGTAGCAGCTTCCTGGATTAGCCGATTCAGATACTTGAATCTATTTTCATCGTAAAAAAAGGTTATATGTTTACTTATCTTCATCTACTTTTGCTCTAGATTCTACTTTAGACGGCAGTCACAGCCGTCTTTCCAACGCGCTTAGTAGGCTCCACATACTGAAGGCCAAGGAAGTCAAAGATATCCTTCTCAGTGCGCATGGGCGGAGGCGGGTCCGCTGTTCCCGTAGGCACCATCCCGTGCTCATTCATGGTGTAGCCCTTTTCTAGCGCATGGCCACGAAAGGCAACATTAAACAGATCAGAACCTGTGAAATACAGAATCGCATACGGGAACTCAGCCGCAGGAATCATCAGAAGATCCAGGCGGCGCGCCTTTCCCCCTTCAAGCTGGCAGATACAGAGGCACTTGGTGATACCAAAGGCCAGAACGCCCTTGATATATCCCAGCCTCTGAAGATTTGCAACTGCATTCTTAAAGAGAGTATTCCTCTGAGCTGCCGTCATGGAATCAGGAAGAGTCATCAAAACATCAATATCCCCAGAACTCTCTGCACCGCGCCTGTAGCTTCCCATGACGGCCATTGTAAAGGCGGAGTCCAGCTCCTCCTGCAGATACGCCTCGTGCTTCCTCATCTCCTCTCGCGGAATGCGCTCCAGAAAGTCATGGTAGTAGGTGACACCGAGCTTCTGCGCGGCTGTCAAGGGCTCCAACGCAAGCTTCTCGAGCGTTGTAACGCCCTTATCAATAAGCGCCTTTGCCTTTGAAGGTCCAATTCCATAGACATTCAATAGGAGTTCATAGGCGCCAAAGTTCGGATCGGCCTTGGCCCTCTCTGCAGAGGCGAGCGATCCTGTCTCGATGATCTCATCAATCTTCTTCAGAATCTTAGTACCGAGGCCTGGTAAGTGTTGAACTTCCTTCGATGAAGTGATCTCGCCAGGGAACGCCGTCAACTGTTGGATGGCCTTCTGGTAGGCTACCGCTTGAAAGTGCCTCTTTTCTGCGAAGTCCTTCTTCCGAAGAGTATCGAGTGCTGAAATAATCGTCTTCTTCATTTTGCTTAGGAATACGGATACGGAGTCCCGAGTTCAATTTTTCGGTGTAAAAAAGAGAGGGCAGGACACGGACCTCATAAGAGGTAAATACACCCTCCTTTTCGGTTATGCATCGAATTACTAGAAGGCCTTCAAGAGGCCTTGAGCTGCGCCATGTAAAAATGTCTTGAAATGTATTTGCTAAAAAAAGGGTAACCCCCTTTTCAACGAGGAGGAAATACTCGCTCATCTAAAAGTGGTGTAGGTTAGAAGGAAGATGGAGAGTGCGCGATCCGCAGTTACAAATGAAGGGGCTCTTTATGAGCTTTTAGCAAGAGGAAATAAGGATAAATACTTTTTCCACGACGACTTTTCAGCCGTTTCTCCTTTTGATAATCGCTATAACCTTATACCCGCGCAAATCCATGAACGTCGTAGAATTCCTCCTCTGAATGGCGCAGACTTTGGACGCACGTGCGAATTTGAGTTTGAAGTGGCTGGTGAGATCTTTACTGATCCTACCCTGCTCATAGATCTTCCCACATGGCTCCCGCCTACATACGCCTCTAAGAACCTCTCTTCAAGGATCACGGATCTTTCGGGTGTATCGTATGGATACACAAATGGAATTGCCTTTTTCCTCTTCAGTAAAATTCAGATCTATTTGGATCAGATTCTTCTCCAGGAATTTAGCGGCGACGCGCTCTATGCAGCAACAAGAGCGCGCGGCTCTCTAAACTCCGCCTTTCTAGAGAATCTTCAGACGGCCGTCACGTCACCCACACCTACAACCATTGGGCAGGCTGCGACTCCAGGTCGGCTACGGCTCCGTCTTCCTCTTCTTGGTTGTCAGCACCATGACGATGGAGGTGTTCCGAGTATCGCCGCCAGACAGCAGACTTTTAAACTTCGTCTGACTCTGCGCAAATTAGAGGATCTTGTGGAGGCGAGCGATTCCAGGGCAAAGCCGACGCCTTGGGCCTCCACCTTTACAGACGGAATAACCCCTTTTCAGACCCTGTTACGAACAGAGGTTGGCCGACCGACCATACAGTTAGAGACGCGTCACACCTATGTGGATCCAGATACTCGTGCCGCGCTATCAAAGACTCCTCTGGAAGTCCCCTATTCACGCCTCTATGAGAATATCTTTACATTTGGCTCAGCCGACTATAGCCCTCTTCTCAGAGGCGCAGTTGCATCCGCGACGCGACGTGTTGATGCGACCCATCCAGCGGGCCGTCTTTTCTTCTGGTTTCTCAGTTCACAAGACATTCGCGCCAATAAATATTACAAGTATCTGACGGATACAGGTGCGGAGTATTACAATAATGTGTCTCTTCTAATCGCAGGGAGGGACCGCGAAACTCTCTTCTCCCCTTCGGTCTGGAATCGGCTGCAGCATCTGGCCAAGGAGGAGAGGGATCCTGGAAAGGGATTAGGCACAATGAACTGGGAACTCGGTGAACAGAGAGGAGGAAGACCCCCGTTTGCTAGACAGCCAGAGGGATCTGTGAACTTCACGACGGCGGATCGGCCCACTTTCTATGTAGATTTAGCGGATATTCCTGTTGATCCTGTGACAGGGCAGAAGTCCACTGAGCTCCACGTGGTGGTTGATGCGTGGGCCATGGCTGTTTTCGATGCACAACGCGGTGGTCTAAAATATGCGAATTAATATAACTAGATGCTCATCCGAGTGCTTACCTACAATATTCGCGGCCTCCCCTGGTCCTCTACGAATATTGATGAAGTAGGAAGTTGGCTCATGTCCTCTTCAGGTGCTGACATTATTGCGCTTCAAGAAGTGTTCTCGCAGAAACATAGAACTATTCTTGAAGAGTATGCTACGAGTAAAGGGTGGGTAGCTGTGTTCCCTGAAGATTCTTATCTATTTGGCTCCATTCTGCCAAGAATGGAATGTGGCAGTGGCCTCGCGTTTCTTCTTCACCCCAAGTATCTACAACGAAAACCGGCCTCTTTTCATCGATATTCTATGTCGCACGGCGCCGATCGTTTCGTGACAAAGGGATATTTCGTTGTCTATTTAGAATTGGATGGATATGAATTCGAGGTCTTCAATACGCATCTTCAATCAGATATCACGGAATTTGCATGTATTCGTATTAATTATCTAGCCTCACGCCATCAACAAGAAAAGGAACTCTATGAAGCTGCCCACAGT
>Ga0208110_1000147_pt1 | contig 13219 bp, 19 predicted proteins | sample CryBogCBH13Jun08_FD_185507 | JGI IMG/M metagenome (GOLD analysis project Ga0208110, IMG submission 185507) | Freshwater microbial communities from Crystal Bog, Wisconsin, USA - CBH13Jun08 (SPAdes) | ecosystem: Environmental > Aquatic > Freshwater > Lake | place: Crystal Bog, Wisconsin, USA...
GAGCTACACCAAGACCTGTTCCATAATCACTAGGCGAGTAATCTTTGCCGTGCCAAACAGATATGAATGACAAAGCTATGAGAGAAATAACACCCGCGCACCACAGTAGTTTTGCCATACAGAACGTGGTGTTGTCCTTCTCAGTGAAAAGATCATTAAGTAGCTTACCCATTAAAGTCTTTCAGATCAATACTAAGGATTTGCTCAACTTGCTCGATAGCTCCTTGATGAGCGTGGATACGAGAAATAAGCTGTTCCCGATTGCTATCAAGAGTGGACAAAGTTTGTTCAGCCAGAGCCTTGTTTTCTTTGAGGATTTCAAGGCGTTTCTTGATAGAATCGAGAAAAGAGGGGGAAGGTGAACCATACATACTTTTTCCTTACGCAATACGAATTAAGGACATATACGAACCAAGAGCGACTGTTGTGGCAGTAGCGTTGGATGTATTCTGAGCAGCCTGTAATTGCAATGTCCCAGCGGCGTTGACCACGAAAGAACCGTCAAAATACAAGTTGGTGTATGCCGCGGCACTATTCGAGAAGTCAGCGGCAAGAGCCGTGACGTTGGTTTGGGTGTTCAGGGTTGTCCCGTTGTAATTCATACCCGTCACGTTAGCCGAGGTCAATGTAAGACCAGAAGCGGCGGTAAGCGCGGCTTTGATACCTCCCGAAGCGGCCGCCGTACCTTGAAGTTGCCCGTGGATTTGGTAAGTAGCACCAGCGACGACAGGAAGAGCAAGACCAACCAAGTTTGCTAATGTCGTATTAGAAGCCAGAGAGAACGCTGTACCAAGAGAAACAGCCGCAACTGATTGCGGTAGACCCGCCAAAGTGACGTTTGCATTGATCTGGTTGATAAGGACATTAAGACCATCGGTTAAACCTTCTGCGGGGATAACACCAGTGAATAAAGGAAGTGCAGCCATATTTTTTACTCCTGTTTGAGATTAAAGACCAGTACCACTGGCAGTTAGATTGGGATTATACGCTAGGCATCTTCCTCTTTCAATTTTTTATTTTTGACCACAGCCTCAATTGCAGACACAACTTTCTCCGCGTTTTTCTCAGAAAGATCAATCTCCCAGCAAGAAGCTTTAACGATCGTCATTTTATCAATTCCTGCTGTAAGGTGGGTTTGGCGGTTTCTATTCATCACAATACCCTTTGCTACCAAGTCCTTAGAAAACTCCATAAATGGAACACGAACCGAAATTGCGAACTTGTGCATAATACTGTGTGGGATATATAGTCTTTCTTCGAGACGCTCGTACCTACCCATAAGTTTCCCCTTTGGTATAACAACTGCCGAGTCATAATAAGGGGTATTTGCATTAAACTTTCTTGGCACAATTAAGAAATTGTTCATGTTGTCCATAATAAAGGACATAAGGTGCTCTTCATTCCCTCGATGGTTTGTATAAGCATTGCTCATACTGTCTTTGACCATAGTAAGAGCCCATTTTATGATATTTGATGGGTTGAACTCAAGAAGAGGTTCATACCCTTCTCCGGGCTTTGTCAGAATGAGAGACGCTATAGCCACCGCGGCGATAAGACGTGTCTTGAAACGCATATCTGTATCCGCTTTTATCTTTGCGCCAAACTCATTGGCTAAACGGTTAGCTTTTACGCGAAGATCCTCTAAATCATAATTCTTAAGTAGGTGCATAAGAAAGACTGGCCCCGCATATCCCGCATTTTCCTCGAAGTCTTGTTGAATACTCGAGCTTTGGTTTTTGGCAAGATGTTCTGGTATAGATACAGGTACTTCAAAAATACGCGCCGCTTGTGCATAATGGTTCTCTTGGTTTAGAAGACCTACAAGAGGCATATTTGTCGTCCCGATCATTACAGTCTTCCAATCGAGTTGCTCCCTTGTATCTTCCCCGTTCATAGTGAGACGAGACTTATCCAACCCCCCAGTGAAAGACTTAGAAAACTTACAAAGAGCATCAACATCGGCATCCCCCCATTCGTCAATAACCACGGGGAGATTACACCGTACTCCAATCGCTCGAAATTTGGCTGCATGACTAGCCATATCAGTTAAGCGCAAGCATTTAGCCTGACCCCACACCGTTTCAGCGGCTAGAATAGCTACAGTCTTACCCTGCCCTGCTTTAGAAGATACAAGACTAACGATAGTACCGCCTTCATCGGCCGCGTATAATAAATCCATAAGGGGAGCGGCAAACGCGCATAACATAGAAAAAGCCTGTGGCTCACACCCCTTCACAAAGACTTTGTTTGCAACTTCTCGCCACTTATTGAGGCTCCCCCTTGGTTTCGGACAAAGTAAATCTGAGGCTTTTTCGAACTCAACTGTTCCCGATATGTCCTTTACGCCGTCTTTTGTATATATTTTTCTTCCTGATACAAACCCTGTTCTGTCATTTTTCCACCCAAAGGACTTATAGCTTGTGTCCATTACAGCCATATCTATTCTCCAATCTATCATCCTGTTTATTAAGATACGTAGGTATTTCTCCATACCCGGTTGGCAACGAACACCAAATTCGCCCAGTGAGGGTATCCAAGAGCTACCAAGAATATCTTTTATCGGTAATGTGAAGCTCCGCCACGGGCTGTGTGGTGTTCTTGTTGTGATCTTAACTGATTGCGACCCTGCTACCCCTTTTGTCTCTTGTTCTCGAACAGAGTTTATAAAAAAAGGATATTTACATAAGAGAACATCGAAATACTTAATATCTCCCGGCTCGCTATCAGGGTCTTTTACGCGAACCATGATCTGCTGATTCGCACCATATTTGAAACCCTCGGGGAGAGGGGGTGCTTTTTTATCATCCCCGATAAATGGCGGTGTTACAGTGGCTTGGGATTTACCGAGTTGAATCGGCGATGTGATGTTATGGGGACAACCTTTGCACCCATCAGGGTTGTCGGATCGAAATTTTGCACAGGTGGTGGGTCCAGCGGCGTTTCTGGCTTGATCGAGCTTTCGTGATGTAGAGGCTGGATTATAATCAGGGTGGCCACTACTCCACTCTTGAGCGCATCCCTCTCCATCTTCACTATGCGCCAACACACCAAGGCAAGCATACCATAAAGGTTCACTAATGTTACCCCTTTTATCCCGAAATTGTCGCAATTGATTACAGTGATTTGCTGAAAGTGAAGCATAGGACGGCTCATGGGGTCCGCTTCCAAGTCCTCCGAGTATTGCCTCACCCAATCCTTTGTTGCCCACTGAGGGAATCCGAGAAGTGTTAATTTTATCCAAAATTGAAGAAATCGGGAAAGAAACACTATTTTGGATAATATATACTTCGCGAGGCTGATCGGGGTTTTTATAATTAAGAGTTTCAATAGGTCTAAGAATCCGAGCACCATCAGTGGTGACAGTGGGATCGGCGTGTAGCCCTCGGTCTTGGCACAGCTTTTTAAGCCCAGAGGCGGCTGTTTCCCATTCTTGTGAACCGATCGCCCTATCAAATACCCAATAAACGTGTACACCGTTACCAGAACAAACAAGCAAAGGATCGGGTAATCCTGTAGTAGCGACGAAGTCCAATATGGCATTTTTGGCGGCCTCCACATCCGCGTACGGTTTTCCATTACCTGCATCAACATCCAAACGGAGTGTCTTCGCAGATTTTACATTATCCTGTGTCCTCTTGGTAGGGGTTTTAAATGTCGAACAAGCAAAATAAGCGTCAGCACCACGAGCGTCAATACCCGCCAAAACCTTCGATAAATCTTCGTTGGTAGAGGAGAATCCTTGTCCTTGTATGCGCTTATTCTTTATTGCCACCCAACATCTATAACCATCACCGTCTTGAGGAAGAACCAGATCGAGGAATTTGAGTAACTCGGCCATTTAGGGCATCCAATAAATACTGTTTTCTTTGGAACTGTGTGACTGATAACGGTACAGGAAAACACTTTTCCGCTGTCACGATAGCCGTGATTCGATCTTCCAATTGTTTTATCCGTGTCGGAAAAGGGGCAACCCCGCTCAACCAAGCGTGCACGGTGCTCCGATTACTCTCCAGAAGTACAGCCAAATCCGATATGGTAAGGCTGTACTTCTTTTGAATACCCAAAAGCTTTTTTTGGATTATAGACATTAGAGAATATCCGCTAATAAGTTGTCTAACCCTTCATCCGTCAATTGTGGGTTAATTGACGTGGCTTTCGCGGCCGTCTGAACTCCCGGAAGGTCTAAACTTAACTGAGCGTCTGCCTCAGGAGCTTGTTTTCCGATGGAATCAGACACCTTAGGCGGTCTTCCTCGACCACGTGTTATAAGTTTTTCTGGTTCATTTATGCTGTTAAGAAAAGATAAAGTATCTTCCTCTTTCTTAGGGGCTTCATGTCTAACGGCTTCTTGTGGTAATGCCAATATAGCACTATCAAGCTCTCCAACGGCTTCCTTAGCCTCATCAGAATCCACCCAAGCTTCGATCGCCTCTGCTTGTGTTTCCGATATATAACCAAGGGGTTTAAAAAGAACCTTTGGGTAATCCACCGTCGCATCAAATGAAAGTTGAAACACTATCGCAGGAATAGGAACTTGGCTCTTAATAAGCTTTGTCATAATGGTGTTTAATTCTTTAAGCGACGCACCGGGAATACGCAACTCATAAACATCCCTGCTAGGGTCGTCTGCTAAAACAACAGCTAGTTTCTTATAATCAGAACATGCCTTTATCTTTGCGCCCGCTTCCGTTACTTTACTACCCCAAACATTCTTAGGGCAAGTTGCACAATTAGAATGTTGGGGCTTCCCAGATTGTATACTAGGACCAGACCCATTGTCAGAAAAACAATCAGGTGCTTTCCCTTCTTCTCCCTTATACGCGCCTTCATAAAACATTTTGGATAAATGCTTGTTTGCGTTAACAATAATGACATCCAAAGTGAAAGAGTTTACTAATTCTTCGTTTGCCCCTTCGCGGATGCGCCATTTTGCTAGCTTAATACTAATAGAAGGATGCCCTCCCCCTTGGCTCATTCCTCCAAGGACACTTTCATTAAGGGACATTCCGAGATTACCTAACTTCGCCAAATGCGCGGGAAGTTGTGGGGCTTGTGGGATAGATGGTAGTGCCATAGTTATTTACTCCTTATGTTGACAGTTGTTGTTTGGGTCACATTCAAGCCGGGTGGTACTTGTTTATGATCCTCGATATATTCTTCTACACCCTTCTTTAGCGGACGGAAATCCACCAAATTCCACATGGGATTATTAGGATCGGAAAAGACAAAGCTTTTAAAAATTGCCTCGTCAGCTTTGGAACAAGAAGTCCTAACTGTCTTATACGCAGTCCCTTTTCCTGTTTTATAGCTATCCACACCATCCTCACTCATACGACCAAGGAGCCATGTTTCAAGCTTCTCCAATTTTTCATTTATAGGCTTTAAAGCTTCTTCATGCTCACGTTCCAGATCGCGTTTAGTCTCCCTCAACGCAACGTATTTCTCGACCACTTGCTCCACAGGGATTTTACTCATTCTATTTCTCCATTTTTAATTAAGCTCAGGACCGCCCCTTGCATACTTTGTTTACTGTCAAGTCTTTTGAAGATTTCCCTTTCAAGTGCTGTTGAAGCCAGCCGAACAATAAGCATAGACTTTTTTTGTCCGGGTCGGTTAATTCTCCCATTGGCTTGAGTATAAACTTCTGGCATATCGGTAGGTCCGTACCAGATGATTGTAGATGCCGCAGTAAGCGTAAGGCCGTGAGCCATAGCTCGAGGGTCAGCAACAATAATTCTTGGTTCTCTTTCTTGTTGGAACGCGCGGAAGATTTCCGATCGCTTGTTTGATGAGACTTCGCCATTGACTTTCTCCACTGAATAATCTTTTCTTAAGTCCAACATAATCAAGTTTACTATGCTTGTCAAGGGTGTAAAGATTATTATTTTTTCTTCGGTTTGTTCAATGACTTCACGCATAACTTTTAGTCTTGGGGCACAATCAATTTTATGTGCTTCATGATTACCGTCATAAACCGCGCCAAGGGAGACCTGTAATAGCTTCATCCTCAATGCCGCTTCGTTTACAGCATTTACTGCTCCTTCACCAATAAGAGCCGCCAACTCGTCTTTCAGCGATTTATGAGCGCGTTTTTGGTCGGCAGTCAGCTCCACATCGCGCAGAACACTTTGACATGGAGGTAGGTCTAGGCAATCATCCCTATGAAATCTTATTGCGGGTTGCAATACATTAGCGGTTATCTTTGTAGCCTCTGGTTTATGTACCCACTTGAATTGGGTCAACCTCTTCATAGTCCTATCTTGGAAAGAACGATAACTCTCGTTAAAATCCGATCGTAACATCTTCGCTTGTGACCATGCGTCTGTTGGCGCATTTGGTGTCGGCGTTCCCGTTAACCACCATATATAGGGTTTTTCTTGGATAACTTGCTTCAAAACTTTGTATCTTAACGTACTGCTGTCCTTATAAACGCTTCCTTCATCCACAATTACGAGGTCAATATCCTTTTTATCACGAATCGAAGCCCCCAGATCACCAAGCTCCATACCGCGAGATCCACGATGAGAACCAATACCCAAGCCGTCATGATTGATAATATAGAAATCCGCTTCTTGTTTAAGAAGATCGATTCGTTTTTCACGAGAACCATAAACCACCACGCTCTTTCTGTTTCCAAGAAAATGTTGAAAAATCTCATCTTGCCATACGCGGAAAAGAGTAGATAAGGGACTCAGGATAATTGCTTTTTTTATCATTCCTTGTGACATAAGGTAATCTGCCGCCCATAATGTACCGAGAGTTTTTCCTGTACCAATATCCGAAAGATTAAATGCTTTTGGGTGGAGACTTAAAAAAGCAGCCATGTGTTTCTGATGGTCGAAAGGGGTATATCGCCCCGCCCATTTGTAATCTCTTAGAATAGGGGACACCGCTTCATAACCTAACGCCCTCATAACCTGCATATTCCAAAGAGTGCATGGGACAGCCACAGTACCTTCTTTTAAAATACGCGCGTCTTTTACAACTTGGGTTATACGCTCAGGGGTTCGGGTCTCGTAGACACAGCAATTGTGGGTCTTTGAATATAACATAAAGGTCTTCCATTTTAAATGCGACAATAGACAATCCACCAGCACCGATAATCTTTTCCCTGATTAACCGTTGCCATGTAGTTTCTTTTCCTTTAGGTGCTTTTGTTTCGATAGCAATGAACTTACCTTCCCAGCACCCGACAAAATCAGGGATTCCTGAAATACCAAACCCATTAGGGACGGGCATCCAAAACCATAATTTAGGGACACTGAGAAGGTATTTCTTAACCTGCTCTTTAAGCCTACCCTCTGGTGTTTTCATTAATTATAAATTCCCAGATTCGGCGAGATTGAACAATTAAAGAAGTGGCGTTCTGCTCTTGCGCTCTCAAAAGCTCGGGTAATCCCTCATTCTTAAAAGCTGTGTGGTTCATAAGATTTGCGTAAGCCGTAGCCGCTTTTACACTTATAAGCATCGCTTCATCCAACAAACGAAGAACGTCTTCAATATCGGAAGTGTTTTGTATAGCCATAATTATCTCCTTTCAGGGGGAAGATTTATTTAAACGGGGGTGTCTTCACTAACTTTCTTTTTGTCAGGCTTTTGGTTCCTATTCTGCCCATCAATGATTGTTCGCTTTCCTGTTTCAGTCTTCTTGGCTTTCGCCAATGACCCATCTCGCATATCTTTATGTTTTACTGAGATCGGTGCTTTCTTCGTCGGTGCGATCGTTCGTTTCCCTGTGCTTGGCATCGTATCCTCCATCTTTTTTTAAGAGTTTAGTTACTTCGTTGTATTCTTCCGTCACGTCAATTTCGGCAGGTTTGCCATCATCATCCGCCACGTTCATATAGAGCCTCGTCCAACCATTGATTAGAGGTGAAACCCACATGATTCTTTCCACGTTCACAAGAACGGGATATTCCTCGAAATCTTTTTCGTCGTCTTCGTGTTTAGTTAATTCGATAAACATCTTACCTCCGATTATGGGGACAACTTGAGATAGAACAAAAAGAACATAATCCCGATTGCTTGGGTTCAAAGGAATCTTTTTCAAAGGCTGTCTCTATCCGTCCAATTTTGTGCAAAATCTCTTGCCAGATAGAGCTTTCCTCAGATCGTAGAAATTTATAGCTATCACCTATTTTACCTGATTGTAACCATATATTATTTGCGTGTATTTCTTCTACTTGTGGGTATAGCTTAAATAAAAATCCAGCGAACACTTTCAACTGAAAAGAATTTTCTCTTACCTTCCCTGTTTTCCAATCCCCTGTCCATAACTTCTTTCCTTTCAATATAACTATATCGTCTTTTCCACGCCCCCACACGTTATTAGAGAAAAATCCCGTAGGAACAAAAAACTTATCTATGGCAAGAGGTAACTCCACCATAAGTAAACCACCTTCCGCGGCTTTCTCCACACTCCCCGCTAGTCTTTCATAATGGGCGTATGCCTCGGGTAAAGGCTTCTTAACGTGATCTTTCAAACGCTCTTCAAGTGCTTTATGAACTTCAATACCATGTTTTGTAACAGTCGTTTCTGGTTCTTTTTCACCAAGAACATAACGATGAAAATACTGTTTAGGGCAATTCTCGAAACAACTAAGCGCGGAGTAGCTCCAAGGGGGGATAGTAGTCATGCTCTGTATTCCTGTCTAAACAACTGTCTCATAGCTTCCGTTTGTTTCTTTGTTATTCTCGTTAGGTGCGCACACCCTTGAAAAGGTCTATATGCTTCACAATAAGCATAAGCCGATTCTCGGAATTTACCCTGAGCCATAAGCTCATCGCCACGTTGCTCAGGGGTTTTTTCTACATCACTTACTGTATTCACGGGCATAACCCCCTTCTACGTCAAGCGGTAAACTCTTACACCATGATGGTGTTTGTTTCATATAATTAAGTCCGATTTCCATCCCTTTTTCCGCGTCTTCTTCTGGTACAAGATACACAACTTCATCATGGCAAGTAAGGACGATTTTGTATAGATTGCCTATATTTAACATAGCTTGCGATATAACAACTCGGCTAAGAGCCTGAACAACATTTTCTACAAGCTTACCTCCATAAATCTTTGTAATCCCCTTAGGGTTTTTGAGAACTAAATCACCGCCTTGCATATCTATATTACCGTAATCTAAACACACCCCATTGGGGAGGAAGATTTCTCTATCTACTATATCTAAACAACCCCAACTATATTCAAAGCTTACGCCACCTCTTCCTGCTTCATACATCTTTCTAAGAACCCAATCCGCTTGTTTCCAAAGTGAAAGAACAAAGGAATGTTTCTCCCTATAAGTATCAACAGCTCGCTTCGCTTCATCCTCGGACAAGTCTATCCCACCTAATTTTAAAATACCCTTTAACTTTTTTGAACCGACCCCATAGCCACACCCGAGAACAAGTGTCTTACCTAAAAAACGCTCTTTCTTATCTGCTTTCGTTATCCTTCGACCATAAAACGCCGAAGCCATTTCACAATATAAATCTCGACCTTCTCGGAAGGCGTCCAAAACCCATGTTTCCCCTGCTAACCAATTAAGCATCCTACACTCTATTTGTGATAAATCGGCTACGCATAAAACAAAACCTGACGGCGCAAGAAGAGATTTTCTAAGCTCCCCCCCGCGTGGGAAATTTTGAAAATTGAGCTTGTCACCTCCCGACCAGCGACCTGTATGTGCGCCAAAGTATTTAAGGTAAACACATAAATCGCCCCGTTCGGACATACTAAGCAGTCTACCTGCACGGGTCTCCCCGATAGTGGACTTGGTAGAAAGCCTTGCCTCAGCAAATAAACGGATTTTTTCTTCTTCATGGTTCACAAGCTCCAAAAAACCCTGATCTGTCTTTGCAAACGCATAAACCGTTTTTCCTGTGCGCGGGGATACTTTTGTAGGAGGCTCCAAACCATAAGTCTTTAACAATTCCGCAAACTTATCCGCCGAACCTAAGTCTTTCTTATTCACGCCTAACGAATCAAGGAGATCGTCTTGTTGTTTAACTGTCTTATCTAAGTAATCCTGCGCCCTCGCTCTATCCAATTTTAGGACGGGTTCTGTGAACATTCTAACGGTCATATCAATAACCTTTAATTCTTCTTTTGGAACAAAGGGGAGAAGTCTTTTAAAGATTTGGTAAGTCAATTCTACGTCCTGTCGACAGCCAGCGCATAAACCCTCATAAAGCTCTTCACTCATATCTGCGCGCCGCTTGCCTTTAAAAGCTTCATAAGGGACAGTCTTATGCCCGATCTCGAATTTGGCTGCGAGGCTCTCTAAACTATGGCTTTTATCGTGGGGGAACGCCACTCTAGCCATTGAAAGAGTATCAAACCAAAAATGAGGACGGACTTCATACCTATGCGAAAGAATTAAACCATCAAAATGCGCGTGGTGGCATACTATGGCAACTTCTTTCATAGGAAAAAGGGCATTACTAGTCTGCGAATTATCCTGTCCCTGTTTAACACCGACACAAAGAACCTCAAAGCGAGGATCTCGGACATACGCCTCCGTCGTCATTTTTCGAAGGGTGTAATCAGGGTCAAAATATGTTTCGAAGTCAAGGGTAATGATGTTCATTTCCAAAATTCCCTTTTATTTGGTGCTTTATCTTTTTCTTCCACAACACGCGCGGCTTCTCTAATTAAAGGTCTTAGATGCCCAAATTTTTGTTGTATCCATTGTTCTTGCTTTGGATTATATTTGTTAACGATTTTTTCTCTTTCAGGGGTGGTGTTTGTCATTTATGAAGCCTCCAATAAGTAAAAGAATTGGCAGTAGGTGGAATATCCTCACGCTTAAGTGTTTGGATACTTTTGTCATTGCTATTTCTCACATCAACTAGAACACCGAAAGGTGGTGAAGAAATAATCCATAGACTCCATTCGTCAGGTTTTATAAGCATACTCATTTCCTTTCTGCTTGTTTGATTCGTTCACCAATCCACCTAACAACGGGCACAGCAAAGCTATTGCCCAAAGCTTTATATCTCGCACCATCCCCTGTTTTCTTGTTAATCTTTGTATATCCTCTAGGGAATCCTTGCAGTAATTCACACTCCTCTGGCAAAAGTCGCCTCACTCCCAAAGATGTTGCCACCGCGTGACGGTCTGTTTTTGTTAAAGTATAGCATGATCCTGTGTCATTGTAGCCTTTCCCATTTCCCCCGTTTTGTGGCTGTCTATCTATTGTATTACCTGCAAGAGCGATCACAACATTTGAAGTCTCAAGATCACTATTACCGCAACCAGCTCCGCGACTTGTTAGACATTTGGCTGTTTCGCACGTTATAAAATGATTTCCTGCTGCTCCGTCTGGTTTGCCCCCTGCGCCACCGCTAAAAGCGTCTTTTGTAAGAGTGCCGGCAATTTCTTCCCCCTCACCTCGGCACGGCGCAAAATCCCTGCGCACGCTATCGGACTCAAAAAGTATTTCGGGGATACTAATGTCTTTTCTAGCACTTGCGATAACGAACACACGCCTGCGTCGTTGTGGTACTCCGAAAAATTGGGCATCCAAGGTGCGCCATGCAACGGTTCTTTTTTGTCCAATAACCAACCCCGCGTTTGCCCATTTTCGCCTTGGCGGAATGAGGGGGGAAGAGTCTCCCACCAATCCTGCGAGGAAGCATCCAAAGGCGTTGTCTTTTGTGGACAAAATCCCGGGGACATTTTCAAAGAGGATAATTGATGGCTTTCTTCCTGTAGAATGTCGAACATTGTCAATTGCATCTGCTAACCTCACAAATTCAAGGGTAAGATTCCCACGTTCATCGTCAAGAGATTTTCGCAATCCCGCCACGCTGAAAGCTTGGCAAGGACAACCCCCTACAAGAATATCACAATCACCTATAATTTCAGGTTTATGCCTCAATTCTGTAAAATCCCCATGCAGCGGAATAGAGGGGTAATGATATTTTAAAAGATCACGCGGAAACTTTTCTATCTCGCTAAAGAATAAGGGCTTGAATCCAAGGGGGTGCCATGCGACTGTTGCCCCCTCGATCCCACTGCATACGCTACCGTATTTCATCTTTCACGTTCCTAAGAAAAAGAGAAAAAACAAGATAGATGCAATCACTCCAGCCGTTAGACAAAGGAGTTTCTCATAAAGTGTCATAATCATGTCTTGGTCCTTTCTCATACCTCATCATCTCGTTAATAAAAAACATATAAGCCTCACAAGCCGACAAGACAGTAGGATCGGGCTGTTCAACCTGCGTTTCGTTAAAGTGTGCTAAAACGACAGCTTCATAATCAGTTAACTCAAGCATGATTTTCTCCTTTCAGGGGGTTATTGATCTAAGGTCTTGTAAAGTTACGCTCAATCATGAAAGAAATGTTTCTTTCCTCCAAGTCTTCTTCAAAAAGCTTTATACAGCAGTATCTATCGTTAACCTTTTTGCAAAAGTTATAACCACCACGAAAGAAGCCAGTGTAATACCACCTCTCAAAGGGCTTTATAAGCTCTTTGCATATCTCAAAATGATCGCGCAAAGGTTGCTTTTCCCGTTTTTTCATTGTTCGGGCTCCTTTTCGTTTAAAACCCATGAAGGGAAAGCCTCAAAAGCTCCTTCGCTCCTATATGGTGTTATCATGCCCCATCCTGTGAAAATGTCGTTATATCCATAAACTATGGTAGGGTCTAAGTAATCTTTAGGATGGACAAAGGTTAAAATCTTGTCAAAACCGGAGAAAGCGTCTAGGTGTTTTTTCCTAAAAGAAAAGCCTTCTATTTCAGGGGGCTCTTTATGGTTATATTCGCCATTCTTTACCCTCGCTATTGCGCGTTTATAATCAGCAAAACCATCATCTTGATTATAATGATTTTCTTGTACACCTCTGATAGTGTACGTGAACTTTTCAGTGTCTATCATTGCGAGGGTAGGATCTTTGGGGTTATCCTTTCCCTTAGCAATAAACCTAGCCGCGGAAAGGGGGACTCTAAAACTAACGCTCTCATCTATAGCAAATCGGGCGTGTGGTCTCAAAACCGCCATAATCAGCCCGTTTGTAGCGATTAGGTTTCCCTCATTGATGAGAAATCCTGTCATGTTTAAACGATATTCTTCCTTGCTTATAAAAGGGATGATCGCTTTGACCATCGCGACGGGGATATATACTTGAGTCATTGTCATATTCCTTTCAGGTTGTTAGGCGTCTTTTTCAATCTGAACATAGTCAGGCAGAAAACCATTTTTTCTATTTTTCCCCGGT
>Ga0208110_1000150_pt1 | contig 13140 bp, 17 predicted proteins | sample CryBogCBH13Jun08_FD_185507 | JGI IMG/M metagenome (GOLD analysis project Ga0208110, IMG submission 185507) | Freshwater microbial communities from Crystal Bog, Wisconsin, USA - CBH13Jun08 (SPAdes) | ecosystem: Environmental > Aquatic > Freshwater > Lake | place: Crystal Bog, Wisconsin, USA...
GTCTTCTTGTCACTGACGGGGCACGTTGCGGAGGCTGAAATTCCAGTCGATGAAGGAAAGAAGAAGGGAGCACGCAAGTGAATGGAATCAAAGATGCGCTCGTCATCACAAAGCGCCAACTTCTCCAACTAACTCGAGTCCCAGAAGTCCTTATCTTTAACACTATCCAACCCGTGATGTTCGTTCTTCTCTTCCGCTATGTATTTGGTGGACTCGGTGCAGGTATCAAAGGCGGCTACGTCCAATTATTGATGCCAGGAATCTTCGTGCAGACCGTCACCTTTACCTTGGCGGCAACTGCGCAAGGTCTAGCGCAAGATATGGAGAAGGGGTTGATCGACCGCTTCCGTTCGCTGCCTATCGCCCGCTCTGCATTGGTTGTAGGTCGAACCCTGGGGGATGCGCTTCTCAATATTGTTGTGCTTGTTGTTATGGGAGTCGCCGGATATATCGTGGGATGGCGTCCAACCTCAGGTCCACTCCATATCTTCTACGGATTCTTAATGTTGCTCTTCTTTGGATACGCGCTCTCGTGGGCCGGCGTCTTTGCCGGACTGATGTCGAAGGATGCCCGCGTCGTCGCCAACGTCTCCTTCTTATTTACCTTCCCACTGACCTTCCTATCCAACGCCTTTGCATCGACAACGTCGATGCCTAAAGCGCTGCAGTATTTTGCAGAGTGGAATCCGGTTTCAACGATGGTTGCTGCCGCTCGCCAACTCTTTGGTTTTCACAATACCTTTGGAGTTACGGCGCACTCATTCCCAAGTGAGCACCCAATTGTTGCTTCCTTTATATATATGGTCTTGATCATGGCGGTATTTATCCCGCTAAGCGTCAATCGCTATAAGAATGCTAACCGCCGTTAATTCAGGATTTAGGCGTAAGGACTAGCTTCCAAAATCTTGACGACGAAGACCTTCTTGCTGGGGGTCTCGTAGTTAACCTGGTCGCCCACCTTTGCGCCAAGGATCGCTGAGCCGAGCGGAGACTTCTCGGAGTAGACATCCATATCGCCTGTGGCGATCTCTCGTGAACCCAAGAGGAATGTCATCTCATCGCCCGCCATATCAATCTTGACGATCATGCCGAGGCCGACCACTCCCGATTCACTCTCAGGAGGCGTGCCAATGTGAGCGTTCTCGAGCATGTGCTTGAGCTGACGGATGCGGCCGACGATCTTGCCCTGTTCTTCGCGAGCGGCGTGGTACCCGCCATTCTCTTTAAGATCGCCCTCAGCACGAGCCGCCTCGATCTTCTTCACAATATCGGCGAAGCGCGGACCCTCAAGATCCTCGAGCTCTGCGCGTAGGCGTGCCGCAGCTTCTTCTGTGAGCCAAGTCTGATTATTCATAAGAGAGCGAGTTTATCGCGGGCTATAAGCAATGTTCAATTGTTGCCGAGACCGCCGGTGTGCGAGTAGGGATTACAACACTGCGCGTGTAGTTATGAGCGCCTGCAGGAATGGTGTCCGTTATCTGACCGACCGTATTAGCCTGGTAATCACTGGCTATGAGAATGCACTGATGTGAGCGGGTCGATGTACGAACACTGATGAAGTAGCGCAGGCTCACCCTCTTTGGATTGGCAACCGAGAATGAGATGAGATCAGTCCTGATCTCGGGACGCGAGTAGTGGTTGGCCGACCAGAAGAGCCAGCCTCCGCCGACTACAAGTAGGAGGATCGCTGGAACGAGCCAGCGGCGCTTGCCTGCCTGAGAGTTGCCATAGCGCTCTTGGAGATAGTCATCACCTTCGAGCGCGCTCATGCGAGTAAGCATAGGTCAGAAATTCGTAGGATAATCCGACCATGAATGAATCCACAGATATCAATACTGGCCTCGCCGGCTCTCTTGTGATGATCGTTCTCACCATTGCCTTTGTGGTTCTTCTCGTGAGTTTCTACCGTCGCTACAAGCGCGCCTCCGAACCAGATAATGATCAAGAGTAACTTTCTAAAAATAATCGCTACTGGTTTAGCGATGCTTCTAGGAACCGGGGTCTTCTTCGAACTTGGCCTTTGGCAGTTGCATCGCGCTCAATCCACCGCGCGTGAAGGCAAGATCGTTCCAAGCAGTGTTCCTGTAGCACTGACATCTGTAGATGTCGCAGGGAAGAATATTTATAGCGCAGCCATAAATCGGATCGTCACCTTCCAAGGTCACTACGTTGAAAATTATATTGCGCCCACTCAGTTGGTAACCGGTTTGGGTTATAAAGACCTGACCGCGGGACTCTTCCTGATCTCAAATAACCGCGCAATCCTGGTGGTACGTGGTCTGCATGATGGTTCTATCAAGGACACAACCGAGCCACTTTCTATTCAAGGTCGCCTCTATCCACGGCAACAAGAGGATCACGGATATAGCAGCGCGACCTCGCTCGGAAGATTAGATCCTGCCCTGATCGCGGGGACCGGTGGTTATAACCTCTTTGATGGCTACGTCATTGCGACCCAGGAGCGTAGTAGTACCGGTGATCTCATCCCAGGAAATCGCATTCCGGCTCCCGTGATTACTGAGTCAATTTCGGGCTTTTACTGGCAGCACATTTCCTATGTCGTGATCTGGTGGTTCATGGGGCTCTTGGTCTTGGCCGCGCCATTTATTGCAAGGCGTAATGAAAAACTCCATGCAATCGCGGATAAGGTGGGGGTATGAAAAAGGGTCTTGAGGGTGCGTTGCAACGTTATCGGATCATGGCCATCTGGTCGGGCTGTATGTCACTGCTTCTCTGGTTCGTTGAAGTCCCTGAAAATCAAATACTTCATCACTACTCGGGCTCTCAAGTTAAATTCGCTTGGATCGCAATTGTGCATGGATTTACCTACCCGATCTATGTGATCGCAGCATTTAATTACTCACTCAAGGCTCGCAAGAGTTTTGCCAGCACCATCGCCTTCATCCTCGCAGGAACTTTGCCGGTCGCCTCGTTTATCGCCGAGCGCAAAGCAATGAGTGATTTCAAGAAAAAATGACCAACCCCGTAAAGCGCGCCGTGAAGGCGATGCTTTATCCGATCTACGAGCGTCGCCTGCTGCGCCAGTTGGATTTCACCCAGACCCCACACCATGTAGGCGTTATCTTGGATGGCAATCGACGCTGGGCTAAGTCGAATTTTGGTGCCACCCCGGAAGAGGGTCATCGCGCGGGGGCGCAGAAGATCATCGAATTGCTCGAGTGGTGTGAAGAGGCCGATGTCACGATCATTACGCTCTGGCTGCTCTCCACAGACAATCTCAATCGCGATCCCGAAGAGCTCGATTCACTTTTGAGAATAATTGCAAGTGCAGTTGATCGCCTCGATGAACTTGGTAAGTGGGAGATTAAGCCACTGGGTGCTCTTGAACTACTTCCGCAATGGCTGCAAGAGAAGTTAAAGGATGTCGAGCAGCGCAGTAAGGGTCGCACCAAGATCGTGGTCAGCGTTGCTATTGGTTATGGCGGGCGCCACGAGATCGTTGATGCGGTGCGAAATTTCATTAAGGATGGAATAGCTGCTGGGGAGAGTGCGATCGAGATCGCTAATACCTTGAGCATTGATGAGATCAGTAAACATCTTTATACGGCAGGAATTCCTGATCCCGAACTTGTGATCAGAACTTCAGGGGAGCAGCGCTTATCTGGATTCTTGCTCTGGCAGTCTGCGCACTCCGAGTACTACTTCTGTGAGGCCTATTGGCCCGACTTTCGCCGGGTCGATTTTCTCCGCGCCCTGCGTGCCTATGCCCAGCGTCACCGCCGCTTTGGCCGGTAGCCCCGCTCCCTTAAATTAACCTTTCGCTACCGCGTGTCGCTGACCCCCGCGGGCTGGCGAGTTTTAGTTTATGAGGCATAAGTTCTATTTGTTCCCCTGCGAATAGAAGCCGCTCGATTACATATCCATATCGGGAAAGCGCGAGGACCACTTGGCAAAGAGCCAAAATAAAGGGCGCAAGACTTACGTTTTAGATACCAGCGTCTTGCTAGCAGATCCCGCGGCGCTCGCCCGCTTCGCGGAGCATGAAGTAATCATCCCGATCGTGGTCATCGGGGAGCTAGAGAGTAAACGCGACCATCCTGAGTTGGGCTACTTTGCCCGTGCCGCCCTGCGCACCCTGGATGATCTGCGCATCAGCCACGGTCGCCTCGACCAGGCAATCACAATCAATGACCTGGGTGGGACGATCAAGGTTGAGCTCAACCACTCCGACCCCACCTCTCTACCCGCTGGATTCCTGCGCGACGGGTCAAATGACTCTCGTATCTTGGCTATCGCGCGCAACCTCATGGCCGAGAGTTATGACGTCGTCCTGGTTACGAAGGACTTACCCCTCCGGGTAAAGGCCTCATCGGTCGGAGTCGAATCCGAGGAGTATCGCCACGAATTAGCCTCCAGCTCTGGCTGGACTGGCATGGTCGAAGCCAACGTCGGCGGATCAGTGATTGATGCCTTGTACGAGAGCGATCGCACCCCTCACGACTTGGCTCGCGAGCACCCTTGCCATACCGGGATCGTTCTCCACTCCGAAAAGGGGAGCGCCCTCGCGCGCGTCACCGCCGACAAGCAACTTCAGTTGGTGCGCGGAGATCGCTCGGCCTTTGGATTGCACGGTCGCTCTGCAGAGCAGCGCATTGCCCTCGACCTTCTCCTTGATAACGAGATCGGGATCGTCTCTCTGGGCGGTCGGGCAGGAACCGGAAAGTCAGCGCTCGCACTCTGCGCTGGACTCGAAGCTGTCTTAGAACGTCGCCACCACAAGAAGGTTGTCATCTTCCGTCCGCTCTATGCGGTCGGTGGACAAGAACTTGGCTACCTCCCCGGCAGTGAGAACGAGAAGATGTCGCCTTGGGCCCAGGCTGTCTTCGATACCTTGGGCGCTCTGGTGAGCCAGACCGTTATCGATGAGATTATCGACCGTGGTTTGATCGAAGTTCTGCCTCTGACCCACATCCGAGGTCGCTCGCTGCACGACTCCTTCGTCATTGTTGACGAGGCGCAGTCTCTGGAGCGCGGCGTCCTCCTCACGGTGCTCTCCAGAATCGGTCAAGGCTCCCGAGTCATCCTCACCCATGACATCGCCCAGCGCGACAACCTTCGGGTTGGCCGTCACGATGGCGTGGTTGCGGTGGTCGAGTCGCTTAAGGGGCACCCTCTCTTCGCCCATGTCACTTTGACCCGCTCCGAGCGCTCTCCGATCGCTGCTTTGGTCACCGAGATGCTGGAAGAGCCAATTAATTTCCTTGCCTAGTCACCCTCTGTTTACCCGAAATTTACCTCCAGCGGACATTTCGGACATAAGGGGTTTCATACGGGCTGACCTGCACCTTTAAAAATGGGCTTTTCTGTGAATTAAAACTTTTTTCACACCTACGCGGGTTTAGATTTGCCCCGCGCCTTTGCCTCTGTAACTCTAAAACCCTGTCAGGCACTAAGGACGGCTCCGAACCGCGGATCTGCCAAGTGCAACGAAGGGTACGACCCAAGAGAACGCAAAGGAGGCAAAGCCTTGATTCCGTCATTCCGTAAACCAATCGTTGTAATGACAGCGGCACTTGCCATCACCTTCCTCGCTTCCGTCAACACTACTTTCGCAGAGGTGAATTTCAGCCAGGAGGTCACCCTCCCAGATCAGCCTGCGGCCCCCGCCATCATGGTTGATCCCTCGATCGCCCTCACCCAAAGCTTTGGCTCTATCAATCTCGGCTCGGGAAGTTCGATCGATGCTGGCGAGATGGCCCTCGTTTCGCTCGAAGCGCGCCGGGTGCAGTTGGCCAAGACTCCCGATGGAGCACGTCAGGTCGCCAAGGAGTTGGTTGCCGCTACCTACCACTGGAGCGCTAAGCAGATGGCTTGCTTGGATACCCTCTGGACTGGCGAAAGCCACTGGAACTTCAAGGCCCATAACTACTCCAGTGGAGCAACTGGAATCGCCCAGGCTCTGCCCGGCAACAAGATGGATGTCATCTCTACTGACTGGCGCACCAATCCGGTGACCCAGATCAAATGGGGAATTCGCTACATCAAGATTCGTTACGGCACTCCATGTAAGGCGCTCGCTCAATCACGTTGGAGCGGCTACTACTAATACTCACCGCCCCCACAATTTCCTAGTGGGGCGCGAACCTTGTACCCTTAGGCCACTGGCTCCCGGGATTTCCGACCCAGTAAGCGCAACATTCCCTGAAGAGGTAATTCCATGAAGCCAGAAATTCACCCAGACTATATTGAGACAACCGTTACCTGCGGTTGCGGCCAGGTCTTCACGACTCGCTCCACTAAGGCATCAGGTTCCATCTATGTTGAAGTCTGCTCCGCCTGCCATCCTTTCTACACCGGAAAGCAGCGCATCCTCGATACTGGTGGCCGCGTAGCTGCTTTCGAGAAGCGTTTCGGCAAGGCAACAGAGACCAAGTAGCTTTTTTCAAGAGACCGCGGCTCACCCTGACATGGGTGGGCGCGGTCTCTTTTATTTTGACCCCAGCACTGTGATCGGAGAGGAGGCCCCATGAGCCAGGCACATGACAAGTTCGGAAATGTCCACGAACTACTAGATGAGTATGTCGAGCTGGAAAAGGAGCTTGCCGATCCCTCAATCCACAACGATCAGGGCAAAGCCCGCCGCTTAGGCAAGCGTTACGCCGAACTTGGCCCAGTAATCGCCGGTTATCGAGCCTGGAAGGGCGCAACCGAAGACCTCACGGCTGGCCGTGAAATGGCCGCGGAAGATCCTGACTTTGCTGCTGAACTTCCTGCGCTCGAAAGTGCGCTCGCTTCGGCTGAATCCACTCTTGAAGAGTTGCTCCTACCTCGTGACCCCAACGATGACCGCGATGTCATCATGGAGATCAAGGCTGGCGTCGGTGGAGATGAGTCAGCCCTCTTCGCAGGAGACTTGCTCCGCATGTATCAGCGTTACGCCGAGCGTCAAGGTTGGAAGACCGAGATCATCGATGCGACCGACTCAGAAATGGGCGGCTATAAAGATGTATCGATGGCAATCAAATCGAGGGGAACCGGCGAGCCGGGTAAGACTCCATATGCCAAATTGAAATTTGAAGGTGGAGTCCACCGTGTGCAGCGCGTTCCTGAAACTGAGTCACAAGGTCGAATCCACACCTCAGCTGCTGGTGTCTTGATCCTCGCAGAAGCTGATGAGGTCGACGTCGAAATTCGTCAACAGGATCTGCGCATCGATGTCTATCGCTCATCGGGTCCAGGTGGTCAATCTGTTAACACCACCGACTCTGCTGTTCGCATCACACACATTCCAACTGGAATCGTTGTCTCGTGTCAGAATGAAAAGTCGCAGTTACAAAATAAAGAGTCCGCGCTTCGTATCCTGCGCGCTCGCATGTTGGCAGCAGCCCAAGAAGAGGCGGATCGGATCGCATCATTGGAGCGTAATGCTCAGGTGAGATCTGTCGATCGCAGTGAGCGCATCCGTACCTATAACTTCCCTGAAAATCGTTTGAGCGATCACCGCGTTAACTTCAAGGCAAATAACTTAGATGCGGTACTAAATGGCGAACTCGACGATGTGATTGCCGCGCTGCTCGAAGCAGATAAGGCTACGAAACTCGCTTCCGGGGATCATTAATAAATAATGGCCATTGATTTACTTCGCCAAACAAGAGATTACTTTAAAGCCCAAGATATTCCCGAGGTAGATGCATCTATCTTGCTAGAGCATCTGCTCGGTTGTTCGCGCAGCGAGATTCAACTCAAGCTACTACGCATGAGCGATGAAGAAATTAAAGAGTTAGATCGAAGCCTGCGCCGACTCGTGCTACGCCGCCAAAATGGTGAACCGGTCCAGTACATAACTGGAAGCGCTCCCTTTAGATATTTGGAGTATGCAGTCGGACCTGGGGTGCTGATTCCACGCCCCGAGACTGAATCCCTTGTCTCCTTGGTCCTTGAAGAGTTAACAAATCGCAATTCAAATTCACTTCGCGTAGTGGACCTTGGCTCAGGTTCGGGATGCATTGCGATCGCACTCGCCACAGAGCACGCAGGCCTATCCGTTACCGCCGTCGAGAACTCTGCCGATGCGCTGCCCTGGTTGGAGGAAAATGTTGCGACGCTCTGCCCCGCAGTGCGAATCATCGAGAGTGATGTCGCCAATGCTTGTGTAGGCGAAACCTTCGATCTCGTGGTTGCAAACCCTCCCTATATTCCGCAAGGTCAAGCGCTGCCCTTAGAAGTGCGTAAAGAGCCATCAGAAGCTCTCTTTGGTGGCGGACGCGAGGGGCTTGAGGCCCCCGCACAGTTCATCGCCAGCGCGCTACGGCTCCTTCAATCTGGTGGTTTTTTGGCGCTAGAGCACGATGAGACTCAGGGGAGCGCTATCGCCGCCCTCTTGGAGTCTGGATTCACTGAGATCAACTTGGTCAGCGACCTGACCGGTAGGCCCCGCTTTACAACTGCGCGAAAGCTTTAACGAGCGGTCACGTAGGTAGGGCGCTGCCCCACCCTCTGAAAGACGCATTGAATTAACTGAAGATTTCCGGCTCGGAAACCAGCGGCGGATGAGAGCAAGTAGTAGTCCCACATGCGCTGGAAGCGCAGGTCATACTCCGAAATCTCGGACCACTTCGCAGAGATATTTTTCTGCCACTCTAAAAGGGTGCGATCGTAATCTGGGCCAAAATTATGAACATCCTCGATGACAAATACATTTTCAGTCGCAGCAGCAATCTGGGCCAATGAGGGGAGAACGCCTCCAGGAAATATGTAACGATCAAAGAATGGATCGGTTACTAATTTAGAAAGATTGGAAGCGATCGTGTGGTGCAACATCCGGCCATCCTTTGTCAGGAGCTCATCGCACTTTCCGAAGAAGGTCTTGTAATTCTTGGGTCCAACATGCTCCATCATGCCGATCGAGACGATGCGATCGAATTGGCCAGTGAGATCTCGATAGTCCTGTTGGATGAAGTTGATGCCAAGTCCTTCAGATTTTTCACGCGCTAGCGAGATCTGATTATCAGCAGGTGAGATACCAGTTGCTTCCACTCCATAATTCTTGACTGCGTAACGTAAGAAGCCACCCCAGCCGCTTCCGATATCGAGCAGACGCATCCCGGGCTGTAACTCTAATTTGCGGCAGATGAGATCAAACTTGGCGCGTTGCGCCTCTTCTAAATTGTTGGCGCTCTTCCAATAGGCGCATGAGTACACCATTTCCGAGTCCAGCATGCGTGAGTAGAGGTCGTTGCCGATGTTGTAGTGATGTTTCGCATTGGCAGCGGCACGCTTTTTGGTCTGGTTGTTTAGGAGAGATGAGCGTGCGACGTGAAAGGCAAGTGCGGGGCTGGGACGCATGAGGTCCAGCACATTGACCGATAGCAGCTTGGTTAACATCACATCGAGGGCGGCGCAATCCCACCACCCATCCATATAACTTTCGGCGAATCCCAACTGCTTCTGGGAGATCACCCGATCCCAGATCTTCTCGTTGTGGACGTGGATGCTCCACGGTTCGCTGCTATTAAGTGGAATTCCCGCGGCCTGCAAGATGTTCATAGCTACATCGCGACTGGACATGCGGGATAGTTTCCTACAAATTAGTTGACGCTTCAAGGATCTCTTTTTCCTAGTACCGTTCCTACATGCTCGGCGGAATCGATAATGGCCTCTTTTTCAAGAGTTTCGCGGGCTTTGTCGTGGTCGCATTCTTCATTCTCGTTCTGAGGTGGGCCTTTAGTAGCGGTCACTCCTTGATTGAAAGACCGGGAAAGCGTGGCAAGGCTGATGAGTACGGTCTCTTTGTGCCGGTGGCCGCGCCTAAGAATTTCATCGAGGGCGAAATTTTGCGTCAGAAGTTATTGGCTGTAGGAATCAAGGCCAATCTCACGCAGACTCTAGAGGGCCCTCGCCTGATGGTCTTTAAGAAAGATTTGGGAGTTGCTCGCGCAACTCTGGATTCCTGATGTCTATTCGCAAAAATTCCGCGCCTCGTTTTCGGTGACTCTGTAAACCTAAATTGGGCTCATCCGCTAAAGGTCGGAAGGTAGCCTTCCATCCTCGACCTAAGTAGATGGAAGTGCATGGATACAAAATCGCCGAGTGCCCGCTGGCTACCAGGATTCTTAGCTTTAGGAATCACGTGGGGTGGCTCATTCCTCTTTATTAAGTGGTCTCTGCTCTCACTCAACTCGATTGGTACCGCCTTCTTACGCGGGGCGATCGGTGGCCTAACCCTTCTTATTTACTGCATCGCGACTCGTACAAAGTTACCCAATAAGTTGCGCCAGTGGGGACATATCGCGGTGGTTGCCCTGTTGTTAAACGCGATTCCGGGATACCTCTTTGCGGTGGGCGAAACACATGTTTCAAGTGTCATGGCCGGCTTGCTCAATGCAACAACGCCGCTCATGACCGTTCTGGTGATCACGGTGGGCTTTCGAGAGCAACGAATAGATAAGAATCAGGGACTCGGTGTTCTGATTGGTTTTGCCGGAATTATTTTGGTAACCGGTGCTCTCACAGGGTTAAGCGCTAATTCTTGGCGTGGGGTATTGGAATTACTGGGAGCCACTCTCTGTTACGGAATTTCGTTCCCGTACTCCAGGCGTTATGTCAACGTTCTCGACTACCCACCCCGCGCTCTAGCAGCAGCGCAGGTGAGTTCAAGTGCGATTCTGCTCGCACCATTTGCGCTTTTGAATGGGATTACTCACGCTCCATGGAACGCTAAGTCAATGTGGGGAATTCTGATCCTAGGCGCCTTGGGAACTGGTTTTGCGTACATCTGGAATTTTAGAAATGTGCGCCTTGCCGGAAGTTTGATTGCCAGCACAGTTACCTACATAACCCCAGTCGTCGCAACTATTTTAGGAGTATGGCTCCTCGATGAGAGTTTCAAAGCGACTCAAGTCATTGGCGGGATTGCTGTGATTCTCTCCGGCGCTTTAGTGCAGAAGCGGATCAAGCTGCTACGGAACTCTTAAAACTCTCCATACATCCAGGAGCGCAGAAGTAATACGTTTCGCCATTGTGTTCAAAGATTGCTGCTGCCGTTGCCTTTTCAACCTGCATCCCACAGATTGGGTCTTTCGCATAGTGACTGCTCTCACCCTTATTCCTCGTCAGGTAGAGAGCGAAAATCGCGATCGTGAGCGCTAGAGCGATTAGGTTCATCCAGCTCGTGAAATTATTTCCGATTCGTGATGCATGTGGCACCAGACCATGGTGCGCGGGCAAAGCCTTAAAGAGCGAGAAGAGTCGCTCAGTAAGAAAGCCGCTGAGGCTCATCGTGAACCAGAAGACCGCAACTAATTTAATCGAGAGCTTAAGTCCGAAGAACTTCTTGTAAATAAGGACCAAGGGGAGCGCTACGAGATCGGCGAAGATAAAGGAGATGGTGCCTCCAAAGGAGATCCCAGAATTCCAGAGTGCGGCACCCAGTGGAACATTTCCCACCGAGCAGACAAAACTGATAAATGCGATGAAAGGTCCGAGCACGACATTCTCAATCGTTGAGAGAATTCCGTGACCCGATAAGAAAAGGTGATGCCACCAAGAGATCGGAATCAAAGTATCCGCGAGGCCAGCGACCAGAAAGCCAATGAGGAGTTCAAATCTGACCATCGTGAGATCACCGACTGTAAATCCCGCCGCGTCGTGCCACGTGGAGCGGACCTCGGCGTGCGAATCATCCGCCATTTGGAGGAGACGTGGTCGTTTCGGTAATCGCAGACGAGGCAAGAGCAGAGTTAAGAGAATGATCATGATCGCCCCACCGACAAATTCCGCCGCAGCAAATTGCCAGCCCAACAACGTCCACATCACCAGTCCAAGTTCAAAGACCAAGTTTGTACTCGCGAACATAAAGACGATCGCTGTGGTGAAATCGGCACCTTTATCTATCAGGCTCTTAGCAATTGCGCTAGCCGCATAAGAACAGCTAGAGCTGATTGCTCCGAGCAGCGATGCTTTACCGATAGTTGCCGGTTTGTGATTGCCGAGTGTTGCGAGAGCCTTCTCGCGGGAGGTGAAGGCTTGAATCGCGCCTGAAATTGCAAAGCCCAAGACCAAAGCCCAAAATGTATCAAAGAACATCCACCAACTATCTTGCAGCCCCGTGCTTATCTTCGACACACTATAAGTATTCCACCAATCCTGATGAGTGCTAGCCTCGTAAAACTCTTCCGTCTGCCTACCTCTCGGTCGTAAGATCTGAAGGGTGTCCGCTGCTATCGAATGTTCGCAACTTAACATTCGGCGAGGCAAGAACCAGATCCTCCATGAACTTTCTTTAAACGTCCCTCGTGGAGCAATCATGGGCCTTTTGGGACCGAGTGGGAGTGGTAAGACAACCCTGATGCGCGCTATCGCGGGTCTGCAAAAGATTGATGGAGGCGAGATCCGTGTCTTAGATCTTCCCGCCGCTTCGCAACCCCTGCGCCAGATGATCGGTTATTCAACACAGAGTGCGAGCGTTTATTCCGACCTCACCTGTCTTCAGAACATCGAATACTTTGCCTCGCTCTATTCGATAAACGAGAAGACCCCCGCAGAGATCTTGGCCGATGTCGATCTCACTAAGAATCAGCACCAGATGGCTGGTTCCCTTTCTGGTGGAGAAAGGGCGCGTTTGGCGCTGGCGACAACGCTCGTTGGCAGCCCCCAACTATTAATTCTTGATGAGCCGACGGTTGGTTTAGATCCTGTGCTCCGTGTTCAACTATGGGAACTCTTTAATAAGTTGGCGGCTCAAGGTAAGACGCTGCTGGTGAGTAGCCACGTGATGGATGAAGCAGATAGTTGTCAGCACCTGATTCTGCTCCGCGATGGACGAGTTCTAGCGCAAGGTACGCCAGCACAACTTCGGGAGAAGACAGGCAAAAGTCGTATGGATGAGGTATTTATCTCGTTGATAGGTGCCGCATGAACATGAAGCGACTTATTGCAATGACGAAGAGAGTCTTGTTGCAACTTGGTCATGATCCACGGACAGTGGCTCTGATGTTCTTGTCGCCTCCCTTTCTGCTCACTATTTTGAAGTATGTGTACTGGTCCAACCCCGCACTATTTCAGCAAGTTGCAGGTTCGATGCTTGGGGTCTTCCCAATGCTTGTGATGTTCCTGATTACTTCGGTGGCCACCTTGCGCGAACGCACAAGTGGAACTTTGGAACGTTTGATGATCTCGCCC
>Ga0208110_1000157_pt1 | contig 12897 bp, 11 predicted proteins | sample CryBogCBH13Jun08_FD_185507 | JGI IMG/M metagenome (GOLD analysis project Ga0208110, IMG submission 185507) | Freshwater microbial communities from Crystal Bog, Wisconsin, USA - CBH13Jun08 (SPAdes) | ecosystem: Environmental > Aquatic > Freshwater > Lake | place: Crystal Bog, Wisconsin, USA...
GGGCATCGGTATCTGCAAAACTTGTTGAAAGTTCGCGAGAGAGCGCCTTACCTACACTGCTCTTACCCGAACCAGGAGCGCCAATGAGAATTGCGCGTTGCATCTATCGAATTTCGAGTGATTCGATATATGAGAGAAAGTTGCGTCGCGTTTCAGCGACGCTATCGCCACCGAACTTCTCCAGAACGGCGTCAGCCAGCACCAGTGCGCACATCGCCTCTGCAACTATTCCTGCAGCAGGAACTGCGCAGACATCAGAGCGTTGGTTGATGGCCTTTGCTGGTTCTCCTGTTGCAACATCAATAGTATCGAGAGCACGCGGCACGGTTGAGATCGGCTTCATGGCCGCGCGGACTCGCAAGACTTCGCCATTCGACATTCCGCCTTCCGTGCCACCAGCGCGATCGGTACGTCGAACTATTTTTCCTGTCGCGTCGCGCTCAATCTCGTCATGCGCAACCGATCCCCAACGCTTGGCCGTTGTAAAGCCATCGCCAATCTCGACGCCCTTAATGGCTTGAATTCCCATCATCGCTCCTGCAAGGCGCGCATCGAGTCTGCGATCCCAATGCGTATGCGACCCTAGCCCAGGTGGCAAATCAAATGCGAGGACTTCGACAACCCCACCCAATGTATCCCCCGCCGCATGTGCTGCATCAATCTCGGCAACCATCGCTGCGCTAGCAACTGGATCGAGGGAGCGAACTGGATCCGCATCAATCTTTTCGCGATCATCAATAGTGGGAAGTAAATACTCAGTTGCGCTTCCTGCTCCGCCGATGCTCAACACATGGCTCATAATCTGGATACCTACGCTCTGCGCTAAGAAGGCGCGGGCTACAGCTCCTAAGGCAACTCTCGCTGCGGTTTCACGCGCGCTCGCGCGCTCCAAAATTGGTCTAGCATCGTTAAACGCGTATTTCTGCATCCCTACTAAATCTGCATGGCCGGGGCGAGGGCGGGTTAGCGGAGCGTTGCGAGCAAGGGCTGCCAACTCCTCAGCATCCACTGGGTCTGCCGACATCACTTTCTCCCACTTGGGCCACTCTGAATTTCCCACTTGAATGGAGATTGGGCCGCCTTGGCTCTCGCCATGGCGCACACCTCCCAGAATGGTTACGACATCGGCCTCAAAATTCTGTCTGGCCCCACGCCCATATCCGAGACGACGGCGTTGTAGGTCTCGATCGATCATCTCAGAAGTGATCTCCACATGAGCTGGAAGCCCTTCAAGAATCGCGGACAGTGCGGGGCCATGTGATTCTCCAGCGGTAAGCCATCTCAACATGGGCGTATTCTGTCAGATACTCATCTCTCAAGGCGCTGAACTCTGATCTACCCGCTGAAAAGGACCAGGAGGGCCCCGGAGAGCAACGCGGGGGCGAAGGGAATCACCCTCCTTCGCGCAATAGTTGCACCAATAAGCCCCAGGATCGAGGCAAGAAGTAGAGCTGCAAAGGCCCTCTCGACCGTCCCGCAAAGAAGGGAAGCTAGTGCGAAGAGTTTTACATCTCCCATTCCGATCGCGCCTCGAAGCAAAAACCTTGCAATCCAACCACCCAGAAAAATCCAAAGCGCAAGTAGGTATCGACTGCTCGGAATTGGAAGATGGCTGACAAAGCTCTCCAACTCGATCAGCGCTAAGAGCAGTAATAAAGCAGGGTTAGGGATTCGACGGAAGCGAAGATCTGAGTAGGTGATCCACGGAGTAACGAGAATGAGTGGGAAGGCTGCCCGCATCTTCGCAAGCGTAGAGATCTCCTGTTGCACGCGTTTGTCACATCCACAGTTCAGCGGAGGTGTTCGCGTCCTACGGCTTGCAGGGCACTGCGCATAGTCCCAAAGTCAAAAACCTGACCCGAAAAAATCGCGACTTGATCCATCGCCTGTTCGACAAGCAGGTCAATCCCATCCAAGGTCCTGCCTCCCAAGGATTGCGCCTTCGCGAGCAGTGGAGTTGGGAAGGGCTTGTAAAGGACCTCACAGAAGCAAGGGATTTGAAAGTCCAGATCTGCGGCGATCGAATCCGTTGCCCCGCTAGGAACAGTGGCGATCACTAGGTCATATCCACGCAGGGAGTGATCCATATCAAAGAAGTTAACTGCAGAGCGCTGCGCAATTCGAGAGAGAGCGTCTCGTCGGTGCGGAGAGCGCAACAGAAAATCAATTTCCGTGGCACTTCCATCGAGCGCTCCTAGCGCGGCTCTGGCTGTGCCGCCTCCTCCAATGATTGCGACTCGATCCTTCGCCACTCCTTCAAAGAGTCGCATGAATCCCGTTCGATCGGTAGAGGAGGCGAGATAGAGACCATCCCGAAGGAGAAGGGTATTTGCCGAGCGCATGCGGGCAGCTAGCGGTTCAATTTCAAAGGGAAGTGAAGAGACCAGTTCGAAGATTGTCTCTTTTAATGGCATCGTTAAGGAGAATCCAGTCCAATCTTCCTCGAGAGCGCGGGAGAAGAAGTCGCCAGCTAACTCTGGAATTAAATCAATTGCACCGTAACTCCCCGCAACCCCCAAGAGCTCATAGGCTCGCTTGTGGAGAGCCGGAGAGAGGCTATGGCTGATTGGAGAACCCAGGACCGCGGCCTTGATCACTTAAAAGCCCCGGCCGCCACATTCTTGTTATACAGAGCGACCCAATTTTCAAAGGTTGGGTAGTCATTTGTAAATCTGGTGTCGTGCGGAGCGACGGTGATGAAGTAGAGCCAATTGCCATCTGCTGGATTAAGAGCAGCATTGATCGCATCCACTGAAGGGTTACAGATCGGTGTTGGCGGTAACCCAGTGTGTAGGTATGTGTTGTACGGAGAATCAACTTGCGTTGCTTTAGTGCTTAAACCTATTTGTCCACGCTGGTTAAGCGCATACTGGACGGTCGAATTCAATTGCAGCGGCATTCCAAGGCGTAGTCGGTTGTAGATAACGCGGGCTACCTTTGGATAATCCAAGAGGTCACCCTCAATCTGAATCATCGAAGCAATTGTGAGTACGTGATAAGGGGTGTACCCCTTGAATCCTGCGTCTAGTTTGGTCGTCGCTCTCTCATTTGCAAACGTCTGCAACATATTGACCAGGGCGTCATGCGTGGTGGTCCCGGGAGCAAAGGAGTATTGATCCGGGGCCAATTGACCTTCAAGAGAATTTCCGGGGTTGGGATAGGAGGGCGTGAGAGTGGATAACTGATCGTTCTGCGTAAGAGAGCTCAAGCCGTGCAACTTTGCCAGAACATCGGCTGTCGTCGAAGCGGGTAAGACCAACACTACGTCGGTAATCCGCTTTTGATCGAGAAGTTCGATGATCGCTTGATCGCTCGGGATCACCGTATGGATTGTGTGGATACCGGGCGCGATGCCAACCACATTGTTCTTAATCATCTTCTTGATCAGAGTTGCCGCCTTGGCAACCACATGCTGCGAGGCCAGATCTTCAGCAATCGCGGTGCCACTTTCGCCTTTAGTAACAATGATCTTGATTTCAGGACCAGCTGTGCCAGATGGGAAGTCGGAGAGACCATTGGTCACCATCAAGCGCTGCACGATCAAGGTGGCCAACAACATGACCAGAACGATGAATGTTGTTATCAGATTTCTCTTCTTGGCACGCTTATTCAAGGTGGCCCGCAATTCGTTCGCGCTCCAGCGCGCTCTCTAAAATCGCTACGGCTGCCATCGCATCAATCCTGTTCTTGCTCTGTTTAGCGCTCACCCCGGCACCACGCAAGGTACGGGCCGCCGAGACCGTCGACATTCGTTCATCAACTAGGTATACCGGAACTGGAGTAAGCGTACGCAAGAATTCCGCAAATTGGTGCGCCGCTTCGAGTGAAGGATTGGAACTTCCCGACAAATGCTTAGGCTCCCCCACCACCAGATAGATAGGCTCATACTCGCTCAGCAAGGCGGCGAGTTCCTCATTGAGTTTAGGATCCGCAGCCTGCAGGGTGGCAATCGGAGAGGCGATAAGCCCCGAGAGATCACTCGCTGCAACACCAATTCTTACTTGGCCATAATCAAAGGCAAGACGCCGGCCGCTCTTCATCCTTAGTACTTACCTATCGCTGCCTTTAACTCGGCAATCGCCGCCGGAATCTTTGCGGCATCGCTTCCGCCACCTTGCGCGAAATCGTCCTTGCCACCACCACCGCCGCCCAAGATAGCTGATCCCAACTTAACGAGCGCCCCAGCCTTTACGCCTAGCGCAATTGCATCTGATGCAGCGGCGACAACCAAAATTACTTTCTCCTCCACAACAGAGAGCAGCGCTACAACGGATTGTGGATTGCGATTGCGTAGATCAAGTGCCATTACGCGCAGGTCATCCCCGCCAATTCCATCTGCGACCTGGTGCACAACTACATTGCACTTTCCGATAACTTCGAAACCCTTAGCAATCTCGCCAAGTGATGCAAGAGCTTGTGCTGAGCGAAGCGCCGCCAGCTCTCGCTCGATAACTTTCATCTTGTTCAATAGATCTGAGATGCGCTCTGGAAGTTCTTCTACTCGGGCGCCCTTGATGAGTTCGGTCAGTGAGTTAAGGAGCATGTGTTCGCGAGCGAGATATGAGAATGCATCGGCACCGACAAGCGCCTCCACACGTCGCACGCCAGCACCGATCGAAGACTCACTCAATAGTTTCACAACGCCAAGTTCTGCTGAGGAGTTCACGTGAGTTCCGCCGCAAAGTTCGCGCGCCCAATCTCCAACGCTTACTACGCGAACAACATCGCCGTACTTCTCTCCGAAGAGAGCCATCGCGCCGATCTCTTTTGCTTGCGCCTGACTCATCTGCTCCGCCGTGACCTCAAGGTTCTCGATCAAAAGAGAATTAACGCGGGCTTCGACATCATTGAGAACACTCACTGGAACGGCGCCATTGGCGGGAAAATCAAAACGGAAGCGACCGGGTGCATTCTCTGAACCTGCCTGGGTCGCGCTCTCGCCCAGTGCTTCGCGGAATGCTTTGTGCACCATGTGAGTAGCGGTGTGGGCGCGGGAAATTGCCTTGCGACGGCCTTGATCAATCTGAGCGAAGAGCTGTTGATTTACCGCAAGTGATCCAGAAACCACGAAGCCACGGTGCACGAAGAGACCTGGGACCGGAGATTGAACATCCTCGACCTCAATACGTGTGCCATTGCCGAGAGTCAGGATGCCGCCGTCGGAGAGTTGACCGCCCCCTTCGGCGTAGAAGGGCGTGCGATCAAGAATAATCTCGACATCGCCTTCGTGAACTTCCTGGACGCTAACGCCGTCGACCATGATCGCGCGAACGCTCGCCTCCCCTTCGAGATGACGGTAGCCAATAAAGTCAGTCTTCCCCGATGCATCAACTATCTTGCGATACTCCGAGAGATCAGTATGTCCGCTCTTCTTTGCTTTGGCATCGGCCTTGGCACGATCCTTCTGCTCTTTCATCAAGCGGCGGAAACCCTCTTCATCAACCTTAAGACCGGATTCAGAAGCCATCTCGAGGGTGAGATCGAACGGAAATCCGTAGGTGTCGTGCAGTTTAAAAACAGTGTCTCCAGTGAGCATTGCATTCTGCGTCTTCTTCGCGTCGGCGCCCGCCATGTCAAAGATTTGCGTTCCACTCTTCAACGTTGAGAGGAATGACTCTTCTTCGGCCTCCGTAACCGACAAGATATGAGATCTTCTCTCAAGTAGCTCAGGATATTGTGGAGACATCGCCCCAATAGCTGCCTGAAGGAGTTCATTGGAATTGTGATCGGATGCTCCCAAAATTCGCATGTTGCGGATTGTGCGACGCATCATGCGACGCAGAACATAGCCACGACCTTCATTTCCTGGAAGAACGCCATCTCCAATCAGCATCATCGAGGTTCGTGCGTGATCGGCTACTACGCGCAGCGAGACGTCACTCTTCGCATCTTTGCCATAGGTGACTCCCGCTAACTCCGATGCCTTCGAGAGGATCTGCATTGTTGTATCAATTTCATAAATATTTTCGACGCCTTGCAAAAGCGCGGCTGTTCGCTCTAACCCTAAGCCGGTATCAATATTTTTCGCGGGCAGTTCGCCAATGATTGGATAATCATCTTTGCTCCCACCATCTGCGCGAATATTCTGCATGAAGACAAGGTTCCAGACCTCGAGGTAACGATCTTCATCGGCAACTGGTCCGCCTTCGCGTCCATATGCAGGACCGCGATCGTAATAAATCTCGGAACATGGCCCACATGGACCAGCGACGCCCATAGACCAGAAATTATCCGCCATTCCACGGCGCTGAATGCGCTCCTTAGGAACACCTACTTTTTTGTGCCAAATATCAGCGGCCTCGTCATCGTTTAAGTAGACAGTAACCCAGAGCTTCTCTTCCGGAAATCCGTATCCACCATCTGTAATCGGCTTGGTTAAGAGCTCCCAAGCCATCATGATCGCGCCCTCTTTGAAGTAGTCGCCAAAGGAGAAGTTGCCGCACATCTGGAAGAAGGATGCGTGGCGAGTGGTCTTGCCAACCTCGTCGATATCTAAGGTACGAACGCACTTTTGAACCGAGGTGGCTCGTGAGTATGGGGGCTTAACTTCACCTAGAAAGAAAGGCTTAAACGGCACCATTCCCGCATTAACCAGGAGCAGATTTGGATCATCGGCTATCAATGAGGCCGAAGGGACGACGGTGTGCTTCAGCCCCAGGGCATTATCGGACTCGAAGAAACGCAACCATCGCGCTCTAATTTCTGCGGATTCCACCTACTACTCGTGCTCCCGCTCAGAGCGACCGAACTTCTTACCGGCAAGTGCTCCGATCAACGAACCAATAATCTTTAAAAGTCCAGCGTTCTTCTCCACGAGGCCGGTGATTGAACCCGTGACCTTTTCAGTGAAATTTTCTGCGGTCGAGACGATGCGATTGACGCTCTTCAAAGTCTTTTGCACTTCATCGATGAGTCGTCCGACACGAACGATCGTGTAACCGATGGCAAGGGAGATGGGGATCAGCGCAGATGCTGCGATGATCGTTGCGATTCCACCTGGACCCATACTGTTAGCCTACCTGAACTTCTCTACGCCTTCGCCTTATTCTCTGGCTCTGGAACAAAATCTACTCCTGCTTCCTTACGTTGCGCTGGCGTAATCGGCGTTGGTGCACCCGTGAGAGGGTCTCCTCCGCTGGCTGTCTTAGGGAAGGCGATGACTTCGCGAATCGATTCCGCGCCAGTCAAGAGCGCGCAGAGACGATCCATACCCAGTGCGATTCCGCCATGCGGAGGTGGACCATAGTTGAAGGCCTCAAGGAGGAAACCAAACTTGCTCTTCGCCTCTTCGGGGGTGAGTCCAATGACGTCAAAGACGCGCTGTTGCATCTCGCGCTTGTGAATACGGATCGAACCGCCACCGATCTCATTCCCGTTGAGGACGATGTCATAGGCGTAGGCCAACGCATTTCCTGGATCCTTATCAAAGGAATCCGCAAACTCTGGCTTTGGGCCCGTGAAGGGGTGGTGAACCGCAGTCCAACCTGCGGCTGGATTTTCGGCATCAACTTGCTCAAACATCGGAGCATCCACAACCCATAAAAATTCCCAGCTGCCGGGAGCAATCAAATTACAGCGAGCTGCAATCTCAAGTCGCACTGCGCCTAGTAGCGCTTGTGATGGAGCTTTTGTTCCAGCGGCGAAGAAGATCGCATCACCAGGCTTAGCGCCGGTGAAAGCAGCAATGCCAGCCGACTCCTCCTCCGTAAGATTCTTTGCCACGGGACCAGCCAGCGAACCATCTTCTTGCACCAAGATGTAGGCGAGCCCCTTAGCGCCACGAGCCTTTGCCCACTCCTGCCAGGCGTCAAGTTCACGACGAGGCGAGCTAGCTCCACCGGGCATAACAACGGCGCCTACATACTCGGCTTGGAAAACGCGAAATGTCGTATCTTTGAAAAATTCCTTCACGTCGACAAGCTCATAACCAAAGCGGAGATCTGGCTTGTCAGATCCATACCGACGCATCGCCTCTGCATAGGTCATACGCGGGATTGGTCGCGGAATCTGATAACCAACAGTTTTATTAAAAACCTCTTCAAGGATCTCTTCGGCAACGCGCAAAATGTCCTCTTGGTCAATGAAGGACATCTCGATATCTAGTTGAGTGAACTCGGGTTGACGATCAGCACGGAAATCCTCATCGCGGAAGCAGCGGGCGATTTGGTAGTAGCGCTCCATACCAGCGACCATCAAGAGTTGCTTAAAGAGTTGTGGTGACTGTGGCAGGGCGTACCAACTGCCTGGTTGTAAACGCACAGGGACAAGGAAGTCACGTGCGCCTTCGGGCGTGGAACGTGTGAGGTAAGGCGTCTCAATCTCAAGGAAATCGAGTCTGTCCATCACCGTGCGGATCGTCGAGGTGACTCGTGAGCGCAGGCGTAAGTTCTTTGCTGGACCCTCGCGACGTAGATCAAGATAGCGATACTTCAGGCGAACCTCTTCACTGATGTTGGAGGTCTCACCACTATCTACGGGGAATGGCAGTGGTGCCGCTTCGCTCAATACTTCTAAGTTCTGGCAATCAATCTCAATGGCACCCGTTGCGATATTGGGATTTTCATTTCCTGCAGGACGAGCATTTACAACTCCAGTGATTAATACACACCACTCTGCGCGGAGCGCTCCAGCGATCTCATCCTTGATAACTACTTGCACAGCCCCCGACGCATCTCGCAGATCGATGAAGGCTACGCCTCCGTGATCTCGACGCCGCGCCACCCATCCGGCCAAAACAACGGTCGAACCGACATCGGATAGAGAAAGTAGCCCTGCATCATGAGTTCGTAACATTTTTAAAGGTGCTCTCCAAAGCTAGAAATACGTTCAATGAGTTCATTCGCTAAAGCACTAAGAGTAACGGAGGAAGATTCGCCCGTTTGCATCTCTTTAAGCTGGACCTCGCCAGAGGCCAATTCATCAGCACCCAGGACGATCGCGTACCGCGCCCCGCTCTTATCAGCGGACTTCATGGCCCCTTTCAGAGCTTTATCTCCGAAAGCCATGTCGACCTTGATCCCTCTCGCCCGCAACGCTTCAGCCAAGGCAAGGGCTGCATCACCGACTCCAAGTGGAACGATGTACAAATCGAGACCAAATTCAGCTGGGAGGACTAGACCTTCGGCTTCACGAGCCAACAAAATGCGATCTACTCCGAGGCCAAAACCGATTCCCGAGAGTTCCTGACCTCCGAGTTGCGCCATGAGGCCGTCGTAGCGGCCTCCCCCACCAATTCCTGATTGGGCACCAAGGTCGGCATGCACAAATTCAAATGCAGTTCCTGTGTAGTAATCCAGACCACGCACCATACGGTTGTTGACATGAAAATCAATCCGCAGAGCGCTTAAAAGTTCTTTTACCTTTTCAAAGTCTGCACTGCTTTCTGGCGTCAAATAGTCCATGAGAACTGGTGCTTTACTCATCACTTCACGAACTTCTGGACGCTTATCATCGAAGAGGCGCAGAGGGTTGATTTCGGCGCGCTCTCGAGTTTCGGAATCGAGATCTACTTGTGCAATGTACGCGCGCAACTGCGTCAAGTAGCTTTCGCGAGTTGCGGCATCGCCAAGTGAGGTAATTTCAAGGCGATAATTCTTAAGACCTAATTCTCTAAAGGCCCGATCCGCAACAGCGATTACTTCAACATCGATCCGCGGATCGGCCACGCCAATTGCTTCGATTCCAACTTGGTAGAACTGGCGATAACGCCCCGCCTGCGGACGCTCGGCACGGAAGAATGCGCCAGAGTAATAAACCTTTACCGGGAGTTGACCCCTGTCGAGATTATGTTCGATAACTGCTCGCATGACTCCGGCAGTACCTTCAGGGCGGAGCGTTATTGAACGACCACCGCGATCCTCAAATGTATACATCTCCTTACGAACGACATCAGTTGACTCCCCTACGCCACGTGCAAAGAGCTCCGTGTCTTCAAATACGGGTAGTTCGATGAGTTGGTAGCCAGCAACTTGAGCCGCGTTAATCAAGGTGCTGCGCACATAATCAAAGTGATTCGAGCGCTCGGGGACGTACTCGCTAACTCCCTTAGGCGCCTGAAATTTGGCCATTAGTCCGCACTCCTCAAGAATCGCTCTTGCAAATAATCATTATTTTTTCGCTCGCGACCAATTGTAGTTTCTGCACCATGCCCGGGTAGCACAATTAACTCATCGGCCAGCGGAAGGATTACGTTACGAAGAGTCTTTTTCATATCGGAACTGGATCCCAGGCGAAAGGAGGTATTGCCTATCGAATTTTGGAAGAGAACATCGCCACTGATCAGATACTCATCATCAACTTGAAAAACAGTTGAGCCCGGAGTGTGGCCGGGAGCGTGGAGCGCCTTCAATGTAAATCCAGCGATTTCAATGGTTGTCCCATTCACCAGTTCGCGAACATCCCGAGGCTCTGCAAAGGAGGTAACGCCCATCTCACGCAGGATCTGATCAGTCGCTCCATTGGGAGTCAGAATGCCTTGCGGGTTAGCCAAAAACTCCCGATCTTTGGGGTGGATATACGTCGCGACTCCATACTTGTCGTCAAAAGGGCGCACTGAAAAGGTGTGGTCGAGGTGGCCATGGGTTACCACGGTCGCAATTGGCTTCAACCGGTGGCGAGTCAAAACTTCCGAGATCTCATGGACCAGATCGGGGATAGCCATTCCAGGGTCGACGATAAAGCACTCAGAACCTTTGGCTGCTGCGAAGATCCAGCAATTGGTACCGAAATAAGGGGCCGCAATACGCTCCAAAATCACTTAATCCGCCCACTTTTCACCGGTCCGAGCTACCAATTTTCCTCGGAAGAGGCTTTAAGGGTACCGTTAAGCCCTGATTAAAAATGGTCAGTAAGGTCGGCGCCACCTAAAAATGGGGTCGATCAGATTCATTCGTTAACGGAAGGGCGCAGCTGCCAGGCGATGGCGGAGGCGTTTGACGCGCAACCAGAGGAGTAAGAGATGTCCACCCCAGAGAATCTCAGTGCAGCATCTGCCTTGATCGGTGACCCAGCAAAATTCGGTCGAGTGGGCGAAGATGGAACCGTCTATGTAACTACTCCCGAAGGTGAGCGCGCCGTTGGCTCCTACCCTGGCAAGAGCGCCGAAGAGGCCCTCGCCTACTTCGTAAGAAAATTTGAATCGGTAGCCTCCGAAGTAGCACTGCTCGCTGCTCGCATCAAGAGTGGCGCCATGGTTCCCAGCGATGCGCACGCAGCGGTGGCAAAGTTGAAGGAGCAGATCGCCAACCTGAACGGCGTCGGAGATCTAGCGACACTTGCAAAATCAGTAGATCAGATTCCTGCCCTCATCGAAGGTCATAAGGCAGCTTATGAGGCGCGTAAGGCCGCAGAGTCAGCCGCCAAAGAGGCGAAGCGCGTGGAGGCATCAGCAGTCAAAGAGAAGTTAGTTGCAGAGGCAGAATCTTTGGCGCTCTCTGAAAGTTGGAAGACAACTGGCGATCGTCTCAAGGTACTCCTTGACGAGTGGAAGGCCGCTCCACGTTTGGATAAGAAGACTGATGCCGATCTGTGGAAGCGCTTTTCGAGTGCTCGCAACAAGTTCGATAAGCGTCGTCGCACCCATTTTGCTCAGCTAGAAAATCAGAGCGCCGTAGTCACTCAATCAAAGAGCGCTATCATCGAAGAGGCGAAGAAACTCGCCGATTCAAAGGATTGGCTAGCCACTGCAAATCGCTTTAAAGAGTTGATGGATGCCTGGAAGGCCGCCGGACGTGGCAAGAAGAGCGTCGATACTCGCCTATGGGAAGAGTTTAAAACTGCCCAAGACACCTTCTTCGCCGCCAAAAAGGCAGACCTTGAAAAGCGTCAGGGCACCATGGCGCAGAACTTGGCAAAGCGCGAAGAGTTAATAACTCAATTTGAGGCCCTGCTTCCGGTAACTGATGTGAAGGCCGCACGCAACAAGTTCCATGATCTGCAGGAAAAGTGGGATCGCATCGGAATGACGGAGCGCAATAAGCGCGCTGCACTTGAAGCCCGTCTCGAGAAGGTCCAAATAGAGATTGATTCTTTGCATCAAGAGGTAGCTCGCCGCAGCGATCCAACCGCTATCGCGCATGCCAACAGCGTGGTTCAAGGGCTCCTCGACGCTATCGAGAATTATGAGAAGCAGGCTGCTAAGGCAGAGGCAGCGGGTCAGACCGCCAAGGCAATGGTCGCTCGCGAAGCAGCTGCTGCTCGTAAGTCTTGGTTGGCAGAAGCTCAAAAGGGTCTATCGGACTTTAAGAAGTAACCTGCTAGTTGTTGGTAACGCGATATACATCGTAAACACCGGCAACGCTACGCACCGCTGATAAGACCGTATCGAGATGGAGCGCATCTGCCATCTCAAATGTAAAACGTGAGAGCGCAACGCGATCTTTGCTGGTGCTCACCGCTGCATTAAGAATATTTACATGTTGATCAGCCAGGGTTCGAGTTATATCCGAGAGCAGACCAGATCTATCAAGGGCCTCCACTTGGATATTCACGAGGAAGAGCGCACGAGCGCTGTTATTCCACTTCACATCAACAATTCGATCGCCCTGATGCTCCTTGAGATCATTGACGTTGATGCAGTCGATGCGATGCACGCTGACACCACTCCCCTTTGTTACAAACCCCGTGATCTCATCACCAGGTACCGGTGTGCAGCAACGGGCCAACTTCACCAGTAAGTCTCCAGCGCCCGCGACATCAACGCCAGAAGAGTTTCGCTTCGCGGCAGCAGGTCGGCGGAATAAATGTTCAATGCTCTCTTCCGGCTCGCCCTCCTCGTTGCCGAGTTGATGCGCCAACTTTTCGATGACCGACGCGGCAGATACGTGACCATTTCCCACCGAGGCATAGAGCGCTTCAATATCTGGAAAGTGCAATTCGTGAGCGAGTTCAAGGATCGCC
>Ga0208110_1000160_pt1 | contig 12867 bp, 4 predicted proteins | sample CryBogCBH13Jun08_FD_185507 | JGI IMG/M metagenome (GOLD analysis project Ga0208110, IMG submission 185507) | Freshwater microbial communities from Crystal Bog, Wisconsin, USA - CBH13Jun08 (SPAdes) | ecosystem: Environmental > Aquatic > Freshwater > Lake | place: Crystal Bog, Wisconsin, USA...
AACCAGATTGTGCTAATGTGTTGGCTGAGTTAGCTTTATCAAAACCAGATTGTGCTAATGTGTTGGCTGAGTTAGCTTTATCAAAACCAGATTGTGCTAGCACTGTTCCTGTATTTGCTTGGTTATAACCAGCCTGTGATAGAACACCAACAGTATTTGCTTTATTAAATGCTGCGGTTGTATATGCCAAATCGGAAGAAGCTAGAACATAAGCTGCATTTGCCTGAAGAAAAGCAGCACCGGCATAATTATAAGCCACATTCGCTTGAGCAAATGAAGAACTCAAATAAGCATTGGTCAAAGTATTTACATTAATTGTTGATACTGTTAGTGTTCCACCAATTGTCATATTATTGGCAACATTTGCTGACAAACCTGGACCGGTTACATTTAAATAAGTTGTATTTGCGTATGTGCCAACTTGTATAGAATTATTTACCTGCATTGTTCCAGCTAAGGAGAAAACCCCATTAACTGTTACATTACTAGCAATAATATTGCCGGTAACATTTAATCCAACTGTTGGTTCTGCTAAGTATAGAGTTCCTGTTGGTTTCTGCCAATCACTATACCCTAAAGTGTTAGACTCATTGATAAGTTGAACAGTCGAAGTAACCCATTCACCGAATGTGTTTGCTACGCTAATTTGATTTACTAAGATAGCCATAATTGCCTTATTTTGAATTTAACTGTATTAATAGATTTTTAATTTCCGATAGGTCTTGTTTCATTTGGCCTATTTCAGTATCTATTCTATTTATTTCAGTTTTTTGAGTGGTTAACATTTTAACTTTAGCTTGATATTCATCTCGGGCTGCATAATCTTGGTTAATTAAGGCCCGAGAATTGGTGTCTCGAATAAAATTAGAATCATTAACTTTAACTAACATATTATAGTCCTGTTCCTGAAGGTAATGCTAATGCTCTTATATCAGTTAAGAAAGGAACATTAGTTGAATCTGATGCTGATATTACAATCTTAATAGCAAATTGACTGAATGAAGTATATGTTGTACCATTGGTACTCAAATAAGAAATAGCATCATCAGCTACATTATTCATACCAGGAGCACATTCATATTCAATCATATCACTTTGAGATTTAGAATATACATTAGATGATGATAAGGTTGTCATTAATTGCCAACCAGCATTTTCAAATTTCATTGTATCGTTTCTATTTAAAATCTTGTAATACACTAATACATCTGAACCAAATGGACGATAAGCAGTATAATAAACTCGTAAGTCACCAGAATCATTACCTACTGGTAAGACGACCTTCTTAGTCATGTATCTAGTTGCGGCATTTCCTCCAGTAGGTGAAGTTTCACCCTGAACAATTAATGATACATCTGTATTACCAAATCGAGTAGTTGAATCTGTAATTATAATTTCTGGTGTGGTAAAATAACCAGAACCAACATCAGAAAACACTAAGTTTTGGATTATACCATTAGCATCAACATTAGCAGTAGCGTAAGCTTGAGTGCCTGATGGACTATCTGGAGCAGAAACTGATACCACCATAGAACTTACATTGTATCCTGTACCACCATTTGCTATTGTTACTGAAGCACCATATATTGGCATATTATTTGTAATAGATAGAATATTATATAATGAAATACCATCATCTGAGATGATAGGACTAACAGCATCATCAACTGAATTCATTGTACCATACATCACAAAAGATGTATCAGAATTAGCTACAAGAACTCGCTGGCCTAATCCGTCATTCAAATATATGTTATCATATGTTGGGCTACCATATTTGCCAGGTGTTGCTGGACTTTCAGAAGTTACTGTATGGATAGCATCATTTAAAGTAGAACGATATGAATAATTAATTGATGTTGATGTAGGAACAAAATCAGTAGTTGTCAAATTGTAAGCATCAGAATATACATCACCTGGAGCTACAGTTCCTAATACACTAGATATTGTGTTAGCATCGTAATAATATTTAATATCTTGAGTTGTCAATTTACGATATGGTAAACCTCTTGGTGTAACAAATGGTAACCTAGGAGATTTTGTAGTATCAAATACACATCTATCAAGAACAAACATCAGAGCTTTACCTTGGTCAGCTGTCCATGTAAGAGCATTTTGAGATTCAAATAATGAACCAACATAAGGAGCAGTACCAATTTTAGTAATTGTACTTGGTGTTGGATCTGATGGTAAGTTCTTAACAGAAGAAGAAATCGCTGTACCATTTTGTGCAGCATAATATAAAGTATATTCGTCAGATGGAGATTTTAACATAAATGCGTACAATACACCAGATTGAATGTACACTGGCGCAGAAAATACAAATTCAGTAAATGTGTTAGAATCTAAGTAATGTGGTGTTGTCGATGTTTTGATTAAATCGGAAGTCAAAGTAACAGTAGAATAATCTAATACTGCTCCATTTGGATAACCATTCGTAGTACCAACAATTGATAATGTAATTGGTGCATTTGTTGTTGTTGGTTTAGTAGCAAAGAAAACTTTCAACGAAGTAAGATATGAACCATTAGGGAAGTTTGTTTTATCTACAATAAATGTCTGTGCTACTGGATCATATGGAGTATAAGTAACTACCGTATTTACTAATTGGTTTGCTTTATAACTTGTTTGTGTAAAAGTACCAGCAGCTGAATCTATTGATGGAGAAAAATCAATTGCTTGAGATTTTGTAGATAATCCAGATGCTGTAAATGTAGCTTCAGCATAAGAAGTAGCTGTAGTAGGATCAGAAGCAACAATTCGATTATCTACACGGAATACTCGGTCACCTGTTTTAAATGTGTTAGCTGGAATATTAAATATACCAACAAAATTACCATTCTCATCAGTGGATAGTTTAGATAAACCACCATTAATTGCTGTTAATTTATAATTAGTTTCAGTTCCATCAATTGTGTAAGTAGAAGTTATAGAACCATTAACATCATTATTATATCCTTCAGATACATTGATGCCAGGTGAAGCTAAGTATACAGTTCTGGTTGCGGCAGTATAGGCAACAATGGTTGAAGAATATGATTGGGTTTCTGTTTTAGCAGCACCAGTTAATGGATTGAACGAAACAAATGTTGTGTTTACTTTAATTTGTGAACCAACATAAAAGTCAGTAATATCACTAGCAATTCCACTTAATGTGAATTGGGTTACACCTGTGTAATAATCACCACCACCAGTAAATCTGTAATGAGCACCAACATTTGTAGGAGGTGAACTGAATGTCAATGAACCAGTATCAAACACAGTAGATGGTGATAACTGTGGAACAGTTCCAGGAACCCATACAGCTTGTGTTGTAGTAGTTACACCCGTGTTACCTTTATAGTTATTAATTGGTTGGCCTTTAGCATTTGTTGGTTGGCCTTTACCATTATTGATTGATTGGACTTGTGTATAATTCCAATGGCCTGGAGTTGTTGGTCCAGTCCAAGGTGAACCTGCTATAGCAAACGCAACATAAGCATCTCCATCATCTTGTGATGTTGTCATACTGAATTCAACAGTATTTGTACCAGCGGTTAATGTTACTGCTGCTAAATCGTTGTAACTACCTGATTGTAATGAAGAAGTCCAAACTGTTACACCATTAATTTTAATAGTACCAGATTGAGCATCATCAGTTGAAACTCTAGGATAATAAAGTCCAGTTACAGGCACAGTAAAATCAAATGTACCATCAGGTAAATTGCCTGTTGCTTTTGGTGAACCCCAAATACTATACTTGTCAGCAAACGCACCATGATTAGTGTATACTTTATAATAACGTACATTATTAGATGCAGCATCAATATAAGAACCACCAACACCAGTAACAGTACCAGTTTTGTGTACACTAATAATATTAGTTGTAGTTATTGTTCCGTGTGCTGTTGTTCCTACATAATTACCATTAATATCAAACGTAGCATTTTGCACAATTGATATATTTTCTTCACCAACATAACTTGTATGGTAATTTGAAACAACACTTAAACGAACTTTAGCTGCATTTGGATAATAATACACAGCAACTACTGTAGCAATTGGATTGAAAGCATTATTATCGTAGTAACCAATAGTGTCATTTACATTAAATGTTCCAACTGGATTATTTAATTCAATAATATCAGGACTATGAATATATTGATTCACATTAATACCATCGAACCAAGTTGAAATTGGAGTATTGACTAATAATCCATTAGCACGAATTAATAATTGTTGTGACCTGATATAAGGTAGAATACTGATATCAGTAATATAACCATTGTTAGTTGAGTATGAAGATCCTAAATTATCATAGTAACCTAAAGTAGTAGTTTGTGAAGATGAAGCATATGTTTTTGTTGTGGTTGTCGTTTGTCCGACAACTGACCCAAATACTCCAACATAAGCACCATGATTTACTTGAGAAACAGAAGTCGAAGATGATGTTTGTGTACCAGGAATAACTTTCCAGTCACCAGCAGACAATGCGTTGATTGTGTTACTGGATTGATATAGTTGTAAATTAGGATCAACAATTAATAAATCTGGTTGCTTAGTATTATCTACCCAATTATCCATTGGTGGAGTTAATGATACAACGCCTTGATAAATTGGTGTCGCATAAGGATTAACATTAATAACACTACTTGCCAATGTTTGTGAAGCTAAGTTAGCAGAAGTATATGGTAATGTAAATATATTTGAATGGCCAAGGTTATGTATAGAAACACCTAATGTTTCTTCTGAAGCATTGTCTAAATTATTAAGTGAAGCGGTTGTCCATGGAGATTGTAATGGGAAATTGTCCACAACTTGAGAGGCTGTTAATTTTCTTTCACGGCGATTGATAGAAGCATTGAAATATGAATTGGTTGAATCTGCTGTAGCAAAGCTAGAGAAGTCATCTACCAAGATACCATTCTTAAATCTATTTAATCCGTTGACATCTGGCACTTGTTGAGTTTGTGCAGATTTTTCTAAATTATTGAGCGCTGTGTAATATTCAATATTATTAACACGAGTTTGTAAATCTGAAATATCACTCATCGTCCAGCGTTTATGCTTAACATATTCGATAGAAAGATTAGGTAATAACCCATTAGGCACTTCACTTGGAACATAAGCTGTATACGGGTCAAGTGATAGATTAGCAACCAATAATGAACCATCTGGTTGAGTTGGATACAATGGATTGATATCTGGAGTTCCTGATACAATTTGGAAACTCTTATCTTTACTTAGTACAAGTAAATCTTTTCTAGCCAAATAGTATGAATAATCAGATACGAATAATGAACCATCAACAGGAATATAGAAATTGGTGTTTTTACCATCTAATTGGAAGACATTAGTTGCATTCATTACTTTAGGTCTAAAATCAATTGAATCCCTTAATTGATATGATGTGCCGTCTTTTGCTGTATATGATGGAATAGAAGCATAATTTTCAGGACTATTTGAAACACCGCCGTCAGCTGCAGCCAAATAAGATTCAACAGAGAAGTAACCATCACCACCTTTGTGGTCATAATAATCGTAAATGACAACTAAATTACCTGTAGGAACTGGTCGTCCTGGCAATAATTTAATTGAAGCGTGATTGTAATAATTATCTGTTTGGCCATTATCAAATGAATAATTACGAGATATATCATAAGATGAGTCTGTAATTAGATTGGGTAATAATGGTGCACCTTTTGTATCTATAATTTTAACAATACGTTTAACATCAGACACATATAAAGACTGTGGTTGACCAGCACTAACAAACCCACCAGATTTGATATATGTTTGAGCATTAATTAAGTCAACAAAATTATTAGCATCAACAGAAGTGCCAGAAGGATATACATTACTTGTGTTACCATATATCAGATTTTTGATTTTAAGTATATAACCATTGTCTGAAGCATTAGTTGTACTGAGTGGTGCAATAATATTGGCTTGCATACCAATCGAACCACCACTTACTGTAACTGTTGCTGTTTTTTGTCCTGCATCAACAGAGATACCAACAATATCGGTCATAGGAACAATTTGATTTGTTGCATTGTTGATTATGATATATTGTGATGGATTAGCTGCTGAGAATTGAAATGGTTCACCGCCACTCAATGAGATTTGGCCAGTGGTACTAAAACTAACTGACTTAAATTCACGAGTTGTTTGAAAGAAAGTATTAGATACTGTAGCGGTATAAGGATAACCAATTGAGTAGATTAGTTCTGGAGTACCTGGCTGACTTAGTTGAGTTAGACCCGTTAATTGTCCATTATTTTTACTTAGAGCATTAATATTACCTGATGATAATAAATCATAAGATGTGTTAGCGATTGCAATAGAATTGACCGCAGCAATATTAAAATGCAGAGATAGTATAGATTCAGTAGTTGGTACAACCGTAAATGGTGAATCGACAGTTATTTTTTTCATCACTCCATCATAAGCAATAACTTTTCTAGTGTCGCCTTGAGATGGTCCATAATCTACTGTAATTGTGGTACCAACATAAGCACCATTAGCAGAAGAACGAAGAGGATCACCAGGATTTCGTTCATTAAATATAACTGTATTAGCAGATGCAAGACCACAATTACCAGTTAAGATAGAACTTTCGATATCCATTAAAAAAACTTTATACACATAAGTCGAAGTATCACTTGAACTACCGGCTACATATTCAACATTTCGTACCCGTGAAGTGCCAGCTACAGTTGAATTATAAGTATTTGATGTACCTTGAGCAATATTGGCAGACGGTGTTATATGTAAATCAACTTTAGCAATGTTTGAAGCATCAAAGAAACCATTTATTGTATCAATAAAGAAATAGTTACCGTATTCCATAAATGTAGAATCATTTTGGATTGAATTGGTTGTTCTTGCTCTATTAGATGTTAAAGTTAAATCAGATTGATTTTCTAAACGATATCCTTTGACGTAAGCAACGCCTTTACCAACTTTTAAATCATATAACCCATTATTGGAAATATTAGCTGATGGAGTTAATTTGAAGTCGTTGACAACATAGTTACCATTAGTATCGAATGTGCGTTTAGCAAAGTAATCATCAATGGTTGAATAAACTGAACCATCTACTTGTTTTTTAATTTGGCCACCTTCAAGGCGCATTAACTCAATGAAACCATTATCGCCACCTAAAGCTAACGGAAGTGAAACTAGTTGTAATGAAATCACATAACGGTCAGCTCCTGGACCTTGGAAGTTAGGTGAACCATCAGCTGGATCAAGTAAACTAATATCATCTACATAAGTTTGAACAGATTCTACAATATTTAAGCCAACCCGTAAATTTGGAACGCTATCATATTTGTCTAATATTGCTGTTTGAGATAACACATTAACAAAATTGCCGATAGAATAATTTGTACCAGACGTAGCTGAAGTGTTGTAACCATTTACAACATAGAACACACCATCTGAAATTGAAGCGATTGAACTTTTTCCAACTGGATAATTTGTGCCGGTATCTGTAATAATTGTAGCTGAAATATTTTGATTATTTACTGTATAGATTGTATCTTGTGCTGCAAAATTAGAACCAGAAAGGTAAGATACAATCAGAGTGTCTGGATCAGGAGTACCAGTAGTAGGTGTTGTGGCTGCAGCAACTGCAACAACTTTAGCTAAAATGTCACCATTAGCATTTTGAATTAGTTGGCCAACAAATTGATTAACATCAATCAAAATACCAGCTTGTGTTGGATTTAATTTCAAATAATTAACACTCGTGTTTAGTGTTAATTTACCACCACTAATTGGAGTATTTTTAGCAAATATAGAATCCGCAAATTTAGAAACTTGGTCTTGTAGAATTGTTTGTGATTGTGTCAGTTCTCTAGCTTGAACCGCAAAACCTGGTTTAAACAATATTCTATGGAAGTTTTTGTTTGGATCAAAATCATCATAATAGGGTGAAACATTGAAATTTAGTGCCATTTAATATCCTTAGAATTCTACAATTAATCTAACTTGTTCTGTTCCGTCAACTGACCTTTGTATACCTTGCCTATTTTCGATATATGTTATATATCCAGAATAAGGAATAACATCTGATGGACTGACAAATAACACAGTTCGAATTGTTTCAGAAGTATCACCTATCAATAATTGATTTGCGTTTGCTGTTCCACTTGTATTTATTAGTTTTACCAAGTTGTTTGAAGAACCAAATGATAAACATGTAGCAGTAAATGAAGCATTTGCTAAAGTATTGTCGATACTTTGGAATACAACCTCATCACTAATATACCCATCAGAGCCAGTACCTGTTGTTACAATAATATCAGTTGTCAATGAATATATTTCTTGTTGACATTGATATGGATATGAAGTCTTTGAAACAGGATTAACAATGAATCCTAATTGGCGATATTTAATATCAGTAGGAATTATTCCACCTTCATTACCTGTAAATGTTTGAGTCACCATCATATTTCTGCAACCTAATTCTTGGAATGGATCAGAACCATGGCCATTAATTGGAGAAACATAAACAATCGCATTTGCTCCAGTACCTGTCGATGAAACGATTTGAATTGTTGCAGATATATAACCTGAACCAGGATCTGTTACAATGATATCTGTAATAATTCCACCACTGACAACCGCAGTAGCTTTGGCTGGAGTAATATGCGTGCCTATAATGTTCACTACTGTATTAGATTGGTAGTAATTTGCGCCACCATCTATTACTCCAACTATTGGTATATTGCCAGAATTAACTGAAGTTGTACCAAGACCTGGATAATTAGCAGTAGGCAAAGGAAGCCATTTACTATCTAAGAAGTTTTGTTTTGTAATACCTTCAATTGTATATAAGTAAACCCATTTATATCCATCTGCACCTGTAAACACATTGGTGCTTGACATTTGGCCAGGTAAGAAATGTGGTTCATCTGATACTGCTCCGCCATTATTATTCCACAAGCATTTGAATACTTGGTCATATTTGTTTTTAGCGTAGAATTTATTTAACAATACACCAGAACCATCTCTATCAAAAAGATTTATATTATCTTGATACTGGCCATAAGTTTGACCTAAAGTCCAATCAAAACGGTCAGCTAAAGGTCGCATATCTGCTGGCAATACTCGTTTTATTGCAATCATATTCTTAAATACAGTCTTAATATTTTGTTCACTTAATGATGGGATAGGTGGTGCCGATTCATTTGGCCATGGGTCTACTTTAGATATAAAGCAATATCTTGTATTTTCGGGCTGCAGAGTGGCTGGATTTTGCGCTATAGCTGAATAATAATACTGACTAACTTCATTTGAGTAACCACCATATGTTACTATACCTGTATTTGCTGACATTTAAAGCCTCATAATGTTTTATGTATATAGATGTTTGCTGTTGATATGGTTCTATTTATCGTCATCTGGAGAGGATTTAATTGTGTTCCGCCATATAAAGTTGGGCCAGTTACACTTATATTTCCGTTTATGTAATCTATAGATGTAATCGTATAAGTATTACCTGATAAAGTAATTGAATCGCCAGTGAAAACGATATCATATAAATGATTAGTCGTATTGCTGTAATTTGCGTTATTGACAATATCATAATTTGGGGTATTTGCAATATTGAAATTCGATACCTGAATTACATTTAATATAGTGTTAGCGTAACCATAAAATACATTGGCAAATTGTAGGAATAAATTATCAGTTAATGTGATTATACTATTAGAATTATCAAAAGATTTAACTTGAGACAATATTGCTTGCCCTGCTTGAGGGTATATAGCAATATAATCATTAGTTGTCAATAAATCCGATACATTACCAGAATAATGACTTGAAGTTTGTGAATCCATAATTGTAATAGCATTAGTTGAAACTCCATCTGTGGATATCATTGTGCCGTATGTGTTTTGATTAGATGTAGCAACCTGTAATGAATATACATTTTGAAGACCAGATAAATTATTAAAAGCAATTGAATGAGCTGATTTTAATAGATTTCTGCCAACGAATTGCATACCAGCTGGATGTAATAATTTTTTCAATATATCTCTATATTTTGATACAGCACTTTCTACTGATAAAATATAAGTATAACTATTATAAATCGAACTTTGAATTATAGATTCAGAACTTGGATGTCCGACCGTTGTCATATAACGACCTTGTGATGAGATTAATCCATTTAAGAATTTGGCAGTTCCTTTTGCATTTCCGTCACCGTAAGTTATAACACCATTGGATGAGTTTAATGTGCTATCAAAATCAGAAGTTAAATTCATTGTTGGATAAGGATAAACTTCTGTATCTACTTGAATTATTGTATTAGCTAAATCAGATGTAGTATTTGGAGTAATTGTGTAATTATATACTCGAATTTTATAAACAACTAAAGCTGGATTTATATTATCTTGTATTAATGTAACAGAATCGATATAACTTTGATATGGTGCATAATCGATATTTAATATTTCTGGATTACCTGGAATATCAATATCTTGACCTTGAAAGACTTTAGCGCCTTTTATTAATTTATCATATTGTGTTACACCAGTTACAATTAAATCTTGAACTCTAAATGATACATTTGGTGGTGATATGTAATCTTCACCATAAGTGTCCATTTTAATTGAAATAATTTCACCATTATGATTAGGAGAAAAATCAGTCTTATAGGACACTTGAGCACCTGTGCCTAATATCGCTGGGACATACACATTAGCACCATGTGCTAAAACATTAGATGAATTTATAGATAAAGTAGGTAAACTATTCGAAGTGTAACCTAGGCCGCCTAATGAATATTCAGCCGAATTTAAATAATTAGGAACATAAGAAATTCCTGTAATAGCCCCAGCAATATTAACTGAAGTCACATTTGCATATGCACCGGTACCTGCACCACCAGAGAATACTATTTTATCATTAACCAAATATCCAACACCATTTGCTAATATTTGAATTGGTGCCAATATACCTAATTGACTTAAATCTTGTTTGTGGCCTAAACTTGAATCATATGTTGAAGTTATTTTAGTATTAGGTAACTGAATGAATCCAGAACCACCATCAACCACAACAATTTTACTAAGTGGGTATGTACCAAATGAATCCATCATAAAAGCGCTAGATAATTGATTGGTTAGGTTTGCGGTTGGATTAGATGGGAAACCATAAGCTGTGGCACCAATGCTGACTAAATTATATGTTTCGATATTATCTGTGACTACAAAACTGACATTTTCTCCGCCAATTGGATTTACTGCCCCAACAAGAGCTACAATTGGATGTTTTGGTTGAGGAGTAAAAGTTATAGTAGAACCAGGATAAACCCGATAGCCATATCCAGCATCAACAATATTGATTTCTTGTATTGCTCCAGATGTAAATAAATCTACTTCAGCTGTAGCACCCACATTACCTGTAGGACCCAAACCGCCATAAAATACTACGGGGTCGCCTTTTGTGTATAATAGACCTAGGTTCTTAGGATCAACTGCAACAGATGAAACTGTACCTGTCAATTTACCAGTGAGTATTGTGGATCCAGGAGTATTTGAAGAAACGATTTGGTTATTGTAAAAATAAACATCTTGTTTTGCGTTATCAACTACTTTAATATTTTCACCAGACAGAAAACTGCGCTCTAATGAAGAAATATAAACATCATACTTATCAGTGTCTAAGTAAACACTTTCGATGGAGGCAAACGATTTAGATGTTTCACCAAACACTTTCAAATTTTTAATTGGTGCTAATATCCATGTTTCATCGGATGATTTAAGTTTTAATAAATTAGTAGTATACCAGTCAGCCGCAGAAGCTCTGAATACTAAGTCATTAGTTTCTAAAATTGATGATTCTGAATTATATAATAATCTAAACAAAAGATTATATGAACCAGGTGTTCCTTTGGCTTGATATAATTGTTTAGCAATCTTTAAGATTTTTCTTTTATCTGCCAGAGCATCTTCGGGAAAGAATGGGAGAAAATCATTGATAAAATATTCGATAAAACCATCTAATGTTTTATCGATATCCGAATAATCTTGTAGATTTTTAATGCCTTCAGTTACACCACCGGTTGTTTCCAACCATTCATAATACGCCTGTACAAACATCACAAATGTTTGATAGTTAGCATCGTCCCGAATAAATTCAGGTAATTGAGATGCAATTCTTAGAGAAGTTTTATAATCGTTTGGAATCATAGGTTACTTTGCAGTTACAGATACAGTAATAGATGTTGGATCATAAGGGTCGATTGTTACAATTCTATTTCGTGAAGAAGATATAATTGTAGATTCTGGATTAGCAGTTATTGTTAATTGACCTAAAGAATTATTAACATTGGTTGGATTAAAATTATTTAATGTAACAATACCATTATAGTAGTCAATAACACCAATATTTGGATTCAAAACGGTCTTAATATTGTTACCATCATAGTAATAACTTCTTAAACTACCGTATTGGCCTTGTAAGGTTAAGTATGCGGAACAAGATGAACCTGTTGTGTCACCTGAAGCATTTGTTATTGTTAAAAATGCTTGTGTATAATTAATTCCAGGATTGGTTACGGTAATAGAAGTAACTTGGCCATTGACTACGGTAGCTACAGCAGTTGCACCTGTTCCATCGCCAGTGATTGTGATAACAGGAATACTAGAATAATTGAAACCAGGATTCAATATACTAACAGATTGCACTCCAGAAGATGGAAATGGAATCTCTTCAATATAAACATCATTGAGTAAAGTTACAACAATATCATTTTTATAATATTGTATTGTTGGAGTAGAATTAACACCTGAAGAATAAACTCCACGATTAAGAGGTACACCATAATTCAAGATGTATTGCTTAGAAACATCCAAGGTTGGATATATC
>Ga0208110_1000169_pt1 | contig 12634 bp, 14 predicted proteins | sample CryBogCBH13Jun08_FD_185507 | JGI IMG/M metagenome (GOLD analysis project Ga0208110, IMG submission 185507) | Freshwater microbial communities from Crystal Bog, Wisconsin, USA - CBH13Jun08 (SPAdes) | ecosystem: Environmental > Aquatic > Freshwater > Lake | place: Crystal Bog, Wisconsin, USA...
GTTCGGTTATCCGCACAGGCAGTCACCACACTAGAAGTTGTGAGGCTGTTTGCGGCGGTAGCAACTCCACCGATCGCTGTAGCGCCGGCGATGAAGCCGATAGCCAATTTAGAGATCGTGCTCAGTCCATTAATCCTCTGGAAGATTGACATGAAAACCCCTTCGTAGCGAAATTACCGAGAGTTATTGAATCTCGCTTAGTCTAAAGAATCCGTAGTGGAACCTAAGAGTTCTCTGAGAGCCCTGGCTGATTTGGCTCTAACTCCATCTTCCAGACGGCGGGGATGGCAAGTAGGGCGAGGATCACGACAAACGTGACAGCGGCAAAGATCAAGATTGTGTGGCTTATACCCAAGAGGGAGGCCAGCGGAGCGGCGATAGCGAGCCCCACAGGGCGTAGGAGCATCGTTCCCAACCCATCAAAAGCCGAGGCGCGAGAGAGCGCCTCACGCGGGATCGTGCGTTGAAAAGCCGTCCCCCAAAGCGAACCCCAGAGGTCAAGGGTGATGCCCCACAAAAAAGCGGCGCCGCAGATCACACCCAAAGGCTCTGGCCTCGCGAGCGCCACAAGATAGAGAGTCAGAGTCAGTGAGATGGAGGTCAAGAATCGCATCTGATAGCGAATCTTGATGCGAATCGCCAAGAGAGAACCAACCACGTAGCCGATGGATTCACACGTAATCACGATGGCCCAGGATTTGGCCCCGTGAAAATGTTTAAGCGAGATTACTGGACCTAAGACATCTTGGGCACCCGCCCAGACCATGACAATAAAGGAGAAACCGGCCACTGTGACGACGATCCACGGGTAGGAAGAGAAAACCCGCCAACCTTCGCGTAGATCAGCCCTAATTGAAGCCCCAGTTTCTGCACGGGCAGGAGTCAAGTGATGGAAGCTGACAACCAGGGCTCCCGAGATAATGAAAGTGAGAGCATCGATAAAGAGAGCGAGGGTGCTACCAAAAGCGCTAACCAAGTAACCGCCCACTGCAGTTCCGGTGATGAGGGCGAAGTTGGAGAGAAATTGATTGATTGCATTACCTTCCTGCAATTCTTCCTCTGGAAGCAATGCAGGAAGAGCTCCCGAGAATGCTGGCCAGAAGATTCCCCACATTAAACCGAAACCAATGTTGGAAAAGAGAAGTGCAGCGATCGGCACATGACCGAGATGAAAGTAGAACACCTGGACCATCAAGACTGCACCGGCAACCAAATCAGCCAAGGCCAACATCTTTATCCGTCCATACTTATCCGCGATCACACCACCAAATGGAAGCATGCAGAGCATCGCCACTGTCAACGCTCCCAGAACAAATCCCAACTCTTTCGCACTGCCGTGCGGCAGGTGCAGGATTCCGAAGGCGAGCGCAATAGGTCCCATCCCATTTCCAAAATTGGAGATGAAACGCGCTAGATAAAACCTCTTGATGTAGCGATGATTGAGGGTCTTTCGAACGCTCATTGAATATTCTTTTTTTCGATCTCTTTCAAGACTTTATGAATCTCAGAAGCGATTGCCTTCAAATCTCTTATCTCTTGTTGATTAAGAGCGCGAGCCTCTTTGGCCAACTCAAATTCGCCAAGCGATGCGGTATGGGTTTCGGTGATCTTCTGTTCAACCGCAGCCGAGGCCACGTTTTGGCCAACCATGATGATCGAGAGGAGTACTAATTGTAGAAATGTCTGCGCTACCCACGCGACGATTGTTATTAAATCTCCCGTTTTAATTGCTGCTGGCAGCGAGATAAGGGCGATTGCGGCGAAAGCGTATGCACACCACATCGTGGCAACACCAGAAGTAATCTTTGCAGCGAGGTTTTGATTAAAGGTGTTGATCTTATTCATCATGCTTAAAGTTTAATGAAGTTGAACAACTTCCCCTTGTACATATTTGTGAGTCGCTTGTCCTCTTAATACATGAACTCCGCCGACTCCGCGCACGCTAAATGCAAGGTTCTCGTACCCGGTTGATGGGTCAAGACCTGCGACTGCAGCGGTCATCTCATCAACTCCAATAACGCAAACGCCCTCGGGAGCGCGAACCATCAGCTTCGCGGCGCTATCTGGGATCCATCCAAAGAACTTGTTGTAGTGGGGGATGGTTCGAATAGTTGGAAGAATGTTGAGTCCCGGCGTTCCAACCTCACTCTGCTTGCGAAAGTTGGGAATATCTCCCGAGAGGGCCATTGCTCCGGCGCTGCAGCCTGCCAAGGAACTGCCTTGCCTCCAGTTGCGCTCAATTGCCTCCCAAACTGGGGTATTTATCAACTCAGTTGCGAGGTAAGAAGGATCTCCCCCAGAAATGTAAATAAGAGCCGCTCCATCAATGAGTGCCGCTAAATCCTCTCTCATGGCATCGCTACGCGAGAAGACAGGAAGGTGGATTTGAGTGGTATTCAAACGCTCTGCTTGAGCCGCACCCAACTCTTCCCAGTATCGCTTGCGATCAACGCTTTCGCGGCCGGCAGCGAGCGGAAGTTGAACGTAATGGTTCTTCAATCCGCGCTCTATACCGCTTCTCAGCAACTCACCTTCGAGCTCTGCCATACCTGGCAGATACTCTCCAGAGCCCACTAGGGCCAGAGCGCCAACGTGATTCATACCAACACTCTAGTCGGTAAGATTCGCGCCATGCATCTAAGGAAAGTAACTGCGGCCATCTCGATCGCAATAACTCTCCTCAGTTTCTCCTTCTACCTCTTCGACAAGACGGCTGGAGGCGCGATCCCACGCTCCAACGTTCTTAATGGCACAAAACAATCCAACGGTGGCGATACCAACATCCTCCTTCTCGGTCTAGATTCCCGTCGCGATAACAATGGCAACAATCTGCCGCGCAAGCTTCTGGATTTGATGCACGTGGGCTCTAGTTCAGCGGTGGGCGGTTACAACACCAACACCATGATCCTCATTCATATCCCCGCTGGCGGCAAGAACGCTGTAGCGATCTCGATCCCGCGCGATGACTATGTCGCAGTCGCTGGATGGGGGATGCAGAAGATAAAAGAGGCTTACGGGTTAGCGAAGTACAACTCTGAGAATGCGCTCATTAAACAGGGTGTACAAAATCCGCTCCGCGAGCAGAAGAGTCGTGATGCAGGACGCGCGGCGACGATCTCTACGATCACCACTTTGCTTGGCGTTCCGATTGACCACTTTGCCGAGGTCAATCTTGTTGGTTTCTACGACCTTGCGACTGCTCTGGGGGGCATCCAGGTCTGCCTGAACAGAGCGGTCAATGATTCGCAATATTCGGGAGCGGTCTTCCCAGCGGGGCTACAGACAATTACTGGTGTACAGGCGTTGCAATTTGTACGTCAGCGCCATGGTCTTCCCAATGGAGACTTAGACCGCACCCATCGCCAACAGGCCTTCATCACAGGAGTGATCACAAAGTTCCGCAGCCAAGGGCTCTTTGGAGATCTTGGAAAGTTGAGCTCGCTCCTCACCGTAGCCAAGAAGGATGTGGTCATTGATGCCGGGTGGGATGTTCTCGGATTCTTGCCTCAGGCACGCGCCCTCACAGGTGGGCACATTACATTCCATACTCTTCCTATCGAGGGTTATGCCCTGCGCAATGGACAAGATGTAAACATCATCGATATTCCAACGGTACGAAAATTTGTCCACGACCTCTTCTACCCGGCTCCTAAAGTCACAGCATCTCCGAAGCCAGGCGCGAGCGTGAAGCCAAAGGCCACTCCAAAGCCAACTGCAACTAAATTTAATTTTGCACATCTTGCCAATGGAACTGCAGTGCAGGGCTCCAGCATTCCTTGCGTTAACTAAAGGAGCGTCATGTTATTTGCAATAATGGCTGTAGTTGTTGGTGCGCTGACGGCTATTCAATCGCGTCTCAATGGCCAGCTCTCTACCGATATTCATAATGGTATTGCTGCAGCACTGATCTCTTTTGGAACGGGCTGGATCTTTGTTATCGCAGCCTGTCTCTTTAATCGGCCAGATAGAGAAGGCTTGGCAAAGATCTGGAGTGGGTTGAAATCCAAGAAGTTGCGCCCTTGGGAGATCATCGGGGGAATGGGTGGCGGCTTCTTCGTCGCGATTCAGAGCAGCGTTGTGCCAACAATTGGTGTTGCGATCTTCACCATTTGCACAGTAGGAGGCCAGACCGCCTCTTCGATGGTTGTCGATTTCATCGGTCTCTCACCGTCTGGAAAGCATCGCATCACTTGGATTCGATCTATCACCGCGGTCATCACTCTCTTCTCCGTAACAGTCGCTGTATATCCGCAACTTCGAAGTGCGACTTTTAAAGCCGCTCCCATCATCCTTGCAATCACTGTCGGGATCGTTATCGCATTTCAACAAGCTCTCAATGGTCGTCTAAATGTGGTTTCCACAAGGCCGCTATCAACGACCTTTGTAAATTTCTTGATGGGCTCGATTGTCCTCAGTGTGGCCCTCGCCATCAACCTTGGGCGAGGTGGTTCGATCGGACACCTGCCTCACGGAATTGTTGTCTACCTCGGTGGGCCGATAGGTGTCATCTTCATCGCTGTGAGCGCCTACACAGTTAAGCACCTAGGGATCCTTAACTTCATCCTCTTTAGCGTCACTGGCCAGTTGATCGGCGCACTTCTACTTGATTGGCTCGCTCCAGCGGCGCATACGAAAATTAGCGCCTATTTGATTACGGGAACTGCGATGACACTTATCGCAGTTGTTTCGTCGCGGGTCTTGACCTTCCGGAAGAGCGTAAAAGCTTAAGGAAGGGAGCGGGACACCTCTGACTGCTCCTGCAAGTGCCTCCAGGAGGTGCTCTCCAATAAATCTTGCTCGAAATCGCCATGGACCAACAAATGGTGCGATACTTGCGCTCTTATGCCAAAGATTCAAGCCCCAACTCTCGCTCTGCATCGCGAACTTCGTCGCCAGCAGTTGATGAGCGCCGCTTTGGAGTTAGCCCTCTCGAACGGTGCCGATTCCATCACTGTTGCCGCTGTAGCGGCTAAAGCAGGTTTAGCGCGAAGTTCTATTTATGAATACTTTGCATCTAGCGCTGATTTAGTTGCTGATTTGGTAATTGAAGAGTTGGACTATTACACCAAACGTTTAGCCGAGGCGGTTGCGGATGCAACAGATCCTTATCACCGCATTGAACTCTGGATCACAGAGAGTCTGCGTTACGTTGCAGATGGCCGTCACATGTTGGTTAAGTCCTTAAATACCATCAACACCCCTGAGGCACGTAAGGATGAGATTTTGATGGGCCACCGCCGCATGATGGCTCCACTGCAAGCTGCGCTCTCTGCGACAGGAATTTCGGATGTAAGGGTTGCCGGCGCCCTATTAGCGAGTGTTACGGATGCTGCATCAATCCGGATTGATGGCGGAAGTGCAGCAGAGCCCGAAATCCAGAGCGCTGTAACATTTGCGCTGGCTGGACTTCGAGCTCTGGCTCGAAATTAACTAATTACTTAGCAGAGAAAGTGAATGGGATCGTCTGATCCTGCGACATATCTCCCGCTGCATTGTGATCGTTGGTAATGAAGAAGACGCATGTGGTGTGTACACAATCGCCCTTTGCAAAGTAAGGGACGGGTATGAACTTCACTGCCCCCTTGCCTGAGGTTGCACCTTGTGCAAGATCGGCTTTTACATTTGATACCCATGCTTGGGCGGTTTGGTCAGAATCGCAAACAGTTGGAGTGGCACCCTTGGTTGCGGGAGCCATGCACTCTTCGATGTAGACGCCGTTCTTTGTAGGTAACTTCGCAAATTTGAAGGTGACGACCGCTCCCTTTTGTGGAAGGTTTTTGGTAGGAGTCACTGTGACCGTGGCTCTTGCGTTAGCCAATGGAGCCGCTGCTACGACAAGCGCAACTGCAAGAACCGCGATGAACTTCTTTTTCATTTATTGCTCTCCTATTTTGATTGGTTTATTTACTAAACGTGATTGGAACTTTTATATCGTGGGTGCGATCTTGAGTCCGCGTGTGATCGGCCCGAACATAGACGGCGCAGGCAACCTTGCGGCAATCAATCTTTCCAATCACGGGTTGAACTTTGAGTCCTACAGAGAAGCTCCCGCCGCTCTTAAATGGAATCGCCAGGTTGCGCCCGTAACTTGGCGGATTGGAGGAGATCCAAAATGAGGCAGCTCCGGTGCCCGACTTATTCACTCCACCGCCACAGACTGTGGGCAAAGTTCCAGCAGGGACCACTTGGCAGAGCTCGACGTAGATTCCAACCGTGGTATCAAACTTACTTCCAGTAACGGTGAGGGTCTGCCCAGCTTTGACTCCAGTGATTGGAGATACATTCAAAATCGCGCCATTGGCACCTGTGACGGCCTGCGCAGGCAGAGCTCCGGCGGCCATGAGGGCCACAAGAACTGCAACAATGCGCGTTTTCATGGGGTAAATGTAGGAGAAAGTTCAACTTCTTGCTCCGACAACATCTCTCCCCATGTCGGAAAGGGAAGTGTCAGAATACGCAGATGCGATCACGGCTCCTCATTTCCAGCGTGGTCTTTGTTCTCTCCATCTCCCTTTCGCCTACAGCGCAGGCAGCGGTGTCGGATATAAATGCAAGCCAAATCTCACTCCCAATTGTGCATAGCGGGGAGGTCTCACGGTTTAAGAGGATCGTCGCTCTAGCCAACGGCTCAGCTGAAATCGTCGCCGCCTTGGGGTATGCCCAAGATTTAGTCGGTCGAGACATCGCCTCCACGATGCCAGAGCTGAAGAAAATTCCTATCGATGAGTCAGCGATGCAGGTCTCGGCAGAGGCGGTACTTTCGCAGCACCCGGACTTGGTTTTTATTGACTCCAACACATCTCCTGCAACCGCACTGACAACGCTCAAGGCGGCGAAGATTCCGCTCGTAAGCGTCCCCAGCGCATTTACCCTGGCCGATATTTACGCGAAAGAGAGTTTGATAGCCAAGACGCTCGGGGTACCACGAGCCGGAAAAGCGCTACAGGTACAGGTAAGTTCTTTAAAGTCCCCAAAGACTGGAATTAAAGTCGCCTTTCTCTACCTGCGTGGCACTGCCTCCATCTATTTAATCGGAGGACCAGGTTCGGGTGCGGACTCGATATTGCAAGCCGACGGATTCTTTGATGTCGGTGCAGCAAACCTAAAAAATCCATTCAATGCGTTAACCGCCGAAGAGTTAATCAAATTACAACCTGACGTTCTCTTATTGATGACGAAGGGGCTTACCTCGGTGGGAGGGATTAATGGACTTGTACAACTTCCTGGAATCGCGCAGACATCTGCAGGTCAACATAAACGTGTAGTGACTGTTGATGACTCGTTGCTCCTCTCCTTTGGCCCCCGCACGATTCCAATGGCCAAGGCGCTGCGTCCACTCATTATTGCGGCGGCGAAATTATGAGGAAGCTATGGATCTATCTCTCAGGCTTCGCACTTCTGCTCTTTCTCTTCTGGCTCTCCCTTGATCTAGGCATTCTTCACCTGCACCGCTCCGTCTTTGCTCTCGTTGGTAAACATGATGTTGATGCCACAACAGTCTGGCAGGTCAGATTTCCGCGAGCGCTAGGAGCGGTCATTATTGGGGCCGGTCTTGGTGTTGCTGGCGCGGTAGCACAGGGGATATTTCGAAATCCGCTGGCAGAACCGACTCTTATAGGTCTTTCCAGTGGGGCAACCCTCGGCACTATTTCACTGATCGCCTCGGGCGCATCAATTTACGGCACTCGGGCAAATATTGGTGCAGCGGTGCTCGCTGCTGCGATTACCGCAGTGCTCGTGCAATGGTTGGCACCCAATAAGGGCTTTGGCTTTTTACTAACCGGAATTGCGGTCTCTGCCATCCTTACCTCGTTGGCGGGCTTATTGATCTCTATATCGCCGAAACCCGGTATTCAATCCATAGCCTTCTGGGACTTTGGCTCTCTCACACTTCTTAACAACTCCACCGTCGGAATGATCGCGCCTTACATTGAAATTGGAGTAATCATTTGTTTCTTCGTTTCACGCAAGTTAGATATCTACTCGCTAGGTGAGAGTTCAGCGCATTACATGGGAGTCAACCCAAAGCGTTTGCGCCTCTACGCGATTATCGGATTAGCCTTTCTCATTGGCGCCTCGGTGAGCGCCGTCGGATCGATCGCCTTCATTGGTCTGCTGGTGCCCCATATCGTGCGACTTCTTATTGGTCCTGCGCATCGCAAGATGCTCTCCCTCAGCGCGCTCGTTGGAGCGATCGTCTTGCTGCTGGCTGATCTCTTGGCACGTACGCTCTTTGTCCCCAATGAAATTCCACTGGGTCTGCTCACATCTTTGCTGGGTGCGCCGGCCCTCATCATTCTTCTGCGGGTACGCCGCGCTTTGTGGGTGAGCCATGATTGAGATCAAAGCAATTTCTTTCTCGCGCGGAGAGCACCAGATTTATAGTGACTTCACGGCGCATCTCGCTATGGGGGAAGCAGTTCTTCTGACTGGCCCTAACGGCGCGGGCAAAAGCACACTCATTCAACTCATCGGCGGGTTGCTCAAACCGGCCTTAGGTCAGATTGATATTGACGGCATAGATATCGCAACTTTGAGCACCAAGGAGCAGGCAGCGAAACGCTCAATTGCACCACAGCGTCGCTCTTTTACACTGGCATTTACCGTTGCTGAAGTCCTGCACTTCTTGCCTAAGAAGTTGCGGATCAACGACAACACTGAGGTAATCGCAAGGTTAGGGCTCGCCGAGTTGCTCACTAAGAAAGTCACTGAACTCTCAATCGGACAACAGGAGCGGGTTAGCTTGGCTCTCGCGCTTAGTCAGAGAGCTGATTATTACCTTCTGGATGAACCATTCAGTGCGCAAGATTCAAGTTCATCTGCCAATATCCTCGAACTTATTTCAGAGTTGAAGAAAGAGAAAGGCGTCCTGGTGATCTCTCACAATCAGGACGCCATCTCACAACACTTCGATCGAGTTATTAGCCTCGCTTAGCCTGGCTTGGCTTTCCAGCCTTAAATGGCTTTCCGCCGGCTTTTGCGAACTTCTTTGGGGCGCCTGGCTTACCAGTGCGAGCACGGGACTCCGCCTTCTCGAGAGCAATGCGCTTTTCAAGAGGCATGCGAGGTGCCTTCTTTGCTGGACGATTGCTTGGCGCTGTCTCTACACGACCGCGATTTCCTGCAGGGGTTGCACTCTCTTCACGGGTGCGTGATTCGCGTGCCTTGTCCTCCCACTTCTTAGGTGTAGAACGGAAAGGACGCTCACTACGTTCAGCGTTAGGGCGACGATCGGAATTGAAAGATCGCTCTGTGGCTGGACGACGCTCTTCGCGCGGAGTAGAGAAACTACGCTCGACGCGCTCTTCGCTACCTTCAGCCTTAGCAGGGCTTTCGAAACGACCTCCACCAGATTTACGTGGCTTGAAGTTTCCATCGCGATTTCCGCGATCATTTGAACGACTGCGGCTACCGGGCTTGCGATCATTGCGTGATGGCTTCTCGGCCTCAACCTCAATCGGGATACCTGATGGCTCTTGTGCGCCGGTGATCTCTTGCAGCTTTGAATCCCCAGGACGTACTTGGTTCTCAATCAACTTCACAGCAGCACGGTTCGTGATACCGAAGACCGCCTTCTTCTGCTTGTGAGTAGCGAGAGTTACTACGGTGCCTGTTGCTCCAGCGCGAGCGGTACGGCCAGCGCGGTGAAGATAATCTTTGTGATCTGCTGGTGCATCAACGTGCACAACAAGTGAGACATCATCTACGTGAATTCCACGTGCTGCTACATCTGTTGCGACCAGCGCTGCAGCGCGACCATCCTTGAAAGCTTTGAGAACGCGAGTGCGCTGTCCTTGTGATTTTCCGCCGTGCAGAACGCCGACCGGTACGCCACTGCGGAGCATCTTCTCGGCGAGCTTATCTGCACCATGCTTGGTGCGGACGAAGAAGATTGTGCGTCCATCGCGGGCTGCGATCTGTGCTGAAATCTCATCCTTGTGCTGTTGATCAAGAAGGAGAAGATGGTGGGTCATATCGGCCGCACGTGACTTCTCATTTTCTAAAGAGTGAGTAATTGGATCTTTGAGGAAGCGCTTAACCAGCGAATCAACATCGCGATCGAGAGTTGCAGAGAAGAGAAGGTGCTGTCCGCCCTCTTGCGTGAGTGAAAGGATCTCCTTGACGACAGGTAGGAATCCCATATCTGCCATTTGATCTGCCTCATCGAGAACAGTGATCATGACATCCGAGAGGTCGATGTGCTTCTTCTCGAGCAGGTCCATGAGACGGCCCGGGGTAGCGACGATGACTGGCACGCCACGCTTAAGAGATTGAATCTGACCGATGTAGGAGAGGCCACCTGCAACGACCTGAGATGAGAGGCCGATCTTGCGGGCTAATGGGGCCACAACATCGTTGATCTGCACCGCGAGTTCGCGGGTTGGAGAGAGGATCAAACCAAGTGGCTTGTGGGGTTTAGCGGTACGGCCATTGAGGCGCGTGAGCATCGCTAAACCAAATGCCAGGGTCTTTCCAGAGCCGGTCTGGCCGCGGCCTAGGACATCGCGTCCCTTTATGGCATCGGGCAGGGTGGCGGTTTGAATAGGGAATGGAGCGGTCTTGCCTTCGGCTTCGAGAGCCTCGCAGAGCGCAGGAGTAACACCTAAATTACGGAACGTAGACATAGTTATACCAATCGAGACATAGATGCGTGTCTCGTGGTGCTTATCAGAAGACTGACGTAAGACTCGCAAACGAACTTGTTTGTGGTGCAAAACAGAGGTTCTATGAGTTGTGCTGCGGATGCAACACCTAATTGTAACCTACTTAAGGAGGCTCCTTCGCCAGGTGGCATAGCGCACTGCTAACTCGTCATCTACGCTCGCAATCGCGCTTCCAACAGCTCGTTCTAAGAGCAAATCAGCAAATTCTGGGTTACGCGCCAGTACGGGACCATGTAAATATGTTCCAAAGACGTTCTTGTTAATGGCTCCATCTAAACCGGCGACACCATTTCCATTCCCCTCGATCACGCGACCGAATGGCTGCGTATCTGCACCTAACGTTGTCACACTGCTGTGATTCTCAAAACCTGTCAGAGGGAGTGCAAAGAGGTCACTCTTGATTGCAATATCTCCAACTAGCCTTTTATCTCCTGGGGTGGTGACGACATCTAAGAGTTCAAGCCCCTTGATCTCTTCGTCGCGAGTGACATATTTGCTGCCGAGAATTTGGAAACCTGCGCAGATTGCCAGCACAACAGCCCCACGATCAGCGGCCTTCTTCAGAATAGAACCTTTACGTAGCGCAGTGAGAGATAGAAGTTGTGCGGCGTCTTCTGCTCCACCTAATAGGTAAATATCGCCCGTTGCTGGCAGTGGATCGAGGTAAGAGATGTCAGTTACCCGCGCCTTTATCTTTCGCAGACCTGCTCTATATTTCAGTACGTCAGCATTACCTCGATCACCATATGTACCGAGTAACTCATTGTGAATGCGGATAATTTCGAGCATCACATCACCAACTCAAAGAAGGCGGTGTACGCGGAGAGGACCGAGATATCGCTTTCCTTGCAGAGTGAAATTGCCTCCTCGAAGGAGTTTGCCAGGACTGGCTCTACGCCTTCAACATGAATGCGATAGGCCATATCTAAGGCGCGCTCACCGCAGACAATGACGCTATGCCCTTTAAGCGCCGCAAAGGAGACATCCCAAAGCCATGAAGTGTCAATGCCATCGACCTGCCGGGCATTAAGTACAAGGATCACTTCATGGTGCAGTTCGGCTGATAGCGCTTCAGTCCACGATGCAGGGTTCTTCGTCAGCCTAAAATGTGCCGTTTTGCCAGCAAAATCCTTCACTACGGTGCGCTCCAGCTGAGTTTCAGTAAATTCAATCGGGGGTGCGTCAACCACTTCACCAACTACATTCGCCAATATCGCATTGCGATAAGCCGCTGAGCCCTTCTTAAATTTTGCATCACTTATCTTGTTCGTTAACCCGCATGTACAACTGTAATTTCCGCGAAGCCAAGTCAGATATGAACCACAGCGCGGGCAGACGGCGCCGTCTGGATGCGGCCGGCCACCGAAAGAGACTCGGACCACATTGATGGCATTGACTGTTGCATAGTTAATAAAGGGATCATCGATGTCTGCGACAAAAATAGTATTTGTTGCCTCAGTGCATTCAACATGCCAACGGTCGGCCACGCGCTTGACCTCGTGCATACGGTGTAGTTGATCTCGGGTTAGGTTGAGAAGCAAAACTACTGATGGATCGGTTTGTGCGATGATCGCCGGCAAGTGGAGCTCATCAATTTCAAGAACCGCAAAAGGTGCTGGTGACATAAGCGCATTGGCGGCTCCCCAGGCGAGATTTGATCCTGATCCGCTTGTCGCTACTTCTCCGAGCTGCGAGACGATGCTCGCTACTGCCCGTGTGGTCGAGGTTTTTCCGTTTGTCCCAGAGATCAGAATGACCTCTTTTCCAGCTGCTAACAATGAAATAGCTTCAGGTTCAATAGCTAAGAGAATTCGCCCGGGAAGAGTCTCGCCCTTATTCCCGATCAACTTTGAGGCGGCGCTAGCGCTCTTGGCTACTGCAATCGCGAAGCGAAGTCTTGGGCTTAGCACTCGCTAAGAGTACGCCTAATTGCGGAGCGATTGCCCGGAATTAGCGGGTAGACGCAGAAC
>Ga0208110_1000175_pt1 | contig 12418 bp, 11 predicted proteins | sample CryBogCBH13Jun08_FD_185507 | JGI IMG/M metagenome (GOLD analysis project Ga0208110, IMG submission 185507) | Freshwater microbial communities from Crystal Bog, Wisconsin, USA - CBH13Jun08 (SPAdes) | ecosystem: Environmental > Aquatic > Freshwater > Lake | place: Crystal Bog, Wisconsin, USA...
GCGACCATCGCACATGGCATGCACGCAGATGTGACTATCCTTGATCTCAACTTGGCGCGCTTAGCTGAGATCGATCAGATTTTTGCAGGGCAGGTCAAGACACTTGCATCTTCGCCTTACGAAATTGAACAACAGTGCATGGCAGCTGATCTCGTAATCGGTGCGGTGCTAGTTCCAGGTGCAAAGGCCCCAAAGCTTGTTACTCAAGATCTGGTTGCGAAGATGAAGCCTGGCTCAGTGCTAGTCGACGTGGCGATCGACCAAGGCGGATGCTTCGAAGGATCGCGCGCCACCACGCACGCCGAGCCAACCTTCAAAGTCCACGACTCTCTTTATTACTGCGTAGCAAATATGCCAGGGGCAGTCCCTGCGACCTCGACTTATGCGCTCGCCAACGCCACCATCAAATATGCGCTGGCGATCGCAGATCTGGGCTGGGAGTCAGCGGTATCAAGCGATCCTGCGCTTGGTTCAGGGCTCAATATCCACGCCGGTCAGATCCGGTATGCCGCTGTTGCTGCTGCTCACGGGCTCTAGTAACCTAACGGCATGATCTTGCGCAGCCTCCTCCTTCGCTGCCGCAGCGGGGCCAACTAACCGGTCACCTCGCTCGCGGAGGTTTTCTCTTGCCGGTTAACGAGAGCAAACCCCGCGAAACTTAAGGAGCAGTAAATGAAATATCCAGATCAAAGACCTTCCACCATGCCTGTGCATCGCTATGCACCTTTTATTCCTGTCGATCTAGCCGATCGCACCTGGCCCACCAAGCGCATCACAAAAGCCCCACAGTGGTGCTCGGTGGATCTGCGCGATGGCAATCAAGCCCTGATCGATCCTATGGATCCCCATCGCAAACTGACCATGTTCAATCTCTTGGTCAAGATGGGTTACAAAGAGATCGAAGTCGGCTTTCCCAGCGCATCACAGCTCGACTTTGATTTTGTTCGCAAGATCATCGAAGAGAATCTGATTCCCGATGATGTTGTTATCCAAGTGCTTACTCAAGCCCGCCGCCCGCTGATCGAACGCACATTCGAATCAATCAAGGGCGCCAAGCAGGTCGTCATCCATCTTTATAACTCGACTTCGACTCTGCAACGTCGCGTCGTATTCGGGCAAGATAAAGAGGGCATAAAGAAGATCGCGACCGATGGCGCGCAGATCTGTCAGGACTTGGTTGCGACAGTTCCCGGCACCACCGTCTTCTTCGAATACAGCCCCGAGTCCTACACCGGCACCGAACTCGAATATGCCAAAGAAGTCTGCGACGCAGTCAACGATATCTGGAAGCCGACCCCTGATCACAAGACGATCATCAACTTGCCGGCAACAGTCGAGATGGCGTCACCGAACGTTTATGCAGATTCCATTGAATGGATGCATCGCAATCTGAAGTACCGCGATTCGATCGTACTTTCATTGCACCCACATAACGATCGTGGCACCGGCGTTGCGGCAGCCGAACTGGCATATCTAGCGGGCGCAGATCGCATCGAAGGAACTCTCTTCGGCAACGGTGAGCGCACCGGGAATGTCTGCCTAGTCACCCTAGGACTGAATCTATTTAGCCACGGCATCGATCCCCATATTGATTTTTCTAATATCGATGAGATCCGCCGTACCGTCGAATATTGCAATCAGCTCCGTGTACCGGAGCGCCATCCATATGGCGGTGACTTAGTCTTTACCGCATTCTCGGGATCACACCAAGATGCAATTAAAAAGGGCCTCGAGCATATGCAGCGCGATGCAGACAGTGCGGGTAACCACATTGATCAGCAGGCCTGGGCGGTTCCATATCTTCCAATCGATCCGAAAGATATTGGTCGTTCCTACGAAGCCGTCATTCGCGTTAACTCGCAATCAGGCAAGGGTGGCGTTGCCTATTTGATGAAGAACGAGCACCAACTCGATCTACCTCGTCGACTACAAATTGAGTTCTCTCAAGTCGTTCAGGCCAAGACCGATTCCGAAGGTGGCGAGGTGACTCCCGACCAACTCTGGACGATCTTCGAAGATGAATACCTGCCAGCCAGCGATAACCAATGGGGTCGCTTCAAATTGGTGGGACTTTCACAGAGCAGCCACCTCGATGAAGATGTGCACCTGACCGTTGACCTGCTCGATAACCACGCGCTCTTCCCACTGACCGGTACCGGCAATGGTCCGATCGCGGCCTTCGTAAATATTATGAATGCCCACGTTGGTGGCGCTGGGGTTCGCGTCCTGGATTACTACGAGCACGCCCTATCTGCCGGTGGAGATGCCAAGGCGGCGGCTTATCTCGAGTGTGAAGTCGCGGGTTCTACCTTCTGGGGAGTCGGCATCGACCCCAGCACCACCACGGCAGCCCTCAAAGCGGTCGTCTCGGCTGTAAATCGGGGCCTGCGACAGTAGTACGCGATACGGTGGACCCATGTCGGTCTACCGCGATCAAGCGATCGTTCTGCGCACCCAGAAATTGGGGGAGGCCGATCGCATCATCACTCTCTTCACCCGTGAACACGGGCGGATCCGGGCTGTAGCCAAGGGCGTACGCCGTACCAAATCCCGGTGGGGCGCTCGCCTTGAGCCGGCCTCGCACGTCGACCTACAGCTCTACTCGGGTCGTACCTTCGAAACGGTGACGCAAGCGGTCAGTCTCGAAAATTACGGGGATACCTTGTCCTTGGATTACCAACGCTGGACGGTCGCCTCGGCGATCCTGGAAGCTGCCGAACGCTTTGTCTCGCATGAGCACGAACCCGCGCTGCAGCAGTACTTATTGTTGGTCGGCGCTCTTAAAGCTCTGGCACACGAGACCTACGATCCCTCACTCATCCTCGATGCCTTCTTGCTGCGCTCGCTCGCCGTTGCTGGTTACGCGCCATCGCTGACGAGCTGTTCGCGCTGCGGCGCACCAGGACCACACAAATATTTCTCGCTCGTCGGCGGTGGCAGTGTCTGCTCTGACTGTAAGCCGAGCGCTGCTCCAACCCCGCACTCTGAAACTCTTGAACTCATGCAACAACTTTTGAGTGGTGATTGGGAGTTTGCATCCGCCAGCGAACAACGTTTCCGCCGCGAGGCATCGGGCTTGATCGCGGCCTATCTGCAATGGCATCTCGAGCGTGGTCTTCGCAGCCTGCCTTTAGTTGAGAGAATCTGACGGTGAGTACCCCCAAACCTCCCAAGGTCGCCAACGTTCCAAACCATGTAGCGATTGTGATGGATGGCAATGGGCGGTGGGCGCGCAAGCGTGGCCTGCCGCGTACCGCAGGACACGAGGCCGGCGAAGCGGCGCTACTGGATGTGGTTCATGGTGCAATTGCCATCGGCGTTAAAGAGATCAGCGCTTATGCCTTCTCCACTGAGAATTGGCGTCGCAGCCCCGACGAGGTGAAGTTCTTGATGGGATTTAACCGCGATGTCTTGCGCCGCCGTCGCGATGAGATGCACGCACTCGGAGTTCGCGTCCGTTGGGTGGGAAAACCCGGACGGCTCTGGAAATCAGTGATCAGCGAGTTACAAGAAGCCGAAGAGCTGACCAAGCGAAACAAAGTTTTAACTCTCAACATGTGTGTCAATTACGGCGGTCGCGCCGAGATCGTTGATGCAGTGAAGAGAATTGCACTTGATGTAAAGGCTAAGAAGATTTCACCTGATGCGATCACTGAAAAAACTCTAGAAAAATTTATGTACAACGCGCAGATGAGCGATGTTGATTTGTTCCTGCGCACCTCGGGGGAGGAGCGCACCTCTAACTTCCTGCCCTGGCAGTCGGTCTATGCAGAGATGGTCTTTATGGATGTCCTATGGCCAGATGTGGATCGCACCACGCTCTGGAAGGCGATCGAAATTTATAATTCGCGCGATCGCAGATTCGGAAAGGCTTAGATCTCAGCTTTCGAGCGCCTACTTAATCCTTGATCTTGATGACGGTCGTTCGCTTAATAGTTTTTATCTGACGAATAACGGATCTACCACGAATTCCCTCAGCAGCGCCTGCAGCTGTTGATGTTGCCAGTGCTGGGTTGTTCACAACAATTGTGATGATGGTGACAACGGTAGTGACAAAGACGATCTGCATATGGTGCTCCTTCTGCGCCGGGTGAGAAGAGGGTAGACCGAAGGCAAAACAATCGCAACCAGTAAAATGGCTTTTGGTGGTTGCTTTTTTGACAGCCTTCTGAGACCCTTTTGCAATGGATCTGACTGCGCTCTTTGCCGCCCTCAATGAAGAGGAGTTGGAGCCGAATTCAGATATCGCGGTGCTGCGTGAGGTATTACAGAGCGTAGCCACTCGTAGGAACTTTGATACCCGAACCATGAAGAGATTCGGCGAACTCACAGGAAGAGCGCACCAGCATCGCCGGTTACGGCCGAGCAGTTCGCAGATTGAGTTCGAATTAGTCGGGTTATCTACCAAAATTCGCGCAATCAGCGAGTTTGCCCTCCTCGTCGAAGAGCTACTAGTGACGATGGATCTGAGCCGCGTGAAGAAGTGCGAGGGTGAAGGCTGCGAGTCGCTCTTTATAGATGAGAGCAAGAACAAGTCGCGCAGGTGGTGCGATATGGCGCACTGCGGCATGTTGCGCAAGAGCAAGGTTTTTTATGACAAGCACCGCAGAGTCAATCCGGTTTCAGGTACGGCATCTAAGTTGGGAGCTAAATAGGAATGATCGTTCTATACGGTGTGGCCTTTATTTCGGGCCTCTTTACAATTCTCGCCCCTTGTATTTGGCCCTTGCTTCCCATCGTGCTGGCCGACGTCACCCAATCGAAGTCGAAGCGCCGTCCACTTGGTATCACCGCTGGCGTTGCGCTCTCCTTTGCCTTCCTTACTCTTGCAGTCTCCTTCTTAGAGAGTTCACTCGGGCTCAATCCAAATGTGCTTCGCAAGTTAGCTGTCGTCGTGCTCCTCGTCATTGGTACCTCGATGGTTGTTCCCGCTCTGTCGAGTCGGATGGAGGCATCAATTTCAAGCGTGGCTGGTCGCTTTGGCGGCGTTGGACGCAATCAACGGAGTGATTTCAGCGGTGGATTTGTAACAGGTCTAGCACTTGGTGTCGTCTGGACGCCTTGCAGCGGACCGATCCTCGCCTCGGTCGCAACGCTCGCTGCCACCAATAAGGTTTCTCTTCAAGTTGTATTCGTCACTCTCTTCTATGTAGCCGGTGTCTCAATTCCTCTCTTCGGCTTTGCAGTCGGCGGACAGAAGCTTCTGGCAAAGTCACGACGCCTTTCTAAGCACACCGCACGTATTCAAATCGCCTCCGGCGCGATCATGATCTTGACTGCTGTGGCCATCTACACAAATTACGACAAGACGATCGAAACCAAACTCCTCAACGCAATTCCTTCTTACTCGAATGCTCTCACCAAAATTGAAAGCACATCTTCTGTGAGTAAGCAGTTGGCCAAGTTGAAGGGGACCAAGGTTGTTCCTCCTTCAACAAGTGGTGACCAATCAGGTCTATTCAATGCCAGCGGCGCTGCTGCGGAGTTCACTGGAATCACAAAGTGGCTCAACACTGCCAAGCCAGAAACCCTTGCATCGTTAAAGGGCAAGGTAGTCCTCGTAGATTTCTGGACTTATAGTTGCATCAACTGCCTACGAACGTTGCCGCATGTTGAGGCTTGGTACAACAAATATCACTCCGCGGGCTTTGAAGTTGTCGGTGTAAGCACGCCAGAGTTTGCATTCGAAAAGGATGCAGGCAATGTTAGCGATGCGATTAAGCGCTACAAGATTCCTTATCCAGTTGCGCTCGACAATAACTACAAGACCTGGAACGCCTACAACAATGAGTACTGGCCTGCCGAATACTTGATCGATGCGTCTGGGCAGGTGCGTCGTACCGAATTTGGCGAAGGAAATTACGATCAGACCGAGCAGGCGATCCGCACTCTGCTAGCGGATACCGGTAAGAAGATCACCGTTGCACCGTCGGTCGTTGCAGATACAACGCCGCACGCTCAGATCACACCAGAGACATACTTCGGGGCCAACCGTTCGCAGTATGGTTACCCAGAACCAAGCTATCCAACTGGAACCTTCACGATTCCAGAGCAGAAGACTGTGGCACAAGATCACTATGCATTTGGCGGCACCTGGACGATCCAACCTGATGATGCGCAGGCAGCTAAGGGTGCAACCATCACCGAACAGTTTGGTGCTTCAGATGTCTACATGATTCTCAAACCTGCTAGCACGGGAAAGAGTCAGGTGGCTGTTACCTACAATGGCAAACCACTCACCGGAAAGTTTGCGGGGAGCGATGTCGTGAACGGCATCATCACGGTGGATTCAGACCGTTTGTACAACATCTTTAGTAGTGGCACCGCGTTCACCATGGGAACTCTGCGCTTTACCTTCCTTAATGAGGGGATTCAAGCCTTCACCTTCACCTTCGGTTAAGCCCTAGGTGGGGTGAAGTAGACTCGCAGCATGCATAAAGCGCTATTGCTCGCCGCTCTTACCTCGGTGGCAACTGCGCTGGGCGGCTTCTTGGCCGTAAAGGTTCGCGATCGGACCCACATCATCTTGGGTCTAGCTGCAGGTTTGATGCTCGGTCTGGTCTTCTTTGACTTGATACCGACAGTCTTTGAGCAGAACCCCAGCCACTTCGGTGGGGTGCGCTCCGTTGGTTTGGTGATCGTTCTAGGGTTCTTAACGCTGCACCTTTCCGAGCGATGGTTTGCGACACACGAACCCTTTGATTCCCACCACGACAATGACCATCAGCATCATGCAGGTCGTCTCGCCGCTTTTGCAATGGCCGGCCACGTCTTCGCTGATGGGCTCGGAGTAGGCGCAGCATTTAGAGTTTCGAGCTCACTTGGACTGGCTGTCTTCTCTGCGATCATGGTGCACGCATTTAGCGATGGTCTGAACACTGTTACCTTCTTGATCAAGGAACAAATGTGGACAAAGAAGGCACGCGGACTTTTGATCGTTGATGCGGTTGGTCGCATTAGTGGAGCAGCAATTGGTTCATATGTCGCATTTGGTACGAATTGGATAGCGCTCTACTTAGCACTCTTCGCTGGAATGGTTATCTATATTGCAACCTCACATATTTTGCCGGAAGCGCATTCGCGACATCCATCGCGATGGACATTAGTGGCGACAATTGTGGGCGTTTTGGTGATGTGGGCGGTGGTGGCAGGAGGGGCATAATCGGGTTATGTCATTTTTAGACGAGCCGGTGCACTCTCTCTTTCATAATTCTTACGCAGCCCTCGCAGGTGAGGGATCTCCCTTTGTCTTGGGTAACGCTGACGACTGCTATTGGTCCATTACAGGATTGAATTTCGCATCTCTCAATGAAATCACTTTGTACAACGGTGATCCCGAAGTTTTAGAGAGCGCAATCCGGCGCTTTCAAGATGCGCATCTGCCGCACAATGTTTTCTTAGGGGGAGCGGGACTTGTCCACGCTGCTGCGCTCACTGCAAAGGGTTACATCAATCCTGGAGTAGCACCGCTGATGGCATATGCACTCGATAAAGACGAGGATCGCCATACTCTGCGCGAGGGACTTGAAGTAAAGCGCGTTACAACTCCAGAAGATCTGGCGATCTGTCAGACAATTCTCGCAGATGGATACGGTTCGCAACGGGAGATCACCGATAGCGTCACCGCGGCATCACTTGGAAATCCCGCCTCATTTAGATACTACTTACTGGATGGGGGAGTGCCGGTAAGCACAGCTCACTTCATCGAGAATGAAAAGTTCCTAGGGTGTTTCGACGTCGTCACCTCGCCGATGCATCAGCGCAACGGCTATGGTGAAGAGTTAATGCGTTGGGCGATGGCGCATCATGCGGCGATGGGTCACGAACTTATCGTGCTGCAAGCTTCCAAGTCAGGTCTTGCACTTTATGAAGATTTGAACTTCCAGGTCCTGCAATATCTACAGGCCTGGCAATTAGAAGATGTCATCAGGATGCGCCGCTTTACTCACGAGAACTTGCAACTCGGGGAGTTCTCACTGCGCCCGCTGCACGTTTCAGATGCGCCCTGGTGCATTCCTTTCTACAACGACTCAGAGATCCAAAAGTATCTACCGGTCCCAGATGATTTTGGCCCTAAGGAATTTGCACTGCTGCTCGAGAGGTTCACAGCTTTGCAGCGCAATGGGCTAGGCATCAATTGGGTGGTCGAACGCGCTGGCGAGCCCGTTGCCATGATGGGTTGTCACACCACAGATTGGAAGCGACAAGGCACTGAACTTGGTTATGCCGCCCTTCCGCACACCCGTGGACAAGGAGTAGTCAGCGCTGTGCTCAAGGAGCTCGTCCCCTTTCTCTTTAACGAATACGGTTTTGAGCGAGTCGAGGTGCAGGCGGTGGTCGAGAACGTCCCCTCACAGCGCGCCGCAGAGAAAGCGGGCTTCGTCCAAGAGGGCACGCTGCGCCGTCGCTATCTCCACAAGGGCGTGCTCCATGACGATTTCGTCTATGCGCGGATCAAAGGTGATCAGGCAGGGTAAACTCTCCCTCCTTGCGACCAGCAAGATAGCCGACAGCCAGCCGGATTAAAGGAGCACTCATGGCCGCAGATCGTTTAGATACCATCGTTTCCCTCGCCAAGCGCCGCGGATTTGTATACCCATCCTCTGAAATTTATGGCGGGTTGCGTGCCGCCTGGGATTACGGCCCACTTGGAGTCGAACTCAAGAACAATGTAAAGCGCCAATGGTGGAAGTCGATGGTCCAAGGCCGTGAAGATGTCGTCGGATTAGATTCATCTGTAATTCTCGCCCCTGAGGTCTGGCAGGCATCTGGCCACATCGAAACCTTCAGCGACCCACTCACAGAGTGCACTTCGTGCCATAAGCGCTATCGCGCCGATCACCTCGAAGAAGCATTCGAAGCGAAGCACAAGCGCAAGCCGACATCAATGGAAGAGATCGGTTGCCCCAACTGTGGCAACAAAGGCCAATTCACCGTACCGCGCCAATTCTCTGGCCTGCTCAAGACATTTCTTGGCGCAGTTGAAGATGAATCTGGTCTTGCATATCTGCGGCCTGAAACAGCGCAAGGCATCTTTATTAACTTCGAGAATGTGGCAACCACTTCTCGGAAGAAGCCACCATTTGGTATCGGTCAGATTGGAAAGTCCTTCCGCAACGAGATCACTCCGGGCAACTTCATCTTCCGTACCCGCGAGTTTGAACAGATGGAGATGGAGTACTTCGTCGTACCTGGTACCGATGAAGAGTGGCATCAATATTGGATCGATACCCGCCTGGCTTGGTATACCGACTTAGGTATTAACCCAGATCGCTTGCGTCTATTTGAGCACCCTAAAGAGAAGTTGTCGCACTACTCCAAGCGCACCGTTGATATCGAATACAAGTTTGAATTTAATGGCACCGAGTGGGGCGAGCTCGAAGGAATTGCTTCGCGGACAGACTTCGATCTTAAGGCGCATAGCGCAGCATCTGGCAAGGACTTATCTTGGTTTGACCAAGAGAAGAACGAACGCTGGACTCCTTATGTCATCGAACCTGCAGCAGGTGTAGACCGTTGCACACTCACCTTCATGATGGATGCCTTCACTGAAGATGAGGCTCCAAATGCAAAGGGTGAAATGGAGAAGCGCGCGGTAATGAAACTCGATCCGCGTCTTGCTCCAATCAAGGTCGCAGTCTTGCCGCTGTCGCGTAACGCAGATCTCTCGCCCAAGGCGCGCGATCTCGCTGCAGAACTTCGCAAGAACTGGTCGGTCGACTTTGATGATGCCGGTGCGATTGGTCGCCGCTACCGTCGCCAAGATGAGATCGGAACTCCATTCTGCATCACCATCGACTTTGAATCACTCGAAGATAACGCCGTAACAATTAGACATCGCGATTCGATGGCTCAAGAGCGCATCGGCATCGATCAAGTTCAAGGTTGGCTTGCTCCACACCTTCTTGGCGCCTAATTCAGTGATCACAAAGACCGCTCCGCTTCGTCTGCCGATTGTCAACGGGCAATTTGCAAACGACGAGGTGGTCTTAGAAACCCCTGTTGTATTAGCCCCGATGGCGGGAATTACCAATTCCGCCTTTAGAACACTCTGCCGCGAACAGGGAGCAGGGCTCTTCGTATCTGAGATGGTGACCGCACGCGCCTTGATCGAGCGCCACCCGGAAACTCTGCGCTTGATCACCCCAGGCAAGGGCGAAACCCCCCGATCTGTGCAGTTATATGCGGTAGATCCAACTGTGGTGGGACAAGCCATTGACTTGCTCGGTGCCGAAAATCTCGCCGACCACATCGACCTCAACTTTGGTTGCCCCGTGCCTAAGGTGACTCGTCGAGGTGGGGGAGCGGCACTTCCATACAAGCGCAATCTCTTTAGCGCGATCGTCGATTCTTCAGTCAAGGCCGCAGGTAAGTATGGAATTCCTGTCACAGTAAAGATGCGTGTCGGTATCGATAGCGACCACCACACTTATTTAGAAGCAGCGAAGTCGGCTGCAGATCTTGGCGTTGCATGGGTCGCTCTCCATGCGCGCACCGCAGAGCAGATGTATGAAGGTCAAGCCGATTGGTCACGCATCACAACGCTGGTTGAACATTTAGCGCCGACCGGAGTTCCAGTTTTAGGTAACGGCGATATCTGGTCGGGCGCTGACGGATTGCGCATGGTGCAAGAGACCGGCTGCGCAGGTGTCGTTGTAGGACGCGGTTGCCTGGGCCGTCCTTGGTTATTCGCAGATCTCGTCGCGGCATTCAATGGCGAGCCGACTCCACCACTTCCAACTCTCTTTGAAGTTCGTAAAGTGATGTATCGCCACGGAGAGTTGCTCGTCGAATTCTTCGAAAGTGAAGGCCGTGCCATGCGCGATCTGCGCAAACATATGGCCTGGTACTTAAAGGGATTTTCGGTACCTCGTGAATTACGCGCCGGCTTTGGAATGGTTTCATCCCTTGGTGAGTTAGAGCATCTGCTATCGCAACTAGAGGATCAGCCTTACCCAATCGAAATTGCGCAAGCGCCGCGCGGACGTCGCAGTCATGGTCGCGCTGTGAGTCTGCCCGACGGTTGGCTCAATGACCCAGATGAGTTTGCATCGATTACGATCGATGATGCTGTCTCTGGCGGCTGAACGTGTTCCTCTTTAAAATTCTGCGACGCATAATTGCCGCAATTCTGCTTCTGATCATTGTCATCCCACTTTATGTCGCGACTCAGATCTGGTGGACGGCGCATCATCCCGTTCTCAAGCAGAGCGCCGCGATCGTTGTGATGGGGGCGGCGCAAGACAATGGAAAACCAACGCCGGTTTTGGCAGAGCGAATAACGCAAGCTCGTCTTGCCTACCAATCTGGCCTTGCTCCACTGATCCTGACCGTAGGTGGAAGTCAGAGGGGCGATCTCTATACAGAGGCTGCTGCCAGTCGAAATTCCCTGATCGCACAAGGCATCAAGAAGTCAGCGGTAGTTGCTCTGCCAGTGGGCAAAGACACCCTTACAAGTACCGTGGCTTATGTCAGCTACCTAAAGTTGCATGGACTTACGAGCATCATCATCGCAACGGATCCCTATCACTGTTATCGCGCGATGGCCGAGGCACGTGGATTGGGTATAAGTGCCACCTGCGCGGAATCGCAGAACGGACCGGCATCTCTCAAAAAGACTGGTGCGCGCTACATCTTCCGCGAAATGGCCGCCTACCTGGCTTATGAAACAGTTGGTCGCTTTGGGATCCACCTGAGCGATCAGATAAAGAAATAGACTGACGCCCTTATGGTTCTGCGACTGGCACAAGAGTCACCCGGGTACACCGAGAGCGATCGCGATCGCTTTCTGAGCGAGCCTATGAAGAGAATGGGTCGAACCGAATTTGCCCGCGACCGCGCCCGCATCATTCACTCCTTTGCGCTCCGTCGCCTGGCAGCGAAGACCCAAGTGGCCGTCCCCTGGTTGGCAGACTTTCCCCGCACTCGCCTCTCGCACTCGTTGGAGTGTGCACAAGTTGGTCGCGAACTCGGTTGGGCTTTAGGGGCCGATCCTGATCTGATGGAGGGCGCTTGCCTCGCTCACGATATTGGCCACCCACCATTTGGTCATAATGGCGAAGATGCCCTCAATGCTGTCTCAGAGGCTTGCGGTGGCTTTGAAGGCAATGCCCAGTCGTTCCGGCTACTGGTTCGCTTAGAAGCAAAGACCGTTGATGAATCTGGGCGTTCGGTCGGATTGAACCTGACTCGCGCTTCACTTGATGCAGCAACGAAGTACCCATGGCCGCGTGCGGTTAACCTCCGCAAGTTCGGTGTCTATGACGATGACCAGGAGATCTTCGACTGGGTTCGCCTCGGTGCACCCGTCGGCCGCCAATCAATGGAGGCGCAGATCATGGATTGGTCTGATGATGTCGCCTACAGCGTTCACGATTTGGAAGATGCACTCGTCACGGGCCACGTAAAGCTAGAAAAC
>Ga0208110_1000176_pt1 | contig 12378 bp, 9 predicted proteins | sample CryBogCBH13Jun08_FD_185507 | JGI IMG/M metagenome (GOLD analysis project Ga0208110, IMG submission 185507) | Freshwater microbial communities from Crystal Bog, Wisconsin, USA - CBH13Jun08 (SPAdes) | ecosystem: Environmental > Aquatic > Freshwater > Lake | place: Crystal Bog, Wisconsin, USA...
GGCCTTAGCTTCTATCTGACGAATACGCTCACGCGTCACGTCAAACTGCTTACCAACTTCTTCGAGCGTGTGATCTGTACTCATCTCAACACCGAAACGCATACGTAATACTTTTGCTTCGCGTGGTGTTAATGAATCCAGAACATCCTTCACCACATCGCGCATAGATTCATGCAATGCGGCTTCAGCTGGAGCCAAGGTGTTGCCATCCTCAATGAAGTCACCTAAATGAGAGTCTTCATCGTCGCCGATTGGTGTTTCCATGGAGATAGGCTCTTTAGCAATCTTCATAATCTTACGAATCTTGTCTTCAGGAATCTCCATCTTCAGCGCCAAAGTTGCAGCATCTGGCTCATGACCAGTTTCTTGCAAGATTTGACGGCTGATACGGTTCATCTTGTTGATCGTTTCAATCATGTGAACTGGGATACGGATCGTACGGGCTTGGTCAGCGATAGAACGTGTAATCGCCTGACGAATCCACCAAGTTGCATAGGTGGAGAACTTATAACCACGACGGTATTCAAACTTATCTACCGCCTTCATCAAACCGATGTTTCCTTCTTGAATCAAATCCAAGAACTGTAAACCACGGTTGGTGTATTTCTTAGCAATCGAGATCACCAAACGTAAGTTGGCTACAGTCATCTCGCGCTTTGCTTCACGTGCACGCTTCTCACCGGCAGTCATGCGTTTGTTCACTTCTTTTAATTCTGGAAGTGGAATAACAACACGGGTTTGAATATCAATTAACTTCTGTTGAAGTTCTTGAACAGCAGGAACGTTACGTTGCAAGAGTGCGGTATATGGCTTGTTCTCTTTTAGCAACTTATCAGTCCAAGTCAGATTCATGGACATCTTAGGGAAGTCTTTCAAGACATCGCCACGATTTACGCCAACCTTGTCTACTAATAAGCTAACAATACCGCGCTCTAACTTCCAAACTTGATCCACTTGTGAGCGCATGGTGTCACACAACTTCTCAACACTCTTCGCAGTCAAACGGAAACCAAGCAACTCACCGCGGATGAGATCTTGCGCCTTGATATACGCTGGGCAGTTATAACCCTCTTTATCAAATGCGCGACGCATCTTATCGGCCTGAGTACGAACAATTGCAAATTTCTCTAGGGAAATCTGCTTTAACTCTTCAAGCTGTTTTGCATTCGCTGTAGCCGCACCGCCGCCACCGCCGCCTTCGTCTTCACCAACATCTTCGCCCTCTTCGGCATCCGGATCAACTTCTGGCTCTTCTGGTCCAAGCTTAATATCTTCAGCATTTGGATCTACCAATCCGTCTACGAATTGATCGATCTCGATTTCACCGCTAATGATCTTATCGACGTTGATCAAAATTTCGCCAATGGTGACTGGGCAAGCAGCTAGCGCCATCACCATGTCTTTGAGGCCAGCCTCAATCTTCTTGGCAATCACGATCTCGCCTTCGCGAGTCAGCAAATCAACCGTACCCATCTCACGCATATACATGCGGACTGGATCGGTTGTACGACCAAACTCTGAATCAACCGTTGATAAAGCAGCTTCCGCTTCTTCTTCAGCTTCTTCTTCTGTAGTTGCTGCAGAACCATTCTCATTTAATAAGAGGGTTTCAGCATCAGGGGCTTGCTCGTAAACAGTAATGTTGATGTCGTTTAAAAGGCTAATCAAAGTTTCCAATGCGTCGGCATCAGACAACTCATCAGACATCACGTCATTCATCTCACCATGGGTTAAGTAACCCTTGGACTTACCCATCTTAATCAGGGTCTTCAGACGTGTACGACGCAACTCTTGCTGTGCTTCAGAGCCCAACTGTTGTGCTGCGAATTCTTTTAAAAGCGCTTTTTCTTTTGCCTTACGCTCACGCGCCTTTTGACGGTCAGTTAAGACTGGCTCTGCGCCCTCAACCGGAGCATCAGCCTTAGCTTTACGACCGCGAACTTTTTTCTCTTCACCAACAACTTCAGCAGCGCCCTCAACTTCTGGTGCTTTTACTTTTTTCCCCTTAGCTTCTGCTTTTGCATCTGCTTTTGGCTCGGCCTTCACAGCTTTTGCTGGTACAGCCTTAACAACAACTGCTTTTCCTTTTTTAGCAGGCTCAACTTTTGCGACTGGTTTAGAAGCTTTGGCCGGAGTCTTTGCTACCGGCTTTGCAACAGCCTTTACTGGTTTGGCTGGAGTCTTTGCTTTAGCGACTGGCTTAGCTGCAGGTTTTGCTGGAGCCTTTGCCTTAGCGACTGGCTTAGCTGCAGGTTTTGCTGGAGCCTTTGCTTTGGCGACTGGCTTAGCAGGCGTCTTTGTTTTGGCTGCAGGTTTTGCTGGGGCTTTAACCGGCTTGGCTGGAGTCTTTGCCTTGGCTACTGGTTTTGCTGGGGCCTTTGCTTTGGCGACTGGCTTAGCAGGCGTCTTTGCTTTGGCTGCAGGTTTTGCTGGGGCTTTTGCTTTTGGAGTTGTTTTAGCGGCTGGTTTTTTCTTGATATTAGGCATTTATTAGCACTTACTCACATTACTGTTGATTGATATCGACTGATTAAGTACAGCCACGTTGTCCACTTGCCCAAAATTTCATCAAAATAAAGCGCAAGTGACTGAATTAAATCGTTTTTTTCTTGGGAACAGAGGATTATAGTCGATTGTGACTTTTTTACCCCTACTTATCGTAAAAATATGGGGTTAATTTCTCTGATTTCTAGGGTGAAATCCGTTATTTCTTACGAGAACTTCAGCCTCTCGCCTAACTCACGATATCTAGCCCGATCTTGGTCGGTTGCCGTGTTTGCGGCAAGCTTTTGGGCAATCTGAGTCATCTCTAGCTTGAGATGGGTTAACTCGAGCTTTTTAAAGGCGCCATCTAAATCAGCCTCAGCACCCTCTAGATCTAAATCAGACCCCATGACCCGCTTTCTGAGCGCTTCGTACATCGGCGCCAATTCGCTACGAGACAGTTGCTCTTGGAACATGGCAAAAGCACCTGCCCCCACCATAGCGGGCTTTTCACCTTCACCAGGTACTAGCTCGACTTGATCGCATTGCGCCAATAAATCTTGCATCAATGTGAGCGTCTTAGTAGAGCGTTGTTCAGATGCCTGCAAAGCTAAGGCGCGTTTATTAGGGTCTAAAGCCTTACCCAAATGCGGAAACTGAATTAATACCCGCAAAATTTGTACAGCCAAATCCGTGGGCGCTTGAGGGGGAGCAATGTTTTGTGCAACGACTCTTTTGGAAGATCCCTTTGAAGCTTGCCATGGTGCGCCTTGCGCTCTATTGCCAGTGCTGGTATTCGTAAAGCCAGGAGCACGCGTTGGGCTTGCAGAATACGATCCGGTTTGTACGGGAGCAGGTGCTACTGTTAAACCACAAAAAGCCTCTAACTCTGCAGGTGTTGAGTTTGTTCTGATCGCCAGCTCGCGCAATATTTGTGTACGCAAAGCGATCGGCGCCATGGAGAGCAACAAAGGTTTAGCCGCATGATGCGTTTGCGCCCTACCCTCTGGCGTGGTGAGTTCATGCCCTTCGCTAGCAATCTTGAAGAAGAAGCTCGAGATTGACATCGCCTCTTTAATGACTTTTTCAAAAGCAGGGGCACCATAGGCGCGAACATAACTATCCGGGTCATGTTCAGTCGGTAAGAATAAGAAACGAATTTCTTTATCGTCAGACATCAAGGGCAAGCAAGCTTCTAGCGCTCTCTGCGCTGCACGTTGCCCTGCAGAATCACCATCAAACGAAAAGACCACGCGATCGGTTTGGCGCAAGAGCATACGCACATGATTAGCGGTACATGCAGTACCTAAAGTAGCTACGGCATTCGGGAAACCCAATTGCGCAAGCGCCACTACATCCATATAACCTTCGCACACCAAGACATATTCTTGTGCACGAATGGCCTGTCTTGCCTCAAATAATCCATAGAGCGTATTGCCCTTAGAGAAGAGTGGCGTCTCAGGGGAATTTAAATACTTCGGCTCGCCTTGATCCAAGATGCGCCCACCAAAACCAATCACCTGACCTTTGGGATTACGAATCGGAAACATAATCCGATCACGAAAGCGATCGTAACGTCTTGCAGTTTGATTGCCCTCGCTCTGCTCACTCTGAATGAGTAAGCCACCCTCTAATAATGTTTTAGCCACTTCATCATTAGCGTAAGTACCAAATACTGCTTCGAGGCCTTGCCAACCATCTGGTGCATAACCTAAGGAATAACGCTTGGCAATTTCTCCGGTAAGGCCACGACCTTTTAAATATTCCACTGCACGTGGCGCCACTTTGAGTTGTGCGCGATACCAATCAGATGCCGCACTCATGACTTCGCTCAGAGCCATCGCTTGTTGCTGTCTTGCTACGTCTTGAGCGGTACGCTCCTCACGTGGCACAGTAAGTCCAGCTGAACGCGCTAAATCTTCAATCGCATCTACATAACCCAACCCCGAATACTCCATCGCAAAACTAATGGCTGAGCCATGCGCTCCGCAACCAAAGCAGTGATAAAACTGCTTGGTGGGTGAAACAGAAAATGAAGGGGATTTTTCAGAATGAAACGGGCACAGACCTTGATAGTTTGCACCCGCTTTTTTTAGCTTTACGTGCTCCCCAACCACATCAACGATGTCAATCCGATTTAAAAGATCGGCAATGAAGGATTGAGGGATGAGTGCCATTAGTGCTGAACTGAGTGGCTCACTTCGCCAGAGCAGCTTTCACCAAGGCAGAAACTTTTCCCATGTCTGCCTTACCAGCCAATTGCGCCTTGAGGGCACCAATGACTTTTCCCATATCTTGAGGACCAGCCGCACCAGTAGCGCTCACCGCCGCAGCTACTGCAGCTTCAACCTCAGTATCTGACAATTGCGCAGGCAAATACGCTTGCAAGATGGCCATTTCGCCAGCTTCTATTGCAACCAAATCATCGCGCCCAGCTTTTTCAAACTGAGAGATTGAATCTTTGCGCTGCTTCATCATTTTTTCTACAGTCGCTATGACGCCAGCATCATCGACCACGATGCGCTCATCTACTTCACGTTGCTTAATGGCAGCCAATAAAAGACGGATGGCCCCTAAACGTGCAACGTCTTTTGCACGCATAGCGTTTTTCATATCTTCGGTAATTTGGTCTTTGAGACTCATGTCATGTTTCCTGTTGTACTGAATACCCTGAATGGATTCTTACATTGATTTTCTAACGATTATTACTCGGGCGCTGAAAAAGCAAAAACCCGCTGCGTTTCACCGTCAGCGGGTTTCAAAGCTTCTCGGTGAAGAGAGCTTTTAAATGCGATTAGTAAAGCTTTTTAGGCAACATCTGACTGCGAATACGCTTGTAATGGCGTTTTGCAGCTGCTGCTTTTTTGCGCTTGCGCTCAGCAGTTGGCTTTTCATAGAACTCGCGAGCACGCAAGTCGGTCAAAAGGCCATTTTTTTCAATGGTGCGCTTGAAACGGCGTAATGCCACTTCAAAAGGTTCGTTCTCACGGAGGCGTACTGTAGTCATACTTGTTTAACTCGTTTATGCTGGAAAATTACTGAATCACGGATTCTATCACGGCTAAGCGAAAAATGATTGTTTTAGGTATAGAAACTTCTTGTGACGAGACCGGGGTGGCTTTATACAACACCATGCCCTGGGAGAGTGCACAACCCGCTTCCCTAGGCATTCTGGGGCAGGCCCTGCACTCGCAGATTGCTATGCACCGTGAATATGGGGGCGTTGTACCGGAATTGGCTTCTAGAGACCATATTCGCCGGGTTTTACCCCTTTTAGACGAGTCTTTAGCCCAGTCTGGACTGACACTCAAGGATATTGATGCGGTGGCCTATACCCAAGGCCCTGGCCTCGCTGGGGCCCTCCTAGTGGGCAGTGCCTTTGCTAAATCCCTTGCCCAAGGCCTAAACCTTCCCTCCATTGGGGTCCATCACCTTGAGGGGCACCTACTATCCCCGCTTTTAGGGGAAACAGCGCCGCAATTTCCGTTTATTGCCTTACTGGTTTCAGGTGGCCATACCCAGTTAATGAAAGTCAGTGGGGTTGGTCGTTATGAGCTCCTTGGTGAAACGCTAGACGATGCCGCGGGAGAAGCATTTGATAAAACAGCCAAGCTATTAGGTTTGGATTACCCAGGTGGTGCAGCGATTTCTAAACTGGCAGAAAAAGGGCGGCCTGGTCAATTTGATCTGCCTAAGCCAATGCTGCATTCCGGTGATCTCGATTTTTCATTCTCTGGATTAAAGACAGCAGTTCTGAACCAAGTGAAAAAGTTTCCAGAAAAAAATATTACCGACGCAACTGAAGTGGCGCAATTTCATGCTGACCTGGCAAGGGCCTTCGTAGAATCCTTGGTTGCAGTATTAGTTAGCAAATCCGAAAGAGCGCTCAAGCAAACAGGCTGTAAGGATTTAGTACTTGCTGGTGGTGTCGGCGCGAACTTGCAGTTGCGCGCAGCGCTGAATGAGAAAGCGACTAAAAATGGTTTTGAAGTGCACTACCCACCACTAGATCTGTGTACCGATAACGGGGTGATGATTGCCTTTGCGGGAGCGCTGCGTTTACTTGCCCCCAACAATGGCTCAACAACATCGGGTGCATTTGATATCAAGCCCCGCTGGGACTTGCAGAGCAATAACCTCGTTTAAATCTCAGAGGTAGGACTTCACTCGTTATTTTGTCAGGCTGATCTTGGCAAAAGCGCTGTGATTATGAATCGACTCAAAGTTCTCAGCCTCAACCACAAATGACAGGATGCGTTCGTCAGCCTTGAGCTGACCAGCAACATCACGTACCAAGTCTTCAACAAATTTTGGATTGCTGTAAGAACGTTCGGTAACCCACTTCTCATCTGGGCGCTTGAGCAAACCCCACAACTCGCTTGAAGCTTCACTCTCAGCAGCAGTCACCAAATCTTCAACTGTCATTTTGGTTTTTGGATCCAGTGCCACTGTCATCGTCACATGCGAGCGTTGATTGTGCGCACCAAAATCTGAAATCTCTTTTGAGCAAGGGCACAAGCTCATTACCGGCACTACAGCGCGCAAGTTCAATTCAACATCGATTGAACCAGTGGCATTTTTCTTACCCTTGGACATCCAAGTAACTTCGTAATCCATCAAACTTTCAACGCCTGAGACCGGCGCTGCTTTTTTGACGAAATGGGTATAAGTAAATTGCACACGACCTTCAGTGGCATCCAAGAGCGGCAACATTTCGCGAACCATAGAAACTACAGAGGTGCTATCGATTGGCTCATCTTGTTGTTGCAAGATCGCCATGAAACGCGACATGTGCGTTCCCTTGATATGCGCAGGCAATGCAACATCCATCTCAAAATTACCCACTGATGGAAAGCTACCAGTCTTGGTACGAATGGTGAGCGGATGGCGCACCCCACGAATGCCTACTTGCTCAATCGGCAAGGCACGCTCATCCCGAGTGGATTGCACATCGGCCATCACGCTAGGTTTGAGAAAAGATGCATTCATATCGTTCATGGCTCTATTTTCCGGCAAAACCAGCTTATTTGCCTACGAATGCTGAATTAATGTTCAAGATTGCTGGAAAACGCCGTGTAATGGACTGGTGAATACCTTCTACATCCAGGCCACACTTGGCCATAAGCAATTTGTAGTCACCATGCTCGATAAATTCATCGGGAATACCCAGTTGCAATAAAGGCTTATTAATCCCCATTGCTGAGAGTGCTTCTAGGCAAGCACTACCCGCCCCGCCTTGAATCGCGCCATCTTCAACCGTGACGAAATAATCATGGTCACTCGCTAAGGATTTAATGAGATCCACATCCAATGGTTTTACAAAACGCATATTGGCAACCGTTGCGTCTAAGCGCTCAGCAACTTCTAGTGCTGGGTATAGCAAAGTACCAAATGCCAATATGGCTACGCGACTACCAATAGCTGCCGTTGATTTGCGACGCAACTCACCTTTACCAAAAGGAAGTGTGCGCAGCTCTTTAGAAGGGATTGTGCCAACACCCGCACCACGTGGGTAACGTACTGCACTCGGATGGGATTGATGGAAGGCGGTCGTTAATAAATCTCGACACTCTGCTTCATCAGCAGGGGTCATCACCAACATATTGGGAATGCAGCGTAAAAATGGGATGTCATACACGCCAGCATGAGTCGCACCATCTGCACCGACTAAGCCGGCGCGATCTAATGCAAATAACACTGGCAAATCCTGAATCGCTACATCATGAATCAATTGATCGTATGCACGCTGTAAAAAAGTGGAATAGATTGCCACCACTGGTTTCATACCCTCACATGCCATACCAGCAGCAAAGGTCACCGCATGTTGCTCAGCAATGCCCACGTCGTAATACCGCTTCGGAAAATTCTTTTCAAACTCGACTAAGCCAGAGCCTTCACTCATTGCTGGCGTAATACCAACCAATAGTGGATCAGCATGCGCCATATCGCACAACCATTCGCCAAATACTTGCGTGAAGGTTTTCTTGGGTGGGATATCAGGCTTCTTCACACCCTCTTCTGGGTTGAACTTGCTTGGACCGTGATAGAGCACAGGATTGGCTTCGGCTAATTCATAGCCCTGGCCTTTACGGGTCACCACATGCAGAAACTGCGGACCACGCCCTTCAAGCGCAAGGCGACGGACGTTTTGCAACATCGGAATCAAAGCCGCAAGGTCATGGCCATCAATAGGACCGAAGTAATTAAAACCAAACTCTTGAAAAATGGTCGATGGCGAAACCATGCCTTTAGCGTGATCCTCTAAGCGTTTAGCAAACTCTCGTAAAGGGGGCGCAATAGACAAAACGCTATCAATACCTTTTTTGGTTGCCGAATAAATATTGCCACTGAGCAAGCGCGCGAGGTGTCGATTCAATGCACCTACCGCTGGCGAGATGGACATATCGTTATCGTTCAATATCACCACGAGCGGCAAGTCGTCATACACGCCTGCGTTATTCATCGCCTCAAAAGCCATGCCGCCGGTCATGGCGCTATCACCAATCACAGCAACAGCTACTTGTTTTTCGCCTTTAGTCTGGAATGCTCTTGCCATCCCCATCGCCGCAGAAATACTGGTAGATGAATGGCCTGTCCCGAAAGCATCGTATTCACTTTCAGTACGACGCGGGAAACCCGATAAACCGTTGAGCTGACGCAGAGTGCTCATGCGCTCACGGCGGCCAGTCAAAATCTTATGGGGGTAACTCTGATGACCCACATCCCAAACGATCCGATCGTTTGGCGTATCAAAAACGTAATGCAAAGCAATTGATAATTCCACCGTGCCCAAATTAGAGGAAAGGTGCCCACCTGTTTTAGAAACAGAATCTAAAACAAACTGGCGCAATTCAGCGGCCAATGCTGGCAACTCTTCACGGGAAAGCTTTTTTAAATCGGCGGGGGATTGTATGGAATCTAAAGTCATCGAATCTAAGGTCAAACCTATTTGCCTCTACTGACTACTAACAGAGCTAAATCTTGTAGGGCTTGCGCTTTGCTGCCAAAAATCTCCAGACTGGCAATCGCCTCTGCTTGCAATTGCTTTGCCTGCTTCTGTGCATAGTCTAAACCCATCAAGGTTACGTAGGTAGGCTTATCGTTGGCGGCATCCTTACCAGCCGTCTTTCCGAGGGTTTGACTATCTGCCGTAGCGTCTAGAACGTCATCAACAATCTGAAAGGCTAGGCCAAGGGCCTGAGAATAATTTTTCAGGCAAGTCATTTGGGTAGGGTTCAAGTGAGCGGCAATACCGCCCAATTGCACAGCGCAAGATAACAGCGCACCTGTTTTCATGGCATGCATTTGCTTCAGACCAGCAAGATCTAATTTCTTGCCAACGCTATCCAAATCAATTGCTTGACCACCGGCCATACCGCGCGAACCGGATGCCGCAGCCAAGCTACTCATCATGAACAAACGAACGTCAACCTCGCACTGTGCGTTTGCCAAAATTTCAAAGGCGCGCGTTTGCAAGGCATCGCCAACCAACAAAGCAGTGGCTTCGTCGTAGGCCTTATGAACGGTAGGCCGTCCTCGGCGCAAATCATCGTCATCCATGCAAGGCAAGTCGTCATGCACCAATGAGTAAGCATGGATACATTCAATCGCAACTGCGGCTGCGTCTAATGCCTCGGCTTTGGCGTCACCTAGTGAGCCCGCTGCATAAACTAATAAAGGACGAATACGTTTGCCGCCACCTTGAGCCGCATAACGCATTGCCTCATGCAATCGCTTAGGCGTCGTTTGATCTGAATCAAGCAGAGACTCTAATGCAGACTCGGTACGCGTGGAGTGCGCACTAAGCCACTCCTGAAATTGAAAAACTGAAGTCATTAGGCCTCAAATACACGCACTTGTTGCTCAACCTGAGAAAGCACGCCCTGACAATGTTTGAGTAGTGCAGCGCCACGTTGGTAGGCCAAAAGGGTTTCTTCTAGAGAGAACTTTCCAGACTCCATGTCAGAAATTAACTTCTCAAGCTCTTTAACTGCCTCTTCATAGCGCAATTTGGGATCAATTTGGGCCTCAAGAGCAGGCTTTTGACTCTCTGATTTTTTAGCTGGCATAGACCCGTTTCCTTTGTATTTCTTGCACAAACAGCCCTATATATTAAAGCGAGAAGCCCTTTCGATGGGTATAATTCATCCCTTCCTTTCCAATATCGACTCGTCGATGGTTGGATTGGTTATTCCGCTTAGCTTCGGCTGACGTTTTCGGGGGTGGGGAGAATGACTAATCTGGCTACCGCGCAGAAGCTTGCGCCGTCCAATCTACAACTGCCGGTTTCGGCATATTTTGACGTTGATTTGTATCAGCGCGAAATTGAACTGCTTTTCAAGCAAGGGCCTGGCTATGTCGGCCACGATCTCATGGTGCCCGAAATTGGCTCCTATCGCACATTAGCCGCAGAAAATGAAGGTCGCATTCTGGTTCGCAATGAGGCCGGCGTAGAACTCTTATCAAATGTTTGCCGTCATCGCCAAGCACTCATGCTCAATGGCTCCGGCAAAACAGAAAACATTGTTTGTCCACTGCATCGCTGGACCTACGATCTGAATGGCGATCTTTTAGGCGCCCCTCATTTTGAAGACAAGCCCTGCCTCAATCTTGGCAAGTCCCCATTGCAAAACTGGCAAGGACTGTTATTTGAAGGTCCGCGTGATGTGAGAACCGATCTTGCCAAGCTGGGTGTTGCAGATGATCTCAAGTTTGATGGCTATATGCTCGATCACGTTGAGGTGCACGACTGCAACTACAACTGGAAAACATTTATCGAGGTTTACCTCGAGGACTACCATGTCGTTCCATTTCATCCTGGCTTAGGAAAGTTTGTTTCTTGCGAAGACCTCCGTTGGGAATTCGGCGACTGGCATAGCGTGCAAACGGTTGGCATTCATAAAGATCTAGCAACACCTGGATCACCCGTGTATCGCAATTGGCATGAAGCCGTGTTGCGCCAATTTGGCGGAAAATCACCACGCCATGGGGCAATCTGGCTGACCTACTACCCTAATGTCATGGTCGAGTGGTACCCAGGCGTGCTCTGTGTTTCTACCTTGCATCCACTTGGTCCGAATAAAACACGCAACATTGTTGAGTTTTATTACCCAGAAGAGATTGCTCTATTCGAGCGTGAGTTTGTTGAGGCTGAACGTGCCGCCTACATGGAAACCTGCATCGAGGATGATGAAATCGGCGAACGCATGGATGCAGGTCGTGCTGCCCTCTTTGCTCGCGGCATCAACGAAGTTGGTCCATACCAAAGCCCAATGGAAGACGGCATGCAGCATTTCCACGAGTGGTATCGTCGTGTCATGAACTATCAAGGCGTTTAATTTAATTCACAAAAGGTCACTTCATGACTCCTCTTATTACTGCTAACCAGTTAGAAGAAATCATTAACAGTGGTGAAAATGTGTTGCTGTGTGACTGCCGCTTTGATTTGGCTGATACATCTGCCGGTAGAAAAGCCTACGAAGAAAGTCACATTCCAGGCGCCATCTATGTCGACCTCGATCAAGATCTGTCTGGTGAAAAAACCGGCAAGAATGGGCGACACCCATTACCGACTCCAGATGCTTGGGCGAAAACAAAAACACGCCTCGGCATGGATAACAACACCCTGGTAGTTGCTTATGACAAACAGGGCTCTGTATATGCCAGCCGTTTGTGGTGGATGCTCAAAGCGACCGGTCATGCCAATGTGCGAGTACTGGATGGCGGGCTAGATGCCTGGAATGGCCCTATCGGAACGATTCCCCGTAAACCAAGTCCTGCAAGTCAAGCAATTGAGGCCATGCCGTATGTTGGTCTCGTATTAGCTGATGCAGTGTCTGAGAACTTGCAAACTCAGAAAAGTGTTGTGATGGATGCGCGCGCTAACGATCGCTT
>Ga0208110_1000195_pt1 | contig 11837 bp, 10 predicted proteins | sample CryBogCBH13Jun08_FD_185507 | JGI IMG/M metagenome (GOLD analysis project Ga0208110, IMG submission 185507) | Freshwater microbial communities from Crystal Bog, Wisconsin, USA - CBH13Jun08 (SPAdes) | ecosystem: Environmental > Aquatic > Freshwater > Lake | place: Crystal Bog, Wisconsin, USA...
ATGATCTCGCCTTCGGAGAGCTGGTGGAAGACCACGATGTCATCGATACGGTTGAGGAACTCAGGGCGGAAATGTTGCTTCAGCTCATCGCTGACCTTCCCCTTCATCCGCTCGTAATTGCCAAGAACATCATCGGAGTTGTGGAAGCCAAGTCCCAATGTCTTTGAGATATCGCGAGTTCCAAGGTTGGTAGTCATGATGATCACCGTGTTCTTGAAATCAACGACGCGGCCTTGGGAGTCGGTGAGACGTCCATCTTCTAGAACCTGCAAGAGCGAGTTGAAGATATCTGGATGTGCCTTCTCGATCTCATCGAAGAGAACGACTGAGAATGGCTTACGACGTACCTTCTCGGTCAGCTGTCCGCCCTCGTCATAACCGACGTAGCCGGGAGGTGCACCGAAGAGGCGTGAAGCGGTGTGCTTCTCGGAGTACTCAGACATATCGAGTTGAATCAAGGCATCCTGATCACCAAAGAGGAAGGCGGCCAAGGTCCGAGAGAGTTCAGTCTTACCGACGCCGGATGGACCCGCGAAGATAAATGAGCCACCAGGACGCTTTGGATCCTTGAGGCCGGCGCGGGTACGGCGGATGGCTTGGGAGAGCGCCCGAATCGCTTGATCTTGTCCGATCACACGACGATGTAACTCATCTTCCATACGCAAGAGACGCGCTGTCTCTTCTTCGGTCAACTTAAAGACTGGAATTCCCGTGGAGTGTGAGAGCACTTCTGCAATCAACTCTTCATCGACTTCAGCGACGACATCGAGGTCGCCTGCCTTCCAAGTTTTCTCGCGTTCAACCTTTTCTGCGAGGAGGGTCTTCTCCTTATCGCGGAAGGAAGCTGCCTTTTCAAAATCCTGGGCATCGATTGCAGACTCTTTATCTTTGCGAGCGCGCGCAATCTTCTCGTCGAATTCGCGGAGCTCTGGTGGAGCTGTCATGCGGCGGATACGCAAACGAGATCCGGCTTCATCGATCAGATCAATAGCCTTATCTGGCAGGAAGCGATCAGAGATATATCGATCTGCAAGCGTTGCAGCAGAGACCAGTGCGGAGTCCGAGATGGAAACCTTGTGGTGCGTCTCGTAGCGATCGCGCAGACCCTTAAGGATCTCGATGGTGTGAGTAAGAGTTGGCTCGGCAACCTGAATTGGTTGGAAGCGACGCTCAAGAGCAGCATCCTTCTCAAGGTGCTTGCGATACTCATCAAGAGTAGTTGCGCCAATTGTCTGCAGTTCACCGCGAGCGAGCATTGGCTTCAAGATGCTGGCTGCATCAATCGCGCCTTCAGCTGCTCCCGCGCCGACGAGAGTGTGAATCTCATCGATAAAGAGGACGATATCGCCGCGGGTGCGGATCTCTTTTAAAACCTTCTTTAGGCGTTCTTCGAAATCTCCACGGTAGCGACTGCCTGCAACAAGTGCGCCAAGGTCAAGAGAGTAAAGCTGCTTGTCGCGCAGGGTCTCGGGGATATCACCCTTAACGATTGCCTGAGCAAGTCCTTCAACGATCGCAGTCTTTCCAACACCAGGCTCACCAATCAGGACTGGATTGTTCTTGGTACGGCGTGAGAGAACCTGCATGACCCGTTCAATCTCTTTTTCGCGACCGATGACAGGATCAAGCTTTCCTTCACGAGCAGCTTGTGTCAGGTTACGTCCGAATTGATCGAGTACGAGCGACGTTGATGGTGTTCCTTCGGCCGGTCCGCCTTGTGCAGCGGGCTCCTTGCCTTGGTAACCAGAGAGCAGTTGGATTACCTGCTGGCGAACACGATTGAGATCAGCCCCCAGCTTTACCAGTACCTGTGCAGCGACGCCTTCGCCCTCGCGGATCAGTCCAAGCAGGATGTGCTCGGTGCCGATGTAGTTATGGCCGAGTTGTAGCGCCTCGCGGAGAGAGAGTTCAAGAACCTTCTTAGCGCGCGGTGTAAATGGAATATGACCGGAAGGGGCCTGCTGGCCCTGGCCAATGATCTCCTCGACCTGCGAGCGCACTGCCTCGAGTGAGATGCCGAGAGCTTCTAAGCCTTTGGCGGCAACGCCCTCTCCCTCATGGATTAGACCCAGAAGGATGTGCTCGGTGCCGATGTAATTGTGGTTGAGCATGCGAGCCTCTTCCTGCGCCAAGACAACGACGCGGCGGGCTCTATCTGTAAAGCGCTCAAACATGGGGGCACCTCTTTCTACTTACTTAGGATTAGCCTACCTGTAACACGGTTTGGGGGTGATTTATGCCCTTCTCGAAGGCTGAGACAACCCCGAGAGATTTGAGGGGCTAGAGAATGCGGAGCATTCGAGTATTACCCAAGGTATTGGGCTTTACCCGCTCTAGATCCAAGAATTCGGCGACGCCTTCGTCGTAGGAGCGTAATAATTGCTGATAAACCTCGGGTTCGACAGGTGTTCCTTCGATCACTTCAAAGCCGTTACGGCCAAAGAATTCGGTCTCAAAGGTGAGACAGAAGATCCGCTCCACGCCCAGGCCACGGGCGCGCTCGACAATATTTCCAATAATCGCATTGCCAACCCCCTTGCCCCTCATGGATTCCAACACTGCCACGGTACGAACTTCGGCGAGATCTTCCCAGAGGACGTGGAGCGCACCACACCCGACAATCTCTCCTTCGTACTCAGCGATCGTGAACTCTTGGACAGTCTCGTAGAGAGTTACCGTCTCCTTTGCGAGCAGACGACGCCCGAGAACATAGGTATCGATGATGGCGCGGATAGCTTTGATATCCGAAGTTCGCGCTGGGCGAACGATTACATCACTCATTGTTCCTCTGGCTTCACGAGTGGAAAGAGAATGGTTTCTCGAATACCTAGGCCAGTCAGAGCCATCAAGAGCCGATCGACGCCCATGCCCATTCCACCCATTGGGGGAATTCCGTACTCCATAGCGCGCAAGAAATCTTCATCGAGGTTCATCGCCTCGACATCTCCCTTCGCACCCAAGGCTGCTTGTTCTACTAGGCGATCACGTTGGATGACTGGATCGATCAATTCAGAGTACCCAGTTGCAAGCTCAAAGCCTTCAACATACAGATCCCACTTCTCGACGAGGCCGGGAGTAGTTCTGTGTGCTCGTACGAGCGGCGAGGTATCAACTGGGAAGCCGCGCACGAAGATCGGTTCCATCAATTGACCTTCGGTCACATGTTCAAAGATCTCTTCAGCTAACTTACCGGGAACCCACTTAGGATCGATCTTCATGCCGAGTTTTGTTGCGATGACCTTTAACTCATCGAGGGAGGTTTGAGCGGTCACAACTTCACCGACGCCTTCGGAGATTAAGTCGAAGAGGTTAGCTTCACGCCAAGTTCCACCGAGATCGAGCTGACGACCATCATGATGAGTCACAACGTGAGAACCATAGACTGCAAAGGCAGCTTCTTGAATGAGATCACGAGTCAGAGCAGCGATGGAATCCCAATCACCATACGCTTGATAGGCCTCGATCATCGCGAACTCCGGTGAGTGACTGGAGTCGGCTCCCTCGTTACGGAAGTTTCGGTTAATTTCAAAGACGCGCTCTAGCCCACCGACAACACAGCGCTTCAAGAAGAGTTCAGGTGCGATACGTAAGAAGAGATCCATGTCGTAGGCATTGCTATGAGTCTTAAAGGGACGAGCCGCAGCACCCCCATGCATAACTTGCAGCATCGGAGTCTCAACTTCAATGAACTCACGAGACGAAAATGAATCGCGCAAAGATCTCATGACTTGTGGGCGCAGTCGCGCGTTGAAGCGGGCCTCGGGACGAACAATCAAATCTACATAGCGCATACGAACACGCGTCTCTTCAGAGAGTGGCTTATGTTCGACTGGAAGTGGACGGAGTGACTTCGCCGCGAGCTGATAAGAGTCGGCAAGAATGGAGAGCTCTCCACGCTTTGAGGTAATAATTTCGCCAGTAACACTGACCAGATCACCAATATCGATGTCGCTCTTCCACTGATCGAGAAGGTCAGCTCCAACCTTGTCGAGTGAGAACATCGCCTGCAACTCTGTTCCATCGCCTTCACGCAAGGTAGCAAAACAGAGCTTGCCAGTATCGCGCTTAAAAATGACTCGCCCTGATAAGGACTCTTGAATCCCTGTCGCAACATCTATCGCGAGATCAGCATGGCGAGCCCGAATCTCCTTGAGGGTGGCAGTGCGGGCAACAGCTACTGGGTAGGCCTCATCACCACGGGCCAAGATCGCGCTGCGCTTTTCACGGCGAATACGTAATTGCTCGGGCAGGTCATCTGCAATGATCTCTTCACTCATAATCTAGTCAGTCTACCCTGTCGCTATTTATCGCCCGAATTTCGGTCAAAGACCATAGCCAATCCAAGCAGGGTCAAGTCCGGTTCGTGGATATCGATGGTTTCACTTATGCCGAGCACAAGTGGGGCGAGTCCACCCGTTGCGATTACGGTGGTCCGGCCCGTGCCGGGATAGAGAATTTCTAACTCCGCAATGATTCTGGTGACCAACCCATCGACCTGTCCAGCAAATCCATAGATAGTCCCAGATTGCAAAGCTTCGACAGTGTTCTTACCGATTACGGATTTTGGTTTTATCAACTCCACTTTCCGCAATTGAGCGGCTCTTGCAGCGAGGGCATCGACCGAGATTTCGATACCAGGGGCGAGAGCTCCACCTAAGAATTCGCCTTTGGGTGAGACGACATCGAGATTTGTTGAGGTGCCAAAATCCACAACGATGCAGGGACCCTCGGCGCCAAAGAGTTCATGCGCCGCCAAAGTATTTACGATGCGGTCGGCGCCTATCTCCTTTGGATTATCAACCAGCAGCGGGACGCCTGTCTTAATACCAGGCTCCACAATGGTGACAGGAATAGAATTGAAGTAACGGGCGACCATATTGCGAAGTTCACGGAGCGTCGCGGGGACAGTTGAGCAGATCGAGAGTCCATCAACTTCGATCCCATCAAGAAGAGCTCGGTATTGCAGCCACAGTTCATCAGCGGTATCGCGCGGATCTGTCTTCACCCGCCATGAGTGAATCAAGGTGGCGCCATCAAAGGCACCCAATACCGTATTGGTATTTCCTACATCGATTGTGAGGAGCATTTATCTTCCCATCGTTAGATCGAGACCAATGTCGAGCGCTTTTGCAGAATGAGTAAGCGCTCCAATTGCAAGATAGTCAACGCCGCTCTGCGCATAGGCGAGAGCGCTCTCTAGATCAATTCCACCCGATGCCTCAAGTTTTGTGCGACCGGCAACTATTGCGACCGCTTCACGGCAGAGTTCAGGCGACATGTTGTCGAGCAGTATTAGGTCTGGATTCCCTACTAGCACCTCACGGAGTTGCTCCAAATTATCTACTTCAACTTCAATCTCTGTATTCGGGTATTTTTCCCGCACCAACTCAAATGCTTGTAAGACTCCGCCGGCCGCCACCACATGGTTATCTTTCACGAGCGCAGCATCTGAAAGCGATAGTCGGTGGTTGACTCCGCCACCGGCGCGTACCGCAGCTTTTTCTAGTAGTCGCCAACCGGGCGTTGTCTTGCGTGTATCTCGAATCTGGCAGCTGGTGCCCGCGATCGCATCAACCCAGCGACTGGTCTCGGTTGCAATTCCGCTCAGGTGAGTCAGAAAGTTCAGCGCGGTCCGCTCGGCGAGTAACAACTTTCTAGTGCTGCCACGTGCCACCAGAATGGTCCTGCCCGGAGTAACGCGTTCCCCATCGTGGATTGGGGTTTCAATATCTGTAATGCCCACCGTATGTAGAACGCGGATTGCCACATCAATCCCAGCTATGACCCCTGCTTTTCGGCTCACAAATTCTGCTGTGCTGATCTGCTCTTCTGGGATCGTCGCAGTAGAAGTGATATCGACTCCACCAGCTAAATCTTCCGCGATTGCAAGGGCGATGAGGGCATCCAATGAATCACTCACCTTCGATCACCTTTCTTGTAGTGCTCCAGGTGCCGTCCATATCCAGCCGCTCAACAATTCGCACCTTCCACTCCTCGCTCGTTTCTGGGTAATCACTCCGCCAGTGAGATCCGCGAGACTCGTGCCTCTCTAGGGCAGAGCGGACAATTGCCGTTGCGAGGAAGTAGAGATTTGAGACCTCCCATGCATCGACGCCTGGCTCTCGCACTTGTCGCTTACCCAACTGCTCCAGCGTCGCCAGCGTCGCTTTCAAACTCTTCGCAGATCGCATCACTCCGGCTCCCTCGCTCATGGCAAGTTGCAGCGGGATGCGAATTGAGGGATCCATCAAGACGCGCTCTTCTTGCAAATCCTCTACTGGCTCTAGTTGCTCTGGCAGATTACTTGCGATGTGTTCAGAGATGCGGGCTCCAAAAACCAGACCTTCTAAGAGGGAATTTGAGGCGAGCCGGTTAGCGCCATGCGCACCTGTACATGCACTCTCGCCGCACACGTAAAGTCCCGGGACTGTGCTCTGCCCTTGCAGATCCACTAAGACCCCGCCAGATGCGTAGTGCGAAGCCGGCGCGACGGGAATTAATTGGTGCTCGGGATCAATTCCATTTGCCATGCAGGATGCGTAAATCGTTGGGAAGCGCCCTTTGAAATCAGGTACACCGGTTGCATCAAGCCACATATGAGGAACGTGGGCTTCACGCATCTGATTAAAGATCTCCTTCGCGACAATATCTCGTGGAGCTAGATCAGCTTGCGGATGCACCGCCTCCATAAAACGTTCGCCTTTGTGATTTAGAAGTATCGCTCCTTCGCCCCGCACCGCCTCGCTAATCAGAGGTTGTTGCCCAGCAGCAGAAGTATCGCGCCAGAGCACCGTGGGGTGGAATTGAATAAATTCGACATCTGCGACCGCGGCCCCTGCCCGCAGTGCTAGCGCAACACCATCGCCGGTAGAGACAGATGGGTTAGTAGTCTGCGAATAAACCTGACCGAGGCCACCCGTTGCGATCACGACAGCGCGAGCGAGTGCCCGCCCGACACCAGAACTGGAACCTGCACCGATAACGTGCAAGGTGACACCACAAACACGGCCATCCGCGCCTTGCAAAGCATCTATAACCAAAGCGTGTTCAATGACTTCAATACCAGAGTCATTTTGTACTGCGGCAAGAAGTGCGCGCGATACCTCTGCGCCGGTCGCATCTCCGCCTGCGTGCAGAATGCGATTTCGATGGTGTCCACCCTCACGGGTTAGTGCAATCTCACCGCTCTCGGCCTTATCAAATACGGCACCGCGCGCGATTAATTTGCGAACCGCCTCCGGCCCTTCTGTAACAAGAACATTTACTGCATCAATATCGCAAAGACCCGCACCGGCGATCAAAGTATCTTCCTTGTGCTCCTCTGGTGAATCGCCCGGTCCAAGTGCAGCTGCAATTCCACCTTGTGCCCACTTCGTCGAGCCCTCATCGATATGCGCCTTAGTCACCAGAAGCACCGAAAGATTTGCAGCGCGTGCGTTGAGTGCGGTTGTTAAACCTGCGACTCCAGAGCCAATAACGATGACATCTGCATGAGTGGTCCAACCCGGTGTTCCCGCAAAGAGTTTCATTTCTTTCGCTACTCCCCACTCCGCATTGGCATATTGTCGATCAATCGAACTCCATTTACCCAACCGGCGACAATTCCGCGACGCAATCGCGTCTCTGCTCCCGCTATTTCAAAACTCTCCTCATCGATAATCTCGGCATAATCCAGTTTAAAACCGGGCTCCTCGGCCAAGAGCGCCAACATCTCATCTTTACTTGAGGCGCGTAGCGCCCGATTAATAACGAGAGCACTCTTTCGATCTTCTGAAGATAGGCGTGCGTTGCGAGAGGAGAGGGCGAGACCATCACTATCTCGCACTGTCGGTACGGCAATAATTTCAACGGGAATCTGATTCTCCTTTACCCACCTCTTGACTATAAAGAGTTGTTGAAAATCCTTCTCTCCAAAAATTGCATATTTAGGCTGAACCACCTCAAAGAGGCGATTAACCACGGTGAGCACTCCATCAAAGTGGCCCACCCGCTCCCGTCCTTCAAAGAGAGCGCCTAGATCACCTGCCGAGATCTTCACTATCGCCTCGGGATAAACCTCGTCATACGTGGGTGCCCAGACCTTCATTGCACCCGCAGCGAGCGCTTTTGCGGTATCCCCTGCGAGCTCGCGGGGATACTTTTCGAGATCGGCGCTATTTTCAAATTGGAGCGGGTTCACAAATATTGAGAGAAGAACGTTGGGGCTCAGGAGGCGGGCCCGCTTAATCAACTCAAGATGGCCAGCGTGGAGCGCACCCATGGTGGGGACGAAGGCAACTGCATCTGACATGGTGCTCCAGTCCTTTCGGGGTACCGGGCTAAGAAGGAAAGTTTACCGCTGCAACGCAGCTAATAAATCTCGAATGTAACCATGGCCTGGTAGTTGAGCATCTGGGTCGATCTCGAGCCAGGGCTCTAGGACAAAACTGCGCTCGTGAGCGCGCGGGTGAGGTAGCTCTAAGTGGGGCTCGACAATTGCATGGTCACCGTAAGTAATAAGGTCGAGATCCAGGGTACGTGGACCCCACTGAACCTCGCGGGTCCTTCCTGCCATGGTCTCAATCTCTTGCATGGCTACCAACAAATCGAGTGGATCTAAATCACATTCACCGATAAGCACGGCATTGAGGTAATCATCCTGGGGAGGTCCCCCAACAGGCGCTGTCTTATAGAAACTCGAGACCGCCCCAATGCTCACACTCTTTCCCAACTCATCTATCGCATGGTGCAGATGTGAATTTGTATCACCGATATTGGAGCCGAGCGCTATGACAACTTTCATCTCTTGCGCTTGATTCGAACAGCAATATCTCCGACAGGGACCCCCACTGGAGCATTCGCCTTATGGACAACGACCTCTACGGATGCAATGGGAAAGGTATCGAGTAAATCAACTGCAATATTCTGTGCCAGGTGTTCGATGAGATTAACAGGCTCACCGGTAATCAACTCATAAATGATTTTTACGACTTGCGAATAGTCAACCGCGTCACTTATCGAGTCGCTCTTGCTGGCTCGCTTATCTTCCAGTTCGATCTTCACATCAACGCTGAAACTCTGCCCATTCTTGCGCTCATGGTCGAATAGGCCGTGGTATCCAAACCCGGCAATTCCATGTATCTCAATGAAGTCGTTCATCCCCTGAGCTCCTTAATTACTTTGATCGCATCCACGTGAGGTTTCACGCTATGTGTTCTCACTCCCCAAACTCCTCGAGCCGCCATGTGCGCCGTGATCGCAAGAGTCGCCGCCTCTCTGTGATCGGGATCCACCGCCCCAACTAAATCACCTAAGAAGCGCTTACGCGAGACCCCAACTAAAACTGGATAACCCAATAGTTGAATCCGATCTATGTTGCGTAAGAGGTCCCAGTTGTGCTCACCGTTCTTGGCAAAGCCAATCCCTGGATCGACAATAATCTGTTCAGGGTTAACTCCTGCAGAGATGAGCGATGTTATTCGCTCTTCCAGCTCCTCTTTCACTTCTCGTACAACATCCTTATAGATGGCCCGCGATTGCATATCTTTTGACTCACCACGCCAATGCATAACGACATATTGGACGTTTGGATTACTGGCGATGAGTGTCGCCATCTTCGGATCTGCCAGTCCACCGCTAATGTCATTGACGATGGTGGCACCGCTAGCTATTGCCTGCTTCGCGATCTCTGCACGGGTGGTATCTACACTTACAGTCGCACCGAGAGCGATCAATTCAATGATGACAGGAATGACGCGCTCCCGCTCCTCCTCAAACGAGATCCGTTCGGAACCAGGACGAGTTGACTCTCCACCCACATCAATAATGTCCACCTGCTCCGCCAGCATCTCTTCGGCGCGCGTTACTGCCGCGCCAATTTCAAAGTGCCTGCCTCCATCCGCAAATGAATCGGGAGTCACATTGAGCACCCCCATCACGAGGGTGCGAGAGGTTTCGTCCATCAGCGATGTGAGGAGGTGATCAGCGCCATTGCTTCAGCGCGCGTCGCGGCGCTGCGCAATTGACCGCGGACTGCAGAGGTTGTGGTACGTGCTTGAGATTTCTTAACGCCTCGCATCGACATGCAGAGGTGCTCGCAATCAATAATCACAATCACGCCCGCAGGTTTCAAAATTTCGACTAAAGCATCTGCGATCTGGGTCGTTAAACGCTCCTGCACCTGCGGACGGCGCGAGTAAAGATCTACCAGTCTGGCCAATTTTGAGATACCAGTGATCCGACCTGATGGTCCCGGGATATAGCCAATATGTGCAGTTCCGTGGAAAGGGGTTAGGTGGTGTTCACAATGGGAAAAGACCTCAATATCGCGGACGATGACCAACTCTTTATGTCCGATATCAAAGGTGGTGGTCAGAATCTCTTCGGGCTTCTGCCACAAGCCTTCGAAATTTTCACGAAGCGCACGCGCCACGCGAGCAGGCGTATCGCGTAGGCCATCGCGGCTCGGATCCTCCCCAATGGCAAGAAGGAGTTCAGTCACAGCGCGCTCGGCACGCTCCTGATCAAACTCAGAACGGGCCTGACCATCGTGAGGGCCCATCGTTACGGGTGTGATCTCATCACTCATCAGTGCAACTTACCCTTGTTCTGTCTGCTCCGGGGTTGGCGCTGCCGCCTTCTTCCGCGGCTTCCGTACTGGCTTTGCAACCTCTGCCTCTGGATCGACCTGAGGCTTCGCAGCGACCAGCCCAACAGGAGGAATCGTTGACGGTGTGCGATTAGGTGAACCAGTCCACGCTGGACGTGGTTCTACCAAGCTGACGCCGGCAAATATCCGCTCAATATCAGATTTCAAAAGAGTTTCACGTTCGAGAAGTTCGACGACAAGAGCATCTAAGATCTCGCGATTTTGTACCAGGATATTGAAGGCCTCTTGATGTGCATTCTCGATCAGGTTGTGAATCTCTTCATCAATGATTCCTGCGATCTCTTCAGAGTAGTCGCGTTGATGACCATAGTCGCGGCCCAAGAAGGGATCGCTATCGCCGGTACCTAATTTGATCGCGCCAATGCGCTCTGTCATTCCATATTGGGTGACCATCGCGCGAGCGAGGTTAGTTGCCTTCTCGATATCGTTTGATGCGCCAGTGGTTGGATCGTGGAAGATCAACTCTTCAGCTGCACGACCACCCAATGAGTATGAAAGTTGATCGAGCATCTGATTGCGTGTAGTCGCGTAGCGATCTTCGTCGGGCAAGACCATTGTGTATCCGAGAGCCCGACCGCGCGGCATGATCGTAATTTTGTGAACTGGATCTGTGTTTGGAAGAGCATGTGCAACCAGCGCGTGTCCACCTTCGTGGTAAGCCGTGATGCGACGCTCTTCTTCGGTCATCAGGCGACTGGTGCGCTGCGGACCTGCCATGACGCGATCTATCGACTCATCTAGGGCCATCGTTGTAATGACCTTGGCGTTCTCGCGAGCTGTAAGAAGGGCCGCCTCATTGAGAACGTTCGCTAAATCAGCGCCGGTAAATCCCGGAGTGCGCTTAGCAATTTCACCGAGATCTACGCTCTTTGCGATCGGCTTACCCTTCGCATGGACTTCCAAAATCGCCTTACGACCAAGGAGATCGGGACGATCTACTGGAATCTGTCGATCGAATCGACCCGGACGCAAGATCGCGGGATCAAGAACATCGGGGCGGTTGGTTGCGGCGATCAAAATTACCTGCGTATTGGCTTCAAAGCCATCCATCTCAACGAGCAATTGATTGAGAGTTTGTTCGCGCTCGTCATTTCCACCACCGAGTCCGGCGCCGCGTTGCCGACCAACTGCATCTATCTCATCGACGAAGATAATGGCGGGCGCAGCTTCCTTTGCTTGGTTGAAAAGG
>Ga0208110_1000196_pt1 | contig 11826 bp, 13 predicted proteins | sample CryBogCBH13Jun08_FD_185507 | JGI IMG/M metagenome (GOLD analysis project Ga0208110, IMG submission 185507) | Freshwater microbial communities from Crystal Bog, Wisconsin, USA - CBH13Jun08 (SPAdes) | ecosystem: Environmental > Aquatic > Freshwater > Lake | place: Crystal Bog, Wisconsin, USA...
GGTACTTTGTGGGCTGTAGATTATTGGTATTTACGGGGGTTCTAGTGAGTGCGGTCATTATCTAATCTTATGTTTGTGAAGTAGATTTGTGGCAATACTACTAGCTGTCCACAAATCTCTTTGTGTGGGTTTTGAGTAATCTCCATTTTTACTTCTCAATAATTTTTCACCATAGTGGTGTTCAACCTTATCTGGATGAAAGGTAATTGTTATTTTATTTTTAACAAATTTTTTACCTTCTAAAGGTATATCAGATTCTTTTAGATATTGATTAAATGTTTTCATATGAGTATTTAGGATTCTATTTTAACGGCTTTCCAACCTTTGTAAGAACCATTTGAATTACGAGCCAAATTTCCTTGGTCTAATCCATTTTCTATTGCAAATTTTCTAAGTATACATAAAAAAAGGGAACCTTTCGGTTCCCTTCTTAAACATCACTCTTTTTGGTGATTTAATATAATATAAACAACAGCTTACATTAAATTTTTCACGCCAAAAATTCTGTAGTATTGGTTTGAACGAGCGTTCAGTTTGCCGTAACCTGTTGCTTGACCTTCAGCAAATGGGTTAGCAACCATACCGTAACGAGTTTTGAAACCAATTTTTGGTTGGAATGTATATTGGTCAACTGCACGAACCATTTGCAATGGAACGTATGGGCAATAGAACAAACCAGCATCGTAAGGACTAGATCCTTTGTAACCTACAGTAACCAATTCTTGGTTAGATGTATATCCACCAAAGTACGGGTCAATGTAAACCTTGATACGACCATGTAACAAACCAGCAAATGTATTACCTGTATCATCCACTTGCAAGTCAGCTTGCAAAGCAGGAGTATACTGGAGAACACCAGCCATTGCCATTGCAGAAGCTACGTCAGAAGAAACGATAAGGACATTACCTTTGCCTCTACGAGTTTTCTTAGCAATAACGTTTGCATCACGTTCGATTTGGAAAATCAAACCTTTAAAGCGTTCAACAGACCAACGACCATTTGAATCGGTATCCAAGTCAAAGTAACCTGTGTTAGTAACACCGTATTGAGCACCTAAAGCAGCAGTTGCATAAACAGTACGGATAACTTCACGGTTAATTTCAGCAAGAATTTCAGTAGACAGAATGTTTGACAATTCTGTTTCTGCATCAAGACCATGGATTGCTTTCAAGTCTTGTGCGAGTTCTAATGAATACTCAGCTTTCAAGGCACGGGATTGAGCAGTTACAGTAACTTTTTCAATTGAGAATGCCATTTGTTGGAATACACCACCGCCATCAGGAGCACCTAATGTTTCAGCAGTACCTGTAGACATACCAACACCAGTTGTATAGGCATTAGCAGTTTCAGAAGCGATTGGACTAACAGCAGTATCATTGGCATTTGCAGCACCTTTGAAACCATAAAGGTTTGTAGATGATGGAGCACCAGAGAAAATGGTATTAGCTTCGTTAAAGAATGCTTCGTTTGCATCATATTCGCCAGGAGTACCTTGAGCAGAATATTTAGCACGCATAGCGAAAATCAAACCAGTAGGACCAGTCATTGGTTGTACACCAGCGATGTCATAAGCGATAAGATTAGGCAATGCACGGCGAACCAAACTGATTAAGATTGGGTCAAAGTTTTGAACACCACCAGTTAAGTTTGAAGGACCAGAATCGGTTTCGTTCAAAGCTTGACGGTCTTGTTGCATAGCTTGTTGTTGATTTTCCAAAACAAGTGCTGTAACAGCTTTCTTGTATGGGTCTTTGATGGCTTCTAATTCTGGATGTTCCAGAACAGGCTGCCATTTTTTTTGTAGTTCTTCTGTTAAATACATTTTTTATTCCTTTTATTATTAGAATTTGGTATTATTATTTTACCAATGTTTGTGAAATGGTTTTTGCATAAGATTCAATCAATGCATCACCTTGGCCAGATGGCTTTTTGGTTTCTTCATCGAGTTGCACTTCATCATCCAAAGCAGAATTGTCAGCAGTCTTAACAGAAGCCTTGAAATATGATTCTTTCAATGTTTCTAATTTACCGTTAAATTCATCCTCTGTGGTAAAATCAACACCCTCTGCGAGTGACTTCATTTTTTCCACTTGGGTTTGTGATAGGCCTTCACAAGCTGTGTAAATAGCCTCATTCTTTTTGTGTTCGTTGAGTTCTTTTTTCATCTCAACTGCACGATTGATTTGTTCATTAAGGGACGCTTCAAGTTCTTCAACTTTAGCAGTCAAACCTTCAACAACATCTACCTTTTCAGTAGGAATATCGATGTAATGTTGTTCAAACAAACCTTTAAGTCCTGTAATAAAATCTTCAACGATTTCGGAACGGAGTCCTTTTTCGATTGCGATTTCATTTTCTTTGAGCCACTCTTCAACCATGTAGTTGAGGTAGTCATCGACTTTAGCAGCTAAATCTTCTTTAACAATTTCGATTGCTTCTTCGAATTGTTGAATCAATTCAGCTTCAGCTTCTTCGATAACTGCTTCTGCACGGGAAATAACGGCAGCTTCAAAAATTGTAGTTGCTTTGGTAACGAATTCTTCAGAAAGTTCTTCACCATCTAAAAGAGCGGACATATCTTCTTTCATCTTTTCTTTCATTTTGGTTTTAAGAGCTTCTTTGCGTTCATGAGCAGCAGATTCTTTAGCTTCTTTTTCTTCAGCTAAAGCATCTTCTGTATGTTCTGTTTCTTCTGGAATCTTAATATCGGCTGCGCCAGCATTTCTTTGGAATGTTTGACCGCCAGATTTACCTTCTGGTTGTTCTACAGAACCAGATTGTGCAGGTTGACCTTTAAGTTTCTTGATTGGTTCAGAACCTACAGGAGGTGTTGCACCAGGTGCAGTTGCTGTTGGTGCGCCTTTAGTTGCTTGTGGAGCGGCATCAGTAGTTTTAGTAACTTCTGTTCCGATATCACCAGCATCACCGACTACACCAGCATCTAATTTAGATGGTTTGTCTTGACCACTTCTTTTACCATCAACAGTTCCTTGAAGAATGTCTTTAGCGGCTTCAGATAGATTAAATTTTCCCATTTTTGAAAATCTCCTTGATTTATTATGGATATTTATAATTAAAGTTTTTTGACGAATGATTCCCAAATGCGTAGACTTACTTCTTCGATTTCTCGTTGTGATGCCTGACGAATTTGGGTTTTCGCCTGTGAGTAATCCTGTTCTGTCCATACGCCATTGACCAACATCCATTCTTTACCCTCCATGATACCTTGTACAAAGGCATTAGGTGCTGAAGGATCTGCTACAATATCCGCCGCTGTGGCTAGATGAAAGTCATCCTGGACAACATTGATACCATTAACATTTTTAAGAGAACCCATACCACGGGAAGAAACACCAATTTGTGCGCCTCCTTCGATTAAGCTCTTAACAATATTACCCATAGGGGTGTCGAGAATTTTTGCTTTGCCTATCCAATCATTACCCTCTTGGCGTAATCCCACAACTAAGTGTGATACACGGTCAAGGTTAATGCTCGGGGTGTCTGGATGACCCAATTCACCAAAGGCACGATTTTTATTAATGTAATCTTGTGTATATCGGTTTACTTCTCTGGCCATGGACTCTTTCATATACTTCCGTCCATTGCGGTTTACCACTTCTGATTGTAGAAATGGACCTTCGATATACAACGATTTCTTGCCGTCTTTTTCTTCAGCAAGATAGTTGATAGTTTCAGTAACTTCTGTAATGAGCTTCATTATAGTCCCATTGCCTTTCTTTTTCTCATAGACTGTTTACGTTTCCGTAACGCTTGTCTTAGTTTTCCTCTGCGTTTAAATTTGGCACGCCGAGCAGCCATTTTGCGGTGACGTCTTTCTTGTGGTAACATACGGGTTAACTTACCACCACGAATAGTGTAACCCTTTATTGCCGAAAACTTCTTACGGCGTTGTACTTTACCTTTACGAATACGGACACGAATCATTTTTGTCCGACCCATCTGTTGCACATTTGCTTCTGTAATATTTACTTCTTCAAACTCTACATCTGGATATATCTCTACAGCCAATCGCATTTTAACTTGGTTAAGTTTTTCATTAACTAAGGTATCTATGCGTTGAATAAACAACTCTTTTGCTTCTACAACCTCATTAGATAGTAGTTTAGCAACAAACTCTTTCATTTAGGGGCGAACACTAAACGGAGTATAGTTAAATGCAGCTGGTTCATTAAACTGACCACGCTGGTAATATTCATTCTCTTTACGTAATTCCAGTAAAATGGTATAACTACTGTTGGCTACCATGCCTAAAGTATTTACACCAATATTACCATTGCAATTAGCAGTATTTTTAGCTGCATTTGGAAGTGTTGTCCAGTTACCATTACCATCAAATTCTAAATTACCATTTAAGAACATAAGTGTTTTTGTAGTATCTGCCTGCCAAAATAATTCAACACTACCTGTGCATGCAGTATCATACCAAATACGATTAATATTTAAACCGTAGTAAGGTAGTGCAGTACCACCATCACTTAAAAGACCTGGTACTGTGTTTGCATTTAAAGCACCATAAAGTGTGTTGGCTGCAATCCGAGCAGTATTGCTTTCTTGACCCGAACCATCAAACAGACCAGTCAATTTAATGACGGCGTGTTCAGTTGTGTCTTTAATAACTTGGTATGTAAAAATATTTCCGCTCATTTGGTTATCCTATTATTTTAAATGTTTCCATGCAAAGTCCGAAGCCTTTTGCATATGATGTTTCGACCTTGCAACCATATCTGCAAACTTCTTTTTATTATCAATATTCAAACTTTTATGAATAGTTAATATAGCGTGTGCAGTTTGGACATCCACCTTACTTGCGGAACCATCTTTATGATTTACTGTTCCAATTTGGTGAGCATCTTTAATTTTTTGTAACTGTCCAATTGCATCAACCGATTCTTCTATAACATCACCAGATACTTCAGTTTCCTCTGGTCCAAAAGCACTCCATTGCATTGCAGTATATGGTACTGTCACATATTTATTAATCTTATCCACATAATACATTGCCACTCTTTGATTATTGGGAAACTGTCTAATAGACTTTCTCCGCATAATCAAAACAGCTGGTGGATCCATAGGATGGCCTTGTACATCACCGATATCTTCAAACAAAGTTTCATCTAACAACTCTAGAAATTCTGATTCCAAAGAAACTGTTTCTTCCACTTTAGGAAGAGAACTTTTCTTATTGGTAAGAACTTCTTTAAGCGTTTTCAACAGAATTATCCTGCGTTTGTTCTGGTTGTGCAATTAAACTATGAGCAATTTCTTGCTTTTTAGCTTCAATATGTGCAGATACTCGGTCATGAATTGCAGAATACAAAGCATCCCGCATTTCTGTGCCATCGCCATTTGCAGCATAATCGATAATTTTTCTTGTGTCCATTTTTCAGTTCCTCAAAATATTTATAATATTTGTTTCAATTTAGTGAATACTCCAACCGAAGCTTCTTTTGTAACTTTTGCGGCCGCCTTAGCTTCTTGTTCGGCTTGGTCAGCTGCTTGTTGTTGCAAATCTATTTGATGCTGTTGGTCATCGGGATGTTGTGGTTGTTGTGGTACTTGTGCCATCATCTGTTGTTGTGCCACATCGTTCATTACACCAACTGGTAATCCAAGGCCTTCTTTTTTCTCTGAATCAATTTCTGCTTGCATTTCTTTGATTTCATCATCAGATAAACGCAATACATTTTGTTGAATCCATTTTTGTGAGAAATAACGACCTGTATAAGCATCAACTGAACCCAACAACTGTAATCTGTTGGTCATTAATTCAGCTTCTTTAAGTTCACTAAAGTTATTATCTTTAATAAAGTCGTAATGTATATTTTGTTTAAAATCTTCCCACTCTTCAGCGGTACAGATGCCTTTTAATACGCATTGGACACGAAGAGTTTGGTTAAAAATTTCAGAAAACTTATTACGCAATCTATCAACAAACTTAGAAAACTTTAATTCGTCACGGGTAACTTCTGATGCACGACCCATTGAGAAACCCTGGTTCGGTTCTAAACGAGAAATTGGCACACACAAAGAGCCGTAGAGTTTCTTTTGGAAGTATTTAACATCTTCCAATTCACCTAAGTTTTGGCCACCAGGTAATGTTGTAATTTCCGTGCCTTTTCCACCTTCACGGCGAGGCAACCAGAAATCTTCCATCATTGACATAAACTTACGGTCATCACGAACTTCACCTGTGTTGGCATCATATACAAGTTTGTTCTTGTATTTTACCATAATGTCACGAAGGTATTGTTCAGCCTTTAGTTTAGGTAAATTACCCACATCAATGTAAAAAATACGGCGCTCAGGGGCACGGCTAATACGATAGATAACAGTAGCATCTTCAATCATCCTTAATTGGTTAAGTGGTTTGATTGCTTTGTGTAGATACGATAAGACTACTGCTCGGCGACTGTCCATGAGGCCAGAAACCACGGAGATGATGGAATCAGTTGTGATGCGTACACCTACTGGTCCGTAGTTGGACGAGTTACCTGTGGTCACCTTGTCATTATAAATGTAGTATTCATTTACCACATCAATAACATCGGCACCGGTACGTTCATCTTTCTTTTTCTTAATCTCACGGACTTTACGAAGTTTGCGTGGATCAATATAACGAAGTTCTTTAATACCGCCAATTGGATTTGTTTTATCGATGATAACATTGTAGTATAGTCTACCATCAACATAATATCTGCGAAAGATATCTTGTGCCATATTCTTGTAGTTAAACAATTTAAGGACAGTTTGAAACTCATCCTTAATGGCCTTCTTAATTTTGTCTGGTTGTTCTAAGTCATCCAGAATAATTTCTATACTTCTACCATCATCATCTTGTACAATGGCTTCATTCATAATATCATCGATTGCCGATTCAATTTCTGGCTGCATGGCCATTTCTCGGTAACGAGATATTAATTCTACTTCATTTTTTGCGGTGCCGTCTAGGTCAACATATGTACCATAGTAAGCAGCAGAGGAAATGGTTAATGCGCCATCGTCATTTGCTGGTGGCGTGAATGATGGTTGCACGGTTTGTTCTTCTTCAGACTTATTCCGTGATACCGTAAAACCAAAGAGAGAGAATTTATTAGCTGTTGCCATATTATTTAATATTCCAAGTCAAGTAAGCATGATTGGGGAACCGAAGTTCCCCATATAAGTCATTATGAAGTTGTATCTGATTCCCAATACTGGAAAGCAAATGTTGCGTTGTATTCTTCAATTGCATCATTAGAACCCCAATCTAAATCGATTGGTGCGATGTCAAGTGGGAATAAACCAACAAACTTGTAAGTTTTCAAAGGTTTGCCGGCCTTGCCAAATTGAGTAACAGTTGCATCCACACTATAATTCGATGGACTAACTGCACCGGAGTTTCTTACGTTACCCGCATGACTGTTGATTGCGTTCATCCATGATTCTAGAGCATTGCGAATAGCAAAGTCCTCGTCATTGATAATTTGCAAACTCCAGTCCGTGAAGGTTCTGTTACCTACAAACTTCAGCTCACGGCCAAAGTAATAGATGGGTACCATGCCTACTGTCGAACCAGGTAATTGTGCCGATTTAGCCATGAAAGTTGTTTTCTGACTAGCTGCGGAACCATTAGTTGCAATCGCTGGGAATGTAAGAGAGACCTGAAATAGATTGGGACGGGCACCGTCACCAACCATATTCGCTCTAAATTCTGCTACATTGAATGCCATTTTTATCTCCTATATCGTTAGTTATTTATTAAGCTGCACCAACGACTGTTGTAAAATCAACACCAGTTCCAACCGCAACAAAGTTTAATTGGATGAAATTGATTGAACGAGCAGGTTTGATATAGATATCACCAACAAACTGGTTGGAATCAATAACTTGTGAAGTGTTATTTGTTGTATCGCAAACCACTTTAAAGTCGGTAATACCACGGCGACCTTGTACATCACGCAAGAATGGAGTTACTAATGCCACAAACTGAGCACGGGTAAACTCATCATTGAATTCAAACAAGGAGAACTGAGCTGCTTTAGCAATTGATTTTTCAAGAACAATAAACAGTCTACGAACATTGATACGGTCAAACGCAGATGGTTTGTTCAACAATGTCTTATCACCAAACAATACGATACCTTGACCTGGGAAGGATACAACTGGATTTACACCAGCAGCATACAACGCATCACGGTAAGTTTTGTTAGGATTCCATGCTAACTTGATAGCATTTTTGATTGCACCACGGTTGAAACCAGCTGGTGAATACCAAGGGTCACGAACTGTATCTGTGTTTACACAAAGACCAGCAACATCACCATTAAGTGGAACCCAACGATATACATTGTTGTATTTGTCAAACATATACTTCCAACCAGAATCAGCCACAACAAAAGAAGATGTGCGAGCTAATGATGCTAACCATGTTGTGATATTACCAGATTCTTCTCCAGAACTATTAACAACGGAAGCTTGTGGAGGAGAAATAAAGGCTACGCAATCTTTACGAACATTAACAACATTATCAATTGCATATTGTTGAATTGCAACATTGGCATCACCGGTAAGTACCAATGAAATGTCAATAGTTTCTTTATTTACAAACAAATCCAATGCAGTTTCTAAATCACCTTGAGCAGGAGATACACTTGTACCTGTTGTAAGTGTTGTTGCAACATTACCAGATAACTGTGTAAAGGTTACACCTGCAGCGGGTTGACCCCATGTTAAATGAGTAGCAGAATAACTTACTGGATCTACAGCATAAACATATTTGGATTGATTAAAAATTACTTGTTTATAGTAATTTGTAGAACCACTTACTGAAGCATCGGATGCTTTTGAAACAAATGGATAAGTTTCTACAACGGTACCTGCGGTACCTGTAAATAATCCACCTGCATCAACAACTGCAATATGTAATTCATCGTGTACGCCACCAACAGCTGAAGCAAAATCAGAAGTGGAAGGTGCTGAAGTGAAGTAATTTTTATAAGACCAAGATGCAAAGTCTGTAGAGTTATCACAAACAGAAACCACTAATGAATTTCCTAAAGCACCTGGATATCTAGCCACAAAAGCACCATAGGCATTTGCGTGGTCAGTATCCAAATATTCATATTGGAATTGGTCTGAGTTGAGAATCTGAACATTAGCACTTGAAGTTGCATTGTTGGAATGAGCACCAACAGCACGAACAAGACTTAGATTATTACCATATGCCAAGAAACTGGCCGCAGTAAAGAAAGATATTGCTGAATCATTGTCAGGGGTACCAAAGGTTTTAGATAGTGTAATTTCGCTATCTACTAATACTACTTTATTGGCTGGACCCCATTGGAATGTTCCAGCAAAAGCACCGGCCGTAGTAAGAACCGAAGGAACGACTGTAGTTAAGTCAATCTCGGAAACATTTACGCCTGGAGAGAGTTGAAACGCCATTTTATTCTCCTTGAATTATTATGTGTTCTTGGCAGTTAGAATACCATACTGATATTTATGAATCATCGGATTTACAAGTTTTCAAACCATTTTCTGGAATACGCACCATAAGTGTCACCACCGTTTGCATTTTCCCATAAGTCTCCGTCCATTACTTCAAAAGGTGTTTCTAAACCATCTTCAATAATAGGTGCCGGTAAGACTTCTTCATCAAACTGATTCATATTTTCCAACTGAATCTGTTTTCTTAAATCATGGTTAACAATTTCTCTAAAGTATTTTTGTGTAGCTGCCCACGCAAAAATTACCAAAGTCATAGCCATGTCATCGTTTGCACCTTCAGCAGCTGCAAATGAAGTTTTGTGTTGTTCAAATGTGGTTAACTCTGAATAAGTATCAAAGTCATTGATTAAGAGTTTATCACCTTCAATCAAGGTTTTTAAATTTGAACATCCAACTTGTTTAACCTGAGGGGACATTTTAAGTCCCATCTGTACACCACGGGCAAAACCTGCCGATAATTGCTGTGGTTTTTTGTTGCCAGTAAATACTTTCAATAAATTCTCATATTCTAAATCTGAATGTATATAATCTGCTACTTGTGGGTTACTATTAATCTCAACCAACACATAAGCATCGTTATACATTCTAGCCGCATTAACAATCACCGTTGGAAATAGAATAGGTGATATTGATGAACTTGCATAAGTTGCCACTTGTTTGTATGGTGTGGCAGAAATATCTATTACAGAAAAGGCTGAACTATCTAAGTTTTTACCTTCTGATACATCTACTGCAATGCAATATAGATGCTCGGCTTTGCTGATTTCTCCGTCACCTTTTATTGGATGTTCGTAAATTTTCATCTTATCATGTTCCGCAATTGGATCTCGATAAGCAATTTGTTGTAATTTGTGACCAGAAATAAGGGTATTAGAAGAACCTAAGAACTCAGTTTCAAACTCTTGTTGAAATTGTCTGTAAGAAGTATTACGGATAGTTTCTTCTTTCCAGGCTTCATCACGACCTGGTACCATAGACCAATGAATCTCAAAGTTCTTATAGTTGTTTCTACCTTCAATTGAATCCATCCAAAGTTTATAGAATAAATTCATTCCATTTGGAGTAGAAACAATAATAATCTTAGAAGATTTACCAGAGGAGATTACAGGGTATACAGAGTTAAAGAATTCGTTTGCAATATTATTTGGTACGAAAGCAAATTCGTCCAAGAATACTATGTTAAAAGAACCTCCACGAATTGCACTTGACGATGTGGATGAAGCAATTACTTTAGAACCATTCTCCAATTCTACATTACCTTTATTCCATGTGACCACACCTTGTTGCAACCACACAGGTAAGTTTTCATAAGCGAGTTGATACTTGGCTAAAATATCTCTTGCTAATGAACCTTTGTTTGCTAGAACTGCCACATTCTGTGAATCTGTAAAAATAGTTGCGTGTAAAAGATAACCAACAGCTGTGGTTGTTTTACCAACCTGACGAGGACATTTTGTAATAACAAAACGATTATCCGCAAACAACCTAATCATTTCTTTTTGAAAGTCCCACATTCTAAAAGGAATTAATCCTTCATCTACGTTGACAATTTTAATATAGTTCATACAGAAGTATACCGGATCTTTGGCACACTTCATATATTCTTCAACCTGTTCTTTGGTGAAGTTGTGTTCAACGCCTACTTTTTTAAGTAAGGGGTTGTCACGGTATGAATCTTTGTTTTGAACTGCCATTAATCTTTGCCTTTGATGAGTTTATTCAACTCTGCTGTGGATCCAATAAAGATTGCCTTATCAATGGTAGTACCTGATTGTTTTTTCTTTTCTTCATCCATTTCACGCATTTGTTTTTGAATATTCAAAAGCTCTTTGTTGGCATCTACCATATTTTTAAGTAGAGTTCCGTAAACTTCAAATGCTCGCGGATGTTGGCCAGCAGATGCAATTTGTCGTAATTCTTCCATTGCATCTTTGCCGGCATCAATTATTTCTTGTAGATTTTCTTTTGATTGTTGGTATGCATCAGTCAAATCTTGTTTCAAATCTGGCTCATTATATTTTACAGATAACGGCATAGATTTTTTTTCTTCTTTAATTGAAGTTGGTATCACATCAAACACATCTGCCATTTTTTTATCAAAGTTATTCATAGTATTTTATGTATGTTTATTGTATATAAACTATTCCGTCTGTAGCAAAACCTGGTACAGATGTTGTTAAGTAAATGATTTGAGTGTCATATGGTCCACGATTATCGTTTACATGGTCAATAGTTGCTATATTTCCATTTACATCTCTTACTGTTTGTCCTGATGTGGGCAATGGTGTTCCTATATCAGAATTATATCCACTTCCTGT
>Ga0208110_1000212_pt1 | contig 11440 bp, 20 predicted proteins | sample CryBogCBH13Jun08_FD_185507 | JGI IMG/M metagenome (GOLD analysis project Ga0208110, IMG submission 185507) | Freshwater microbial communities from Crystal Bog, Wisconsin, USA - CBH13Jun08 (SPAdes) | ecosystem: Environmental > Aquatic > Freshwater > Lake | place: Crystal Bog, Wisconsin, USA...
ATATAAAATATTATTAGATGTCTTTTACTAATCATCTTGTTAGTGAAGTTTATGTTATAAATCTTGAAAAAGATACTAAAAAATTAGATTCCATCACAAAGCAACTAGATTCTAATATGATACTTTTTGAACGATTTGATGCTATCAATGGTAAAACTCTTAGTAATAGAACTGAATTTACTCCTTTCTGTAATAGATTTTGTGCGTCGGGTATCAGAGGATGTGCTTTCTCTCATTTTTCTATTTGGCAAAATATGATCATTAAAGGTTTTGAATATGTCATGATACTTGAAGATGATGCTGTTCTTGTTGAAAACTTTGATGCTAAATTTCAAGATATATATCAATACATCCCGAAAGATTTTGATATACTATATCTAGGATCTCTCTTTTATTGTGATCCTTCTCAAACTTATAATTCAATAGTTAGTAGTAAAAATATACAAATTAATAAACATGTTTTACAAGTTTATGGATGTGGTGGTCTTCAAGGATATATTATTTCAAATAATTGTGCTCAAAAAATTATTAATGAACATATATCTTTTCATATTGATACGAATCTTATAGATTGGATTCATAAATATAATTTAAAAGCCTATGCTGTACAACCAATGCTAATCACTCAAAATATGAAGAATTCTAATTTATCTTCTAATTATCCATTATTATTAAATAAAATTCTACATACTATTCCTTTAACTGATAATGTCAAATTAGATTGGATTATTAATGAAAACGCATATCAATTGTTTAATATTTATTTTAATTCTTTAATGCTTGCTATTTTCTTAGTTTCATTATTAATTCCATTACAATATTATTTTATTATATATATATGGTTATTTATAGAATTTGTATTCTCTAAAGATCTACATAATACTCTCATTTATGGAATAATTATTTCTATTCCTTTCTTCATTAAATATAATATCTATAAGAAATAGATGGCCTTTGTCAATAGGGTTTGTGATAAAGTAGTCGTTATTAATCTTGAAAAAGATAAAGAACGCTTACAAAAATTTGATACTTATATGAAAAATAATAATATTCAATATGATAGATTTAATGCTATTAACGGCTCTAATGTTAATAATGATCATAGACTAAGTGATTATTGTAATACTTTTTGTACTGATGGTATGAAAGGATGTGCTTTATCTCATAGAAGTATTTGGGAATTAATGATTAAAAATGGATATAAAAATGTTTTAGTTTTTGAAGATGATGCTGTAATTGATGATAATTTTGATCGTGATTTCCATCATGTATGGAATCATCTTCCTAAAGATTTTGATATTATCTATTTTGGATGTTTATTTGGTTGCTCTGATAATTCTATCACAAATAATGGATTTAAAAAAATATCTGGGTTTGATTCAGAAGATATTAATGAATTTATTCAAACCAATGAAGGAAGCGTCGGAACACATTGTTATATGATTTCTTTAGAAGGAGCAAAAAAATTTATTGATAAACCAATTAATTTTCATATTGATACACAAATTATGGCATGGATTAAAACTTATAATTATAACGCCTATTCTACTAATAAAAATATGGCTGAAACATCCCAAGAAAATAGTAGTTTATCCGATACATATCCTATATTTATCAATTCTATCTTAAAACAATTTAAACTTAATAATCTTAAAATACCATCTACTTTGGATTGGTGTATTAATGAAAACTTTTTAAAATTAGGACCTTATAATATCAACTTATTATTAACTATTTGTTTTCTTATTGTCTTCTGTATTCCTACTAAATATGCGTATATTGTTTATATTTGGTTATTTATTGAATTTATAATCAGTAAAGATATTAAAAATTCTTTACGTTATACTGTAGTATTAAGTATATCAATATTTTTAAAGTATTTATTATATAGATGAAAAAGTCTAACTTTTTATACTATATATATATTTTATTAGTAGTTATAGTTATATTGTTTGCGTTTGACTTTTTTTATCGCACATTATTTTATAAAAATCATTTAAAAGAATGCTCTAAAAAAGATAGTTTTTGTGGATTACAAATAATCAACGCACATCTACCAGATAAATATACATCTCAATTATTAAAATTATCCAAAGAAAAAGGTATTCGTGTTGAAATAACTAAAAAAAGTCAAAAAAATATTTCTTCTGCTATTATTCTAGAAAATATTCCCGACATTGAAGAACAATATAGATTATATTCATCAGTTATTTCAAACTATATTGGAGAACCTGTTAAAACTTTACCCAAAGATATTAAAAATCGTATGACTCTTGTTGTGTATGAAAAAGAAGGTGACTATATTGATTGGCATTTTGATACTAATCATTATGATGGAAGATATTTTACTCTATTAATTCCAATCACTTTAGAAACTACTTGCGGTAATTATCAATATAAAAATCATGATGAAAAAAATATTGATGTTGAGATTGGAAAAGGACAAGCCATCTTATTTGAAGGTGATAAAGTTTATCATAGAGGTAAAATGCTCTGTAAAGATCAATTCCGTGTTATCTTAAGTTTAACATACGTTACTTCTGATTATATGAACCATTGGAATTATATTATGCATAAAATGAAAGAATTTGGTATCTATGGAACCATGTAAAGAATTTGTTAGTATATAATTTATATGAATTATTCTAAAGATTTATCCAATAATAGATTTGATTTGTCTAATAATCTTATAAAACGTTTTGGTGGAACCAATCGGTATAGTGATGTTGTAATCCATAATAACGTAGCATATCTTTCTGGAATCGTTCCTACTGATTTATCCAGTAATATCATCGGACAAACATATCAAGTATTAAATATCTTAGATTCTCAATTAGCAAAAATAAACTCTTCTAAAAATAATATTTTATCTATGACTATTTATCTAAAAGATGCTTCATTATATGATGATATGAATATCATATATGATCATTGGATTCAATATTCTCCTCCTCCAGCAAGAGCTACTATTGGTATTGTAAGTTTTCCAAATCCAAGATGGCTAATTGAAATAGTAGTGACTGCTGCTATTTCAATTCCTTATACTAATACAATATATCATAATAGTGTCTTCACAAATAATTTAAATTATATTATTTAATTATAGATGATTAATTAAATGAGGATTCTTTATTATTATAATTAATATCGTAATTAATAATCCTAGATATAAGTATAACTCTCGTAGTTTTGATTTATTTGATATATATTCTATAACGATATAGGCAATACCCCATATCGCTATCCACCATAATTGAATTATTGTCATATAGATTAATAACTCAACAATACTTACATCTCCAAATAATTTATTAAGTATAAACATTTATTTCTACATAAAAACAAGATTATATTTATATATAGATTTAAAAATGTCAATAATTTTTGTTCAACTTCTCGGTGGTCTAGGCAATCAACTATTTCAAATCGCTGGATCTATGCTCCAACAAAAATATAATAATGCTAGATTATTATATCTTTCTCCTGATAATAATCATGATACTGATGATTATAGAGATATTTTTAAATTAGAAAAATATGACTATAATCTACCTTTATTAAAAAAAACTCTTTATCAAGAAAATGGATTTTCTATTTGGGATCCTTCTGATTTTACATTCCCTATTCTTCATATGTATGGATATTTTCAAAATTATTCTATGATACAATGTATTCTTCCTTCTTTTAAACAAAAAATTCTTAATGATTTACAAGAATATAAAGATCTTGTAAATATACAATATAAATTATCATCTAATTCTTCTAATACATACGCATTTATTCACGTTAGAAGAGGTGATTATATTGAAAAATCTGATATTCATCATATTCAACCAATTGAATATTATATTAAAGGTGTTTCTATGATTTTAGATACTAAAAATATATCTACTTGGTTTATTTTTTCTGATGATATTATATGGTGTAAATCACAAGAATTCTTTTATTCATTAAACTCCATTTTTGTTGAAGAAAAGAATCCTATTCTATGTTTGGCACTTATGAGCGAAATACATGATGGTGCTATTATTGGAAATAGTACATATAGTTGGATGGGTGCTTATTTGGGTATTGGATTACAAGAAAATTCTGTTGTATATCCTAAAATATGGTTTCAAAATTCTACTCCCGATTTATTTCCATCTCAATGGAAATTTATATAAATAATTTAGTATTTTTAATATATATATATTCTTTTTTAAACATATGAAGACTAGCCCTAAAGGATTTTTAGATCTTAATTCATTTCCTAATGTAAAACAAATTCATAACTATCCTCCCATGTTTTACGTTGAAAAATTTCTTTCTTCTAATGAATGTAAAATGTTGATATCTATGTCTGATAAAAAAGTTAAAATATCTCTAGTTGTTGATAAACAAACTGGTGCCGGTGTTCCTCATCCTTCTAGAACTAGTGAATCTTGTTATTATGGATATGATCTTAAATGGTTGATTTCTCGTGTTCATCGCTTAACTGGTATCCCCCAAGAACAACAAGAACCAGCACAATTTACACGATATGTTAGCGGGCAATTTTATCAATCTCATTTAGATGCTCTTGATAATGTAGGAAATAATGGTCAAAGAATTGCAACTGTTCTTATTTATCTCAATAATGTTCAAAAAGGTGGAGCAACATTCTTTAATAATTTAAATGTACGAATTCAACCTAAAGAAGGTGATGCTATTATTTTCTTTCCTGCTAAAATGGATGGAACTATTTTAGACAGTATGATCCATACCGCAGAAGATGCTTCCGATACTAAATGGGTATCACAAATCTGGTTACGGAATAAGAAATATTTATAAGAAATATGTATTCTTAATAGTTTTCATTTTTTTACTTTATATTAGTATGGTATGTTCTTGTATGATTCCTGTACCAAATTTTCCTACAAATTGTGAATGGGGTCCTATTCTATGGAAACTACTCCAAGGTATGGCCGATAAATATGGAAAACTTATTACACCTCTTTTTAGTAAAGAAGAAGAAACTTCTTGGCCTAATTTAATTAATCTTACTTTAAAAATATTACCTTGTAAAGAATGTAGAGAACACTATAAAGAATTTCTCTCAAAACATAATCCTTCCATTATTAAAACTCTTCCTACAGATCAACAATCATTATGGGTTCAGAATTTCTTCTGGAATCTACACAATCAAGTCAATATTAGAAATAATAAAGATATTATAGACTTTTCTCAACTTCATAATATCTATAAAAATGTTAATTTTCGATATGAATTAAAACATTATGAAAAATTACTTACTATCGTTTTTCGTTATAATGAAGTTTCTCTTTTCTCTTGGCGTGACTGGCTTAAAAATTTTAAAACTCTTGAAAGTATTTATGGACTGTAATAGATAGTCTCCATAATGATATTAGTAATAGAATTATACTTATATATTTATCATTCTCTTTATCTTTTTTTAGATTATTATATTCTTCCATTAATTTTGTATTCTCCTCTTTTAGATTATTAGATTCTTTCATTAATTTTGTAATCTCAACTTGTAGATTCTCAGATTCTTCCATTAATTTTGTATAATTAAAATTCTCAACTTTTAAAGCATCATAATATTCTTCATCTATATCATTATCCTCTTCAGAAAAATGAAATTTAGAGTCTTCTTTCATATTTATAGTTCCTTCCAATATTATGTTATTTTTACTATTTGATATTTCATTTAGATTATTTACTATATCAAATGCTTCATTCTCATCTTCATATACTCCATATACCGATACATATTCTTTATTAAATACAACAAATCCCATTTCTTGTATTTAATATACTATTTTTAAAAATCAATTTTATACAATTGCGTATCTATAATATCCAGATATTTGTAATAATAAATGAAGTATAGAAAATTTACTAATTAATAAAGCAATTGTATATTTATCAATTAATGTTACACTTTTTGTTCTTGAATACATAACAAATAATAATGCTAATGCTGGTAAAATACCCATTAATAATAATTCTATTATAAATTTAATTGGATTTTTAACTATAAATTCTGTATCACGAACAATCTCTGATAATGCTGCTAATACTACTATACCACATACTATTGAAAATAATAATGTTCCTGTAATTAATGAATTACTATTAATCCCAAATACATCTATATTATATGGATTTACTGATGTACCATATTTTGTAAATAAAAATGACAATATCAGACCTACACCAATACCTACGACTGTAGGTATAATTATATCAATTGAAACCATATTCTATTATAGTTTTATATTTTTAAAAATATTTGCTATATTTCTTTCTAACGTTATACCCTTAAACATATTTAATAATTCATCTTCAATATTTTCATTTTTATCAATAAATTTATCTATTAAATTTTCTGTTAATAGTTGCCGAATATATTCAGTATCAGAAAGTGTTTTACTATTTAAATCATTATCATCCAATATTTTTCGCAATCCATGTAATATTTCATAATATAGTTCTATTATATCCGTATTTGTATTCATATTCATATTAGAATTATTAGGAATATCTATATAGTCTTTTAATTCTTCAAATACATCGGGTAGATCTTTTTTAATACGATTCAATATACTTCCATATTTTGTATCTATCTCCTCTAACTTTATTTGTACATCTAATTTAAACATGTCAAAAGATTCTTCATTCTTTATATTTATTGTATTTTCTCTTTTTATTATACTTTGAAAAAATTTCTCAAATATATTTCCTATTTTTTCATAATCTTCAAATTCGGTTTCAATTGGTTTCTTATTACTATTTTTTAATAACGCATTAATATTCCTCTTTAATGTATTTTTTCTTTTCATACTTTTTCTCATAATAATACGTTTTCTTGTTTTTTTTTCACCTTTTCTTCTTGCTGTTTTAGCACCTCCTTTTTTCATATCTACTAGTAGTATGGAAACTTATTCTAAATCTTTGGAAAATTTACTAGCTGCTGCGTACTTGTCTGGTGCTGCTGAAGGTCTCAATAAATGTAAAGATTTATCAAATGAAGATGTTGCTAAAAATCTTGATGATATTAAAACTCTACGACGCAAATTTTTAGAACGTTCTGAAGAAGATGGTTATAAACAACCAGTCCATCATATTGAAGAGGCTAAACAAAAAGCATATGAATTATTATTACAACATACTAAATATCCAAATAAAAATTTATCTTCTCTTAATCATCCAACTATTTCTACTCATATGAATACTACACCTTCCAATACATCTACTCATATGAATACTACACCTTCCAATACATCTACTCATATGAATACTACACCTTTTAATACTACACCCTCTAATACATCTAAAAATGCTCCAATTACTCCTCTTGCTCCTCAAATAATCCGTCTTGGAGGTAAAAGAAATTAATCATAAAGAATCTATCAATATCGCATATGGTGGATAATAATCTTTTGGATATGGTAATCCTTGTCCTAATGGTTTAGGAAATATTGCTACATGATTTTTATTATTCTGATGAGCAAAATATGATCCCCAATAACTAAAGGTGCTATTCGCTACAATAGAACCTTTAAGACAATTACTCATTACATATAAACTCTCTATTTCATTTGTTTCTTCACAAAATTCATATTGTGGAAACATCTGCTTTGCAAATTCTATATCATCACTAAAAAATAATATCTTAGAATTCTCTGGTATATGCTTGAAAGCATTTGAATAGTATTTTGCTACATTTATTTGATGATGCGGTAAAATACGAAAATCCCCTAAACGAATATGAATAAAAAATAAATTCTCTTTATCTTTTAAATATTTATCATTTAAATACTCTATACGATCTCTTGATATCGCATTCATAAAATTTGGTACTATATTACAATATTCAAAATATTTATATGATTGCCTATATCCACTAATTACTATAGAACCTAGTATTGTTGGAATTTCTTCATATTCATAATAGTTTGCTTTCTCCGTTATTTCTTTATATACATATATTTTTGTTTTTACTGATATTTCTGGAAATAACATAAATATATTCTGAAATAATCCATGACCCGTTTCTTTACATCTCGATAATAGAAATATTACTTCCTTATTTGTTCTTTTACCATATGATATCGCACATGCTAATTGAAATAAACGATTTCCTATTCCATCTGATAATGAAGGTACAACACAATTATCCATATTTTACTATCTTATAATTTGTTTAGATTAAGAACTGATTTTCCATAATTTTTACTTTGTGAAAAAAATTGATCCCGCTGTCGTCCGTTCCTAAAAACTAACAAAATTGATTATTTTAATATTTCATGATTCCATATACAATGAGCCCTTCTAAATTCCCAGATGCTTTTAGATATTATAAACCAAGAAATCAAAAGGTTTCTGGTATTATTATGGTATCAAAAGATAATAAGATTCTTTTAGTAAAAGGAAGACAAAGAAATAAATGGTCTTTTCCAAAAGGCCATCTTAAATTTAATGAGACTATCCATCAATGTGCTCTTCGTGAATGTTTCGAAGAAACTGGTATTTCCCTTAATATGCTTGAATATAATGGATATAAGAGATTTACATCTGGTGAATATTTTATTTATAAAAATGTTGAAGAATTTAAAACTATCATCCATGATAATCATGAAATTTCTGATATTGGATGGTATTCTATTCCATCAATGATGAATCTAAGAACAAATATTGATGTAAGTTCTTTCTTAAAAGAATATAATTCTATTCTTCAATGTTAGAATCTATTCTCTACCCATGATGCCCATGAATTTTTATTTACTGTAGAATCCCATTTATCATGTTTATCAACAAGTAATGACCATTTTCTATTCAATAATGTTACATCCGCATGTGTAGGTTCAAATCTTCCTAATTCATTTAATACTATTGATATTTGTTTATTTGATAATGAACTACATGTATATACATCCATTTGTAATAAACAATTACTTTTTTTACATTTTAATATATTTCTATCTGGATTCTTCCAAAAATGAAATGCTATATGTGATGTTTCTATTACTTGTATCGCCGTAAGACCTTCATTATATTTTGGCTCTTTTACATAAAAAACTTCTTGCTTTCCAAGAGGTTTCATTGATATATCTTTTACTAATTGATGAATCATTGAAGCCATTGATTCTTTATCAGATTCTTTAGGACATATTTTTGTTTCTATACGCAATAATAAATGATGATGTTGTATTTCTTGTATTTTTCTTTTGTGTGTTTTGCTCTTATTTTTCATCCTATTAAAGAAAAAATAAATTAGTATAGTAGAATGTCAAGAAACAAAACATATTCAACTGACAGTTTAAAAACAGTATTCACAAAGCCAGTAGTAAATCAACAAGTAGTTCCTATCCCGAGTTTAACACAAACAATGAAAGAAGGATTTGGATTAGGAGTAGGTCTTTCTGTAGGAAGAAATATTGTTGATGGAGTATTTAATATGTTCTCAACTCCGAAATCTTCAAATCCTTCAGAAAATAAAAAGATAGCAGAATATGAAAAATGTTTAGAATACAGTTCAAATGATATTGATAAATGTAAAAGTTTATTAAATAATTAATCTACTCTTCTAGCCTTCGTTTCTTATTAGAAGGTTCGCATTGCTCTGTAAGTCTTTGGAAACTACGAATAACATCATCATCAATCTTAAATTTACGTTTTGTAATAGCATTCATATATTCTGTTAGAGAATGCGCATAGTTACAAGATTTTTTTTTAGGACATTCTTGTTTATTTAGAATCGCATAACAAGGTTTTGTATTTTTGTACCAAGACCATTTCTTTTCTTCATTACTAAAACTATTTCCATTCATAGTTGTATCATCCATCATTTTCTTATATATTTTTATGGGTAAATCGTAGTTCAATTTTTTACTTGTTTAGAAAACTTTCTGGATTAGAATTATAAGAAAACATCATCTTAGTTCCATCAGTTCGTTTAATAATCTTACGTTTTTTTGGAAGTGTGAGAACTAGAACGGGTTTCATTTTTATGAATAAAAAATTTGTTCTAGAAATATTTTCAATTTTTTACTTATACAATTCTTTACATTTTTCACAAGGACAATATGTTTCCATAATACTCTTTACAGAAAAATCATGATAATGATGGGTCATAAATAACATTGTACTATCATCTTTATAACAATTACATTGCCAATAAAATTTATATATTTCATATCCCATAGATTTCTTATTACTTGGGAGACGAATGATAGATCCATTATTCTCAAGATTTACTTTAATACGATGATAATCCATTTTTATGAATAAAAAATTTGTTATAGAAATACTTTCAATTTTTACAAAGTAAAAAATTATGATGAAGAATTATATCTCAATTTTTTACAAAGTAAAAAATTATGATGAAGAATATTTTTTTTTAAATAGTAAAGATTAACTCATGAATCGCATACATCACTTGGTTTAAATCATTTTCCATTAGCAAATCTACAATCATGATGTAGAAATTTTTACTACACATTTGAAGATCATAAAGATGCTTTACATGTTCTAAAACCTTATTACAATTTCCTACCTTTGCTTCAGAATAGGCATTAGAGCAAATAGTTAGCATTATATCAACATTATATTTATTCTTTGTGGGTTCAACAGCACTATATAGGGTAATAGGATTCATCAACCAATCAATCTGATTAAACTTCATGATCTCAGAAAGATATTTATCAACCATATTCATCTCATGAATCTCTGCGCTGGTAAATGCTGACATCTTTTTAACTTTTGACTTTTGACTTTTGACTTTTGACTTTTTGTAAATAAAAAATTATTATGGAAACTTTTTTCAATTTTTTACAATTATTTTTACTTCTTCTTAGATCTTATCAATATCAACTTCCTTTCCATCATCGTAATCAAAGTCAAACGCATCAACTTCTTCTTTCTTGCTAAACTCTGAAGAGGCTACATCATTCAAGAAATAATCTGGAATCTCCTTTCGTTTCTTCAAATCAGAAGCTTCTTTTTGAGAAAGAACAGCAATAATATCAAAATTATTCTTTCCATTCTCAAAAGAACGAGCACTTACAATAACAATGTCATTTGTTCCAATTGGAACTTGACCACGCTTACGAAGAAGGCCACGAATCTTTCCAATGCCTTCATGACCAGTCTTATCTTCCTCATAATAAATACGCATGCGAGCATCTCCTAGTTTTGTTAAGACTTTCGCATAGATAATATCATCCATATCTCCAGACAATGCTAGTTGAACTGTACGCTGGTTTCCTGCCATACGATAGTTCTTCGCCATTCCACTCTTAGACGACTTCATTCTTGATTTGTAATACATATCTACTGGGAAAATATGAATCAATTTTTTCACAATGTGAAAAAATAGTAACTTTAAGAGGGAAAGCCTATTAATGAATCAATTTTTTCACAATGTGAAAAAATAGTAACTTTAAGAGGGAAAGCC
>Ga0208110_1000215_pt1 | contig 11435 bp, 9 predicted proteins | sample CryBogCBH13Jun08_FD_185507 | JGI IMG/M metagenome (GOLD analysis project Ga0208110, IMG submission 185507) | Freshwater microbial communities from Crystal Bog, Wisconsin, USA - CBH13Jun08 (SPAdes) | ecosystem: Environmental > Aquatic > Freshwater > Lake | place: Crystal Bog, Wisconsin, USA...
CCTCAGGTCCGATCCCATCTCCAGCGATGACCGCTAATTTGAATTCCTTCATTACGAGACCAGGGTGACTGTGCGAACGAGCTCAGCGCCAGTTTCGTGAGCGACCTTGGCAACAATCTCTGCAGAGAGCGCTGAATCAATGTTCAGAGCCATCAGCGCCTGACCGCCAGCTTCGCTACGAGCAACCTGCATGCCTGCAATATTGATACCTGCAGCACCAATGACTCCACCGACTGCGCCGACGACGCCTGGGCGATCTGCATACTGCAAGAAGAGCAAGTGCTCAGTTGGAGGCAGATCCAGATCAAAGCCATTGATCGCGATGATCTTCTCGACGCGGCGGATACCCATCAGAGTGCCATCGACGACGATCGAGCGACCATCTGGAAGCGCAGCGCGCAAAGAGATCATGCTGCGATATTCAGGGCTCTCGGGATTAGTTGTAACCGAGGAGGTCATGCCGCGTTCTGCAGCAAGGCCTGGTGCGTTCACATATGTAACTGACTCTGCTCCTACTGCAACAAGGGCTCCCTTGAGAACGCTTGTAGCGAGAACTGAAGAGTCGTGACCAGAGATGTCTCCACGTACTTCAACATCAAGTGATGTTGGGAGTTCGCCTGCGATGATTGTTGCGATCTGCGCCATCTTCTCAACGAGTGGGAGTGATGGACGAATATCTTCGTGGATCGCGCCACCCTTAACGTTGAGAGCATCGGGGACGAGTTCGCCAGAAAGCGCTTTGCGAACTGATACTGCAACTGCGATACCTGCACGCTCTTGGGCCTCATCGGTTGATGCACCGAGGTGAGGTGTGGCAACTACTTGATCGAGTGCAAAGAGAGGTGAATCAGTGCATGGCTCGGTAGCAAATACATCGAGGCCAGCACCAGCAACACGACCTTCGACGAGTGCGTTGTAGAGAGCCTCTTCATCCAAGACTCCACCGCGCGCTGCGTTGATGATCCGAACTGTCGGCTTTACCTTTGTCAGCGCATCGACGCCGATCAGGTTTGCAGTCTCTTTGGTCTTTGGGAGGTGGATAGTGATGAAGTCACTGATGCGAAGCAACTCATCGAGCTCTACTAAGCGAACCCCGAGTTGCGCCGCGCGGGCTGGCAAAAGGTAAGGATCGTAGGCAACCACGTTCATGCCAAATGCCTGCATACGTGCAGTAACTAACTGGCCGATCTTTCCAAAACCAACAACTCCAAGTGTCTTCTCGAAGAGTTCGGCTCCGGTGTACTTCGAGCGCGCCCACTTGCCGTTGCGCAACGCAGCATTTGCTGGCGAAACGAAACGAGCAGAAGCGAGCAAGAGTGCAATCGCAAGTTCAGCGGCGCTGACGATATTTGAGGTTGGAGCATTGACGACCATGATTCCGGCAGCGGTAGCAGCTGGAATATCAACGTTATCTACACCGACACCTGCGCGAGCAATTACCTTGAGCCCCTTTGAGGCAGCAATGGCTTCGGCATCCATCTTGGTTGCAGAGCGAATGAGCACTGCATCAGCACCGGCGGCGAGAGCCGCGAGGAGGTCCGCGCGGTTTGCACCATCACAATTCTTTACCTCAAAGTCAGGTCCGAGCGCCTCAAGAGTGGCAGGGCTCAGTTCTTCTGCGATGAGAACGATTGGCTTAGCCACGAGCTGCAGAACCTTCCTTGTAATCATCATGTGTTGAGCTCTTAACCCAAGACATCATCTTGCGGAGGTCGCGGCCAACGGCCTCGATAGGGTGAACTTCGCCCTTAGCGCGTAGCGCCTTGAACTCGGGTGCGCCAGCATCTTGATCGTCGATGAAGCGCTTAGCAAAGGTGCCGTTTTGAATATCGGCGAGAACGGCCTTCATGTTCTCCTTGACGCTTGGATCGATAACGCGAGGACCAGAGACATAATCTCCATATTCAGCGGTATCTGAAACCGACCAGCGCTGCTTTGCAATTCCACCTTCGTACATCAAGTCGACGATCAACTTGAGCTCGTGAAGGCACTCAAAGTATGCAACCTCAGGTTGGTAGCCAGCTTCGATGAGAGTTTCAAAACCATATTGAACGAGCTGTGACGCGCCACCACAGAGAACTGATTGCTCTCCAAATAGATCGGTCTCGGTCTCTTCGGTAAAGGTGGTCAAGATTCCACCGGCGCGCAAACCACCGATTGCCTTGGCATATGAAAGTGCTAGCGGCCAAGCGTTGCCTGTTGCATCTTGCTCAACGGCTACTAGGACTGGAACTCCACGGCCTGCTGAGTACTCACGACGTACCAGGTGGCCAGGGCCCTTAGGAGCGACCATCGCAACATCGATATTGGCTTCTGGCTTGATGTAGCCGAAGCGGATGTTGAAGCCGTGTCCAAAGAAGACAGCGGAGCCAGGCTTGAGGTTTGGCTTGATCGAGTCGTTGTAGATGTGGCGTTGGACGTGATCAGGAGCCAAAAGCATTACGACATCGGCTTCCTTAACTGCATCAGCAACTGAAAGTACGCGAAGGCCTTCAGCCTCTGCCTTGGCGCGCGATGCGGAACCTTCGGCGAGACCAATGCGGACATCTACTCCGCTATCGCGAAGAGAGAGTGCGTGTGCATGACCCTGCGAGCCATAACCAATCACGGCAACTTTCTTGGATTGAATGATCGATAGATCTGCATCTTCATCGTGATATTGGGTAGCCACTTTAGGGTCTGCCTTTCTTAGTCGTGATCCGGGGTGTGTGATTTTCCTGGCTTCAATCCGCGCTCCATTGCGACGAGTCCGGACTGAACCAATTCCTTGATGCCATACGGCTCCAAGACGCGCAGGAGCGCTTGGATCTTCTCGCTATTACCAGTTGCCTCAATGGTGACGGCATCCTGTGCCACATCGACAACTTTGGCGCGGAAGAGTTGAACGGTCTCGAGAACTTGTGAGCGAGTCTCGGGGCTGGTGGTGACCTTTACAAGAAGGAGTTCGCGCTGCACCGAAGCAATTGGATCGAGCTCGATGATGCTCAGCACATTGATCAACTTGTCGGTCTGCTGAATTACCTGAGATAAGGCATGACCTTCTACGTTGACGACAATTGTCATGCGAGAAACATTGGGATCTTCCGTTGGACCCACGGCGAGCGAGTCAATGTTGTATCCGCGGCGGGCGAAGAGTGAGGCAACTCTTGCCAGGACACCTGGGCTGTTTTCAACAAGTACGGAGAGTGTATGTGTGCTCATTTATAGCTCCTGTGAATCCCAGATAGGTGCCATTGACTTTGCGATAACGATGTCATCGTTCGAAGTACCCGCAGCCACCATCGGCCATACCATCGCATCGCGATGCACGCTGAAATCAACAACAACAGGACGATCATTGATCGCCATCGCCTCGTTGATAACGCGATCTACATCTTCTTTGCTCTCACAACGCAGGCCGACGCAACCCATAGCCTCAGCGAGTTTTGCAAAATCAGGTATGCGCTTGGAGTGCAAATCCGTGTTGGAGTAGCGCTCGTTGTAGAACAAGGTCTGCCACTGGCGAACCATTCCAAGCGATTCATTATTAATGATCGCTACCTTGATCGGAATATTGTTCAATGCGCAGGTAACTAACTCTTGATTAGTCATCTGGAAGCAACCATCACCATCAATCGCCCATACGACTGTATCTGGTGCACCGACTTTGGCACCCATCGCAGCAGGCACTGCAAAGCCCATAGTTCCAAGCCCACCAGAGTTGATCCAAGTACGCGGCTTCTCATAATTAACGAATTGCGATGACCACATCTGATGCTGTCCGACGCCCGCAACATAAATTGCATCAGGACCGGCGATCTGACCTAAACGTTGAATCACGTACTGTGGCGAGACAGATCCATCAGTGGGTTCGTCGAAGCCGAGTGGATACTTCTTGCGCCAGCTATTGCACTGTGCCCACCACTCGGTGAGATCAGGCTTTGAACTTTCAAACTTCTTCTTCAACTCTGGCAACAATGCATTGATGGTCGCCTTGAGATCGCCGATCAACGCGACATCGACGATACGGTTCTTACCGATCTCAGCGGGGTCAATATCTGCATGGATGACTTTTGCATTAGGCGCGAAAGAGGAGAGCTTGCCCGTCACGCGGTCATCGAAGCGAGCGCCGAGGGTGATGAGCAGGTCGGCTTTTTGAAGTGAAGTAACAGCCGCAACCGTTCCGTGCATGCCAGGCATTCCCAAATGCTGTGGGTGGCTATCGGGGAAGGTACCGAGGGCCATCAAAGTTGTAACAACGGGAGCGCCAGTGAGCTCTGCAAGCTTCATCAGTTCCGCAGAGGCATTGGACTTGATTGCTCCACCACCAACATAGAGCACAGGGCTCTTTGATTCTGCAATCAGCGCAGCCGCATCACGAATCGACTCAGCGGTCGGATCCATGATCGGGTTGTAACCTGGAAGCGATAGGGATGTCGGCCATTCGAAATCGGTCATCTTGGTCAAAGCATCTTTGGCGATGTCGACTAGTACTGCGCCTGGGCGTCCGGTTCCTGCAATATGGAAGGCCTCGGCGATCGCACGTGGAATATCACGTGGATCTGTGATGAGGAAGTTGTGTTTAGTGACGGGCATGGTGATGCCACGGATATCAGCCTCTTGGAAGGCATCGGTGCCGATCGCAGCCGAAGCGACCTGACCGGTGATTGCGACGATTGGGACAGAGTCCATCTGCGCATCGGCGAGCGGGGTAACAAGGTTGGTAGCGCCAGGTCCGGAAGTTGCGATGCAAACTCCCACCCGTCCAGTCGCTTGGGCGTAGCCAGTTGCGGCATGGCCAGCGCCCTGCTCGTGGCGAACCAAGATATGGCGGATGGAGCTATCAAAGATCGGGTCGTAAGCAGGAAGAATTGCACCTCCAGGGATTCCGAACATGACATCGACTCCGGCAGACTCAAGTGAATTCACGAGTGACTGCGCTCCGGTGATTTGTGCTGACATATTCATCTCCTTCCCTGTCGGTTTACTCGAAAGACATTTACCCCGTGAAATACGAAACCCCTCAGTTTCCACTGAGGGGTAGCGCACCATCTAGTCAGACTAGATCGCGCGCTCTCGAATCACCACTGATGATGTCATAGTGCAATTCTCGCTGGTCGAGCGGGCGACGTCAACCCCAATTAGACCCATCTCAAAATATGAGAAGCGGGTCTCATGTTATTTAGCTGCAGACAGCGCCTTGGGAGGCGGAGCCAACAACCTTTGCGTATTTAGCCAAGACGCCACGGCGGAACTTATGAGGCACGGGGACGAAGTCCTTACGACGCTCATCGAGTTCGGCAGGGTCGACCAAGAGGTCCAGGGTCCGCTTGGCAATATCAATGCGGATTAGGTCGCCATCCTTGATGAAGGCGATTGGACCGCCATCCACTGCTTCAGGCGAGACATGTCCAACGCAGAGTCCAGTACTACCACCCGAGAAACGACCGTCGGTCAGAAGCAGTGTGGACTTACCTAGCCCCGCTCCCTTGATGGCACCAGTGATCATCAACATCTCGCGCATACCAGGGCCACCCTTAGGGCCCTCGTAACGAATGACTACGACATCGCCAGCCTTGATCGTTCCATTTTCTAGCGCGGTCATTGCCGCCTGTTCCCGCTCAAAGACGCGAGCAGGGCCTTCGAAGAAATCGACTCCGACGCCGGCAGTCTTACAGACAGCACCATCAGTTGCGAGAGTTCCGTGCAAGATCGTGATTCCGCCACCTGCAGAGAGTGGGTTCTTGATGGAGTGAAGAACTTCGCCATCTGGATCAAGCGGTGTGAGCTCTGCCAGATTCTCGGCCATGGTCTTGCCGGTGACTGTTAAGCAATCACCATGCAAGAAACCTGCATCGAGCAGTGCACGGAGCACAACTGGAATGCCGCCAACGCGATCGATGTCGGTCATGACGAATTTCCCGAATGGCTTGAGGTCACCGAGTAGTGGGGTGCGCTCGCTGATGCGTTGGAAATCCGCGAGATCAAGTTCAACCTCGGCTTCGTTTGCGATCGCAAGAAGGTGCAGGACGGCGTTAGTGGATCCGCCAAGTGCCATGACGACGGTGATCGCATTCTCGAATGCCTTCTTCGTCAAAATGTCTCGCGTAGTGATACCCAGGCGAATCAACTCAACAACTGCGGCGCCGGCTTTAATAGCGTAATCATCGCGGCGACGATCTACGGATGGAGGTGAAGCAGAACCAGGAAGTGAAAGTCCGAGCGCTTCTCCGACAGCGGCCATGGTGTTTGCGGTGTACATACCGCCACAAGCGCCTTCTCCAGGACAGATAGCACGTTCGATCTCATCAACCTTCTCTTGGCTGATCAATCCACGTGCGCAAGCACCAACTGCTTCGAAGGCATCGATGATGGTGACATCTTTGCCATCTACCTGACCTGCAAGGGTAGAGCCCGCGTAAACAAAGACGCTGGCGACATCGATACGAGCTGCTGCCATCATCATGCCCGGAAGCGACTTATCGCAGCCGGCAAAGGTGACCATGCCATCAAGGCGTTCTGCCTGCATGACAGTTTCTACAGAGTCAGCGATGACCTCGCGAGAGACGAGAGAGAAGTGCATACCTTCGTGTCCCATTGAGATTCCATCGGATACCGAGATGGTTCCAAATTGCATCGGGAACCCGCCAGCCTCGATAACTCCTTTGCGAGATGCCTTGGCGAGCCGATCAAGGGAGAGATTGCATGGCGTGATTTCATTCCACGAAGATGCGATCCCAATCTGCGGCTTTACCCAGTCGTCATCGGTCATACCAACTGCCCGCAACATTCCGCGAGCTGGTGCGCGCTCTAAGCCATCGGTCACCAGTCCCGAGCGGGGCTTCATGGGATTCTTTGGCTCGGTCATCTTTTTACTCTCCCGTTGCTTTCTCGAATTGTCCTAAGTGTTTCAACAGCAGTTCGCGAACTTTGGCAGCATCTGCCTGTCCGCCAGTCGCCTTCATCACCGCACCGATAAGTGCGCCAGCTGCCGGAATATTGCCCCCACGGATTCGCTCAGCGGTTTCGGGTTGCGCTGCAATAGCCGCTTCAATGGCGACCATCAAGGCTCCATCATCTGAAACAACTTTGAGGCCACGCTGCGCAATAACTTCGCTCGGGGTACCTTCCCCGGCGATCACACCTTCAACAACTTGGCGCGCCAGCTTGTCGGTAAGTTCACCGCTCTTAATAAGTGCAATCACTTCAGCCACTTGTTGCGGGGTGATGAGAGTGGTTGGGTCGACTTCCTTCTCATTTGCCAGACGGGAAATTTCGCCGAGCCACCACGAACGAGCGCGGGTCGAATCTGCACCGAGTGCGATTGTCTCTTCAACAACATCAAGGAGCCCGGCGTTGACGAGCGAGGTCATCTCTTTGTCAGGCACAGACCATTCGGCTTTGAGACGAGCGCGGCGTGCTGAAGGACGCTCGGGAAGGGTTGCGCGCAACTCTTCGATCCATGCGCTATCTGGAACGACTGGAACGAGATCTGGCTCTGGGAAGTAACGGTAATCCTCGGCCTGCTCTTTGGAGCGACCGGGACGTGTCTGTCCGCTCTCCTCTAAGAAGTGGCGCGTCTCTTGAACGATGCGTTCCCCCGCTTCAAGGCGATTGGATTGACGAATTACTTCGCCGATAACCGCGCGCTCAACAGAGCGAAGAGAGTTAACGTTCTTGGTTTCGCTACGAGTTCCAAGTGTTCCGCTACCGATCGGAGAGAGGGAGAGGTTAACGTCGCAACGCATCGATCCTTGCTCCATCTTCACATCTGAAACTCCAAGTGAGCGCAAGATGTCACGCAACTCTGTGACATATGCGCGAGCAACCTGAGGTGCGTACTTTCCAGTGCCACCAACAATCTTGGTGACAATCTCAACGAGAGGAATACCAGCTCGGTTGTAATCGAGGAGCGAATACTCAGCGCCATGGATGCGGCCTGTTGCTCCACCTACATGCAAGGACTTACCGGTGTCCTCTTCCATATGCACGCGCTCGATTTCGACGCGGAATTGCTTTGGACCTTCGTCAGTTTCGATTTCAACATCGAGATATCCATTGACACAGATTGGCTCGTCATATTGCGAGGTCTGGAAGTTCTTTGGCATATCGGGATAGAAGTAGTTCTTACGAGCAAAGCGCGAAAAGGGAGCGATAGAACAGTTGAGGGCGAGGCCGATCAAGATTGTGCTCTCGATCGCTTTGCCGTTTACAACTGGCAATGCACCTGGGAGTCCAAGGCATACAGGACAGGTTTGAGTATTTGGCTCGCCGCCAAACTCGGTGGAGCAGGAGCAGAACATCTTTGACTTGGTGTTGAGTTCGACGTGAACTTCAAGTCCCAAAGTCGGTTCGTACTTTGCTACAGCTTCGTCGTAGTTAAGGGCCATTAGCGCGCCGCCAATACTGGTGCTTTGTCGAGGATCGGCGCTCCCCATTTGGCGAGGAGGGCGGCCTCGAGTGTTCCGCCAACTTGATACATCAAATCATCGCGCATCGCTGGCGACATAATCTGGAATCCAACGGGAAGTCCATCTTCTGAAGCAAGACCGCAAGGAAGAGACATGCCACCGATACCCGCCATGTTGACTGGAATGGTTGCGATGTCGTTGAGATACATCGCTAGTGGGTCATCCACCTGCTCGCCAATCTTGAAGGCGGTAGTTGGTGCTGTTGGAGAAACAAGTACATCGGCCTGGGCAAATGCTGCCGCGAAATCGCGCATCAACAAAGTGCGCACCTTCTGCGCGGATCCGTAATAGGCATCGTAGTAACCAGATGACAATGCATAAGTTCCCAAGATGATGCGACGCTTTACTTCAGGACCAAAACCTTCGTGACGCGTGAGCTTCATAACCTCTTCGGCGCTGCGCTCACCGTTATCGCCGACGCGAATTCCATAACGCATCGAATCAAAGCGTGCGAGATTCGACGAGCATTCGCTCGGTGCGATCAAGTAATAAGCGGCGAGTGCGTAGTCAAAGGTAGGGCAGGAAACCTCGACGAGTTCTGCACCTGCGCTTACTAACGCATCCAGACCATCGTGGAAACGCTCGAGAACTCCGGCTTGGAATCCCTCGCCCTGTAACTCTCTGACGACGCCGATCTTCATTCCCTTGACATCTAATTTCTTGGCGGCTTTAACAACTTGAGGAACCGGTGCGTTGATAGATGTTGAATCGCGCTCATCATGGCCGGCAATTACTTCATGTAGAAGCGCTGCATCCAAAACTGTACGTGCACAAGGACCAGCCTGATCAAGGCTCGAGGAGAATGCGATAAGTCCGTAACGCGAGACGCCGCCATACGTTGGCTTAACGCCAACAGTGCCGGTGACAGCTGCGGGCTGGCGAATTGAACCGCCAGTATCCGTGCCGATAGCTAATGGCGCTTCAAAGGCAGCCAGTGCAGCGGCGGAACCGCCGCCCGAGCCACCAGGGATACGAGTGAGATCCCACGGATTGTGTGTGGGTCCGTAAGCGGAATTCTCTGTTGAAGATCCCATCGCGAATTCATCCATATTGGTTTTACCAAGGATGACAACGCCAGCCTCTTTTAGACGCGTCACGACGGTTGCATCGTAAGGCGGACGCCAACCTTCAAGCATCTTTGAACCACAGGTGGTTGGAACTCCCTTTTGCGCCAAGACATCTTTCAGCGCTAGTGGAATGCCGGCTAGTGGACCAAGCTCTTCTCCGCTTTGGCGTTTAGCGTCGACAGCAGCAGCCTGCTCGAGTGCGCCCTCTTTATCGAGATACAGAAAAGCATGCACCTCTTCATCAACCTGCGCGATCCGGTCGTAGTGCAGTTGGGTGAGTTCAACCGAGGTCGTCGTTCCTGCCGCCAGGGCAGCTGCCATATCAGCAGCCGAGGACTTAATACTTGTCATTCTTCACCCAGAATCTGTGGGACTTTGAAACGATCTTCACTCTGCGCAGGTGCACCTGAGAGAGCCTCCTGCGGAGTAAGGCTGGGACGAACGACATCTTCACGAACAATATTGTTGACGGGAATCGGATGTGACGTTGGGGGCACATCGCTGGCAGCGACCTCTTGCACTCGTGCGACGGCTCCCAGGATCAGATCCATCTCTTGTGCCAGGTGATCAAGTTCTGCATCACTCATGCTGATCCGAGCCAATTTTGCGAGATGTGCAACATCATCGCGAGAGATAGCGGACATGGACCAACCTTATCTGATTCAGAGAAGTACGAGATCGTCGCGATGTACGAGCTCACGTTCGTATTCAGGCCCCAACTCTGCGGCCAACTGCTTAGTGGTCTTTCCGAGCATTGCTGGAATTTCAGAGGAGTCAAAGGCGACCAGCCCACGGGCAATTACCTCACGCATTGGGGAGAGCAGTTCAACAGTGTCACCTGCGATGAACTCTCCCTCGACACCATTAACACCAGCAGCCAGGAGGGATGTACCCCGTTCCTTGATTGCGGTTGTCGCACCTTTATCCAGTAAGAGTTTGCCATGTGGCGTAGCAGCGTGGGCCAACCATAAGAGTCGAGAGGGTTTGCGATCAGTGCGCGCCGCAAAGACGGTACCTAAGTCCGCACCACCTAGCGCTTCAGGCAATTCATGCAAGGTAGTAAGGAGCATTGAAACTCCGGCACCTGTCGCGATTCGAGCCGCCTCGATCTTTGTCACCATGCCACCGCTACCAACTCCAGATGAGCCAACTCCTCCAATTTCGATATCGCCGAGGCGGCTGACATCAGGAACTGCGGAGATGCGAGTAGCACCCGGATGAGAAGGTGGTGCGTCGTACAAACCATCAACATCGGTCACAAGAACGAGGAGATCTGCACCAATCAGGTGAGAGACGAGAGCTGCCAAGCGATCATTATCGCCAAAGCGGATCTCTGATACACCGACCGTGTCATTCTCGTTGATGATGGGGACGACTCCCATTTGAATAAGGCGGAAGAGCGTGCGCTGCGCATTTTGATAATGGGAGCGGCGCACCACATCATCGATCGTCAGCAAGATTTGAGAAGCAACAATCTGGTGGGCATCAAAGGCTCTGTTATAACTCGCGATCAATCGACCCTGCCCGACTGATGCAGCAGCTTGTTGAGTTGCTAAATCCTTTGGGCGCGTAGTCAACCCAAGAGGTGCCAGCCCAGCGGCGATTGCCCCCGAGGAGACAAGTACGACTTCTGTGCCGCGTTCACGTAACTGGGCGACGACCTCTACAAGCGCAGTAACTGCACCCTCGTCGAGTTCATGTCCAGCACTTCCCGTTAAAGTGGAGGAGCCAACTTTGATGACAACTCGCTTAGCGGCGAGAACTACCTGACGGGACATCGATCAGCCTGAGATCCTTGGATTCTTAGGGTCTGCCACGTTGTACTCCCATTGCATCGCGATCTCATCTTCGGATAACTCATCAACGTCATCTTCGATGTAGCGACCGGCCCAAGGAGATTCGAGACGGAGATCAGTTC
>Ga0208110_1000217_pt1 | contig 11419 bp, 11 predicted proteins | sample CryBogCBH13Jun08_FD_185507 | JGI IMG/M metagenome (GOLD analysis project Ga0208110, IMG submission 185507) | Freshwater microbial communities from Crystal Bog, Wisconsin, USA - CBH13Jun08 (SPAdes) | ecosystem: Environmental > Aquatic > Freshwater > Lake | place: Crystal Bog, Wisconsin, USA...
CTCGACGACAACGCCGAGTTCCGTCACCCCAGCCACGAGGCTCTCGTAGATCATGCATCAGCCAATCCACTTGAGGCAGCGGCAAAAGAGAAGAACCTCAACTATGTAAAGCTGGATGGCGAAGTTGGAATTATTGGAAATGGTGCGGGTCTCGTCATGAGTACCCTCGATGTGGTCGCATATGCTGGCGAAAAATATGGCGTAAAACCAGCGAATTTCTTGGATATTGGCGGGGGTGCATCGGCCGAAGTGATGGCCAATGGTCTCTCAATCATTCTCGGCGACCCTGACGTTCGTAGCGTCTTTGTAAATGTCTTCGGCGGAATCACCGCATGTGATGCTGTGGCCAACGGCATCGTGCAGGCGCTCGAGATCTTGGGCGATAAGGCCACCAAGCCCATCGTTGTTCGTCTCGATGGAAATAACGTTCTTGAAGGACGCAGAATCCTCAATGAAGCGGCGCACCCACTGGTGCAACAGTTAGACACCATGGATGGGGCAGCAGCAAAGGCTGCAGAATTGGCGGCGAAGTAAATGGCAATCTTCATCAATAAAGATACAAAGGTCATCGTCCAAGGCATGACTGGATCAGAGGGAACCAAGCACACAGGTCGCATGCTGAAGTACGGCACCAACATTGTCGGTGGAGTTACCCCAGGCAAGGGTGGACAGAGCGTTGAGATTGAAGGGAAGACCCTTCCTGTATTCAATAGCGTCGCTGAAGCAATCGCTGCCACCGGTGCAAATGCATCTGTTGTATTCGTTCCGCCTAAGTTTGCAAAGGGCGCCGTAATGGATGCGATTGATGCAGCACTTCCACTCGTAGTCGTGATTACCGAGGGAATTCCTGTTCATGACACAGCAGTCTTTTATGCGCATGCAGTAGCAAAGGGAACGACACGCATCGTCGGTCCAAACTGCCCAGGGTTAATCAGCCCCGGCCTCTCAAACATTGGCATCATTCCTGGCGACATCACCGGACCTGGACGCATCGGCCTGGTTTCAAAGTCCGGCACGCTGACCTATCAAATGATGTACGAACTGCGTGACTTCGGATTTAGCACCGCAGTTGGTATCGGTGGAGATCCAATCATCGGAACCACACACATCGACTGCCTTAAAGCATTTCAGGATGATCCAGATACCGATGCAATCGTGATGATCGGTGAAATCGGAGGCGATGCCGAAGAGCGCGCCGCTGCATTTATCGCCTCGTACGTCACCAAGCCGGTAGTTGGATATGTCGCAGGTTTCACAGCGCCTGAAGGTAAGACAATGGGCCACGCTGGAGCGATCGTCTCTGGTTCATCCGGCACCGCTGAGGCAAAGAAGGTGGCTCTTGAAGCTGCGGGAGTCAAAGTTGGCAAGACGCCAAGTGAGACAGCAGCGCTCATGCGCGCCATCCTTAACGGCTAAGTAATGGTTGCACGCGCTCTCGGGGTCTCTTTTAGGCAGGCCCTGCGGAGCGTCGCGCTCACGCTCTTTCCACTCGCCTTTATCGCGCTCTTCAGTTGGGCGAGTGCGGGGACGATTGCAGGCAATACAAGTGATCCGGTGCGCGCCTCGGCCTGGCTCTACCTCGGTACTCATCTCATCCCTTTTAGCGTGCCAGGTGGGAAGTTAACGCTGCTCCCGCTGCTCGCCGTTATTTATCCGATGTGGGCTATTCGTCGGGGACTTCCGAACGTTGAGGAGGCATTTTCGAAACTCAATGGGGCGCGCATTATTTACTCGCTCTGGTATGCCATCCTCTCGGAGGTACTTGCGCTCGCCTCTATTCACCACGGCATTTCAGCCAATCTCTACTTAACACCGGTTATGACATTCGTGATTGCCATGGTTGCTACCGCGAGATTTGAGCGTGCCCACACGCGGATTTACTACTTTGCGCTCTACCTCTTCTCGATCGCGCTCGGAATCGGCGCAATAGCTTTTGCCATCTCACTCCAGGGACATTTCAAGGAGATCAAGAGCATCTCCGTGGTTCTGAGTGCTGGAGTAGTTGGGGGAATTTTGCTGACTTTGCTCCAACTGCTCTACCTTCCCAATATTGCGATCTCAGCTATCTCGTATCTAACAGGAGTGGGGTTCTCCTTCGGAGCACACACGACCGTAAGCGGAGCCCACATCACTTTGGGACAGGTCCCAGCTCTTCCCTTCGTTGCCGGCCTGCCAACAGGGGTGCATAGCGATTTAAAGTACGGAGTCCTCTTCTGGTTCTTACTCTTTGCCCTCCTCTTTATCTTCGCGCAACGGAGCCGCGAATCACTGCTCAATCTCACCCGCCGCGTTATTGCAGAAGGTGCCCGCCTCTTCACCACCCTTGCGATCATCGCCTTTCTATCGGCAGGCGAACTCTTAACCAGCCAGTTAAATCCAGTAGGAGTTATCTGGTGGCGTTTGATGGAGTACGTCGCCGTCGCCTTTGCAATCGCCGCGATAATTGTTCTCGCGCTGCCAGCCGCAGTACGTTCGGTGGTACACAGTGAGTAAAAGAATTCTGCTCCTCGCCTCGGGTACTGGATCTCTTGCGCGAGCAATCCTGAGCGCACATCAGAACGGCGAGATTCATGCGGAGTTCGTGGGGTTAGTCAGTGATAAGGACTCTCCAGCACTTGGTGTTGCACGTAGCTACGGCATCCCCGATTTCTATATTCCTATGCGCTCTCCGCGCGAGGAGTGGGACCGTGAAATATTCGAACGCGTCCTAAGTTTGGCGCCAGATCTTGTTGTCAGCGTAGGTTTTATGCGAATACTTGCTCCGGATTTTGTCTCAGCGTTCAAAGTGATCAATACCCACCCTTCGCTGCTTCCACTCTTTCCGGGAGCGCACGCAGTTCGCGATGCCTTGGCAGCTGGGGCGAGCGTCACGGGGACTACGGTGCATTGGGTAGACGCAGGTTTGGATAGCGGGCCGGTCATATCGCAGCAGAGCATCGCGATTCTGCCTGGCGAGGATGAGGAGTCCCTCCATGAGCGCATTAAGATTGCCGAGCGAGCCCTCATCGTCGAGACCCTCGCGGCCTATGCAGAGAGTGGAACGTTGTGAATAATCGAAAGCCATTACGCCGCGCCTTGATTAGCGTTTATGACAAGAGTGGTCTACTCGAAATCGGAGAACTCCTCCACAGCGCAGGCGTTGAGATACTTTCAACTGGGTCAACTGCAAAGACTTTGGCTGCAGCAGGAATTCCTGTAACTGCGGTCGAGGAGTACACGGGTTTCCCCGAGATCATGGGTGGACGCGTAAAAACTCTGCACCCCAGAATCCACGGCGGAATTCTTGCCGATCAAGAGAATCCGGAGCACCTGGCGGCTATCGCAGAGCATGACATCGCGCCTTTTGATCTCATCATTATTAATCTCTATCCCTTTGCGAAGACAGTTGCCAGCGCAGCGGATTTTGCAGAGTGCATCGAACAAATCGACATTGGTGGACCATCCATGTTGCGCGGCGCCGCGAAGAATCATGGCTCCGTCGCAGTTATTTCTGACCCTTCCCAGTACGGGCTTTTGCGCACTGCGATAGATCAAGGTGGATTTACTCTCGCCGAGCGCACGCGCCTGGCCATGGAAGTTTTTCGCACCACTGCTGAATATGACGCGACAATCGCATCGTGGTTGGGGGATCAACTTGAGGCTGGCGACGAGTGGAAGGCGGCAATCTTCCATCGCATTGCACCTCTTCGTTATGGAGAGAACCCGCATCAGGCAGCGAGCGTTTATGCAAATGCCACTTCTTGGATTGAGCCCGGAATTGCGCAAGCCGTGCAACTTCACGGCAAAGAGATGTCCTTTAACAACTACACCGATGCTGATGCAGCGGTGCGAAGTGCTTACGATCATTCTGAACCGTGCGTTGCAATTATTAAGCATGCCAATCCTTGTGGGATAGCAATCGGCGTAGATATCGCCGATGCTTACGCGAAAGCGCATGCCTGTGATCCGGTTTCTGCATTCGGTGGAGTGGTCGCAACAAATCGACCGGTCTCCTTAGCAATGGCGCAAGAGCTCAGTGCTGTCTTCACAGAGGTAGTTATCGCTCCTAGTTACGAAGAGGGTGCCGTTGAAGTTCTGGCGAAGAAACCTTCAATTCGAATTTTGACGCTAGAGCACTACGTCAATTCATCGATCGAACGTCGTCCAATCTCAGGTGGACTCTTAATTCAGCAGAGTGATCTTGTCGATGCACCTGGGGACGATGCGGCTCATTGGAGCCAAGTCTCAGGAGAACAGCTCTCTCCCGAACTTCTCAACGATCTGCAATTTGCCTGGCGCGCCGTACGCGCAGTTAAGAGCAATGCGATCCTCTTGGCGAGTAATGGGGCTTCTGTTGGCGTGGGTATGGGACAGGTAAATCGTGTGGATTCCGCCCGCCTAGCGGTGACCCGCGCGGGTGAGCGCTCCCAAGGTTCCGTCGCAGCGAGTGATGCCTTCTTCCCCTTTGCAGATGGCCTACAGATTTTGATTGATGCTGGGGTAGTAGCAGTCGTGCAACCAGGTGGAAGCGTTCGGGATGAAGAGGTCATCGCAGCTGCAAAGGCGGCCGGGATCGCAATGTTCTTTACAGGGGTTCGCCACTTCTCGCACGCCTAGTTAGAATGCAACTATGAGCGCGCAGATTCTCGATGGTAAGGCCACCGCGAAAGCGATCAAGGAAGAGTTAGCTCTTGTTGTAGCGGGACTTCCTAGTAAGCCGGGTCTTGGAACCGTACTTGTTGGCGATGATCCAGGATCGCACTCGTACGTCGCGGGTAAACATCGCGATTGCGCCGAAGTTGGGATCGCATCGATTCGCGTTGACCTTCCTGAGAGCGCTTCGCAGGCGGATGTACTCGCTGCTATTAAAGATTTGAATAACGCCAAAGAGTGCACTGGATACATCGTGCAGTTGCCGCTGCCGAAAGGGATCTCTGCAAATCAGATTTTAGAATCGATCGATCCCGAAAAAGATGCAGATGGACTCCATCCACTAAACCTAGGCAAGTTGGTAATTGGAGAACCTGCTCCGCTTCCTTGTACTCCACGTGGCATTTTGGAGTTATTGCGACGCTACGAAATATCGACCAAAGGCGCTGAGGTCGTGATCATGGGCCGCGGCCTCACTGTAGGTCGCCCACTCGCACTGCTCCTGACTCGCAAGGGTGATGATGCAACTGTCACCGTTACTCACACCGCGACAAAGGATGTGGCATTTCATACCAAGCGCGCAGATATCATCATCGCTGCCGTCGGAAGCGCTCATCTCTTAACGCCTGACATGGTCAAGCCCGGCGCTACGGTGCTCGATGTTGGAATTACTCGTACCGAAGCTGGCCTCCTCGGGGATATTCATCCAGGAGTAGCGGAGGTAGCTGCCTACATCGCTCCCATGCCCGGGGGAGTTGGCCCTATGACCCGTGCCATGCTTCTTACCAATGTTGTTGAAATGGCAGCTCGTGCTGGCAACTCTCGGTAGGAAGCTTCCACCACCCAAAGGCCCAGAGACTCTCTGGCGCGCTATCTCCGTTGCGCTCGTTGTAATCGGCGTCACATTTGGGATATTTAGCGCAGTTCGCACCGGCTCCCTCCTCGTTGCCGTGGGTGGAGCGCTCTATTCATACCTCGCTTATACGACAAGCGTGACCAAACGGACTATTGAACTATTGATACCAATCGCTATGACCTCTCTCCTATTTGTAGTGTCTTTAACTTTGCCGCACGCAAAGTAGGATTGCGCTAGTTCACTTTCAGGAGGGCTCCATGAGTAGATCTGGCAAAGTCACAGTCGTTGGAAGCGGTTTCTATGGTTCAACCACCGCTCTACGTTTAGCCGAATACGACATCTTTGAGACGGTCGTTCTCACAGATATCGTGGAGGGAAAGCCTGAAGGGTTAGCGCTTGATATGAATCAATCGCGCTCTATCGAGGGCTTTGAGACCAAAGTAATCGGCGCGACCACAACTCCTGAAGGGGCTGGCTACGAAGCCACCGCCAATTCAGATGTAGTCGTTATAACCGCCGGGTTGCCTCGCAAGCCAGGTATGTCCCGCATAGATCTCATCGGCGTAAATGCCGGGATCGTTCGCGGAGTTGCAGAGAATATTGCCAAGCATTCACCAAACGCCGTCATCATCGTGGTTTCTAATCCTCTCGATGAGATGACTGCGCTCGCCCAACTTGCCACTGGCTTCCCGCATCACCAAGTCATGGGTCAAGCAGGAATGCTCGACACTGCGCGCTTCACCAACTTTGTTGCCGAGAAACTCGCTGTCCCGGTCGGTGCAGTAAAAACACTGACACTTGGTTCACATGGCGACACTATGGTTCCAGTCCCAAGTCGTTGTACCGTCAACGGTCAGCCGCTGACTTCACTGCTCTCGGAAGCAGATATCAACGAGCTTGTAGACCGTACCCGCAATGGCGGTGCCGAAGTCGTTGCTCTGCTAAAGACGGGTTCTGCTTACTACGCACCATCCGCTGCCGCCGCTCGTATGGCTAAGGCAGTTATTGAAGATTCTGGCGAGATCATGCCAGTCTGCGCATGGGTCGATGGTCAATATGGAATCAGCGGTGTCTACCTCGGCGTTGAGGCAAAGATTGGCCGCTCTGGAATTATCGAAGTAGTTGAGACCGCTCTTACCGAAGGCGAGACCGCTGCGCTCAAGGTTGCTGCAGAGGCAGTTCGCACCAAGCAGGCTGACGTCAAAGATCTCTAATTCACTCACTGAGAAGTTAACCCACTAGAGAGAAGATATTTATGGAGAAGATTAAGGTAACTGGCACCGTAGTAGAGCTAGATGGCGATGAGATGACTCGCATCATTTGGCAATTCATCAAAGATAAGTTGATCCTCCCTTATCTCGACGTAAACCTCGAGTACTACGACCTCAGCATCGAAAATCGCGACGCTACTGATGACCAGGTCACAATCGATTCAGCTCACGCCATCTTGAAGCATGGCGTAGGTGTTAAGTGCGCAACTATCACTCCTGACGAAGCTCGTGTTGAAGAGTTCGGACTCAAGAAGATGTGGAAGTCGCCTAACGGGACCGTCCGCAACATCCTTGGCGGCGTTATCTTCCGTGAACCAATCATCATCTCCAATGTTCCTCGTCTGGTTCCACATTGGACTCTGCCAATCGTTATCGGCCGTCATGCATTTGGTGATCAATACCGCGCTACAGATTTCCGCATCCCTGGAAAGGGCAAGCTCACTATCAAGTTCGTTCCAGAAGATGGTGGCGATGTAATCGAGCACGAAGTCTTTAACTTCCCTGGCTCGGGTGTAACTCTTGCAATGTATAACCTAGATGATTCAATTCGCGATTTCGCTCGCGCCTCCCTGAATTACGGCCTCATCCGTAAGTATCCGGTCTACCTCTCTACAAAGAACACCATCTTGAAGGCTTACGACGGTCGCTTCAAAGATATCTTCGAAGAGATCTACCAGGCCGAATTCAAGAGCCAATTTGATGCTCTTGGTATTTGGTACGAGCACCGCCTCATTGATGACATGGTTGCTATGTCACTACGTATGCCTGGTGGGTACGTCTGGGCTTGTAAGAACTACGACGGCGATGTGCAGTCAGATACCGTTGCGCAGGGCTATGGCTCACTTGGTCTCATGACCTCTGTATTGATGACCCCAGATGGCAAGACCGTTGAATCTGAGGCTGCTCACGGCACAGTAACTCGCCACTATCGCGATCATCAGGCCGGTAAGCAGACTTCAACAAATCCAATCGCATCTATCTTCGCTTGGACACAAGGACTTTCACACCGCGCCAAGTTGGATAACAATGCTGCTCTCGCCGAGTTCTCCAAGACTCTCGAAGCAGTCTGTATCGAGACCGTGGAATCTGGAAAGATGACCAAGGATCTGGCCCTCTTGATCTCAAAGGATGCCCCTTGGCTCAATACCCAAGACTTCCTCGCTGCGATCGATGAGAATCTGCAGAAGAAGCTCGCTTAAACTCTCATCGCCAAAACCCCGGTGATTATCACCGGGGTAATCCCTCTCTATAAACTTCATTTTATAGAGAGGGATTTTCGTGTGTGTACACACATGTGCCATTTTTACTCGGTTTTGTAAGCTTTCCACTAAACCTATCTATAAAATTAGCATTTTTCGTAGTTTTGCCCCCATTAATCTCATTTTATAGTAAGATTTCTCGGCAAGGACAATAAACCTCACTATAAATTGAAGTTTAGGGACCAGCAGAACCAGCAGAACCAGCAGGACCAGCAGAACCAGCAGAACCAGCAGAACCAGCAGAACCAGCAGAACCAGCAGAACCAGCAGAACCAGCAGAACCAGCAGAACCAGCAGAACCAGCAGAACCAGCAGCAGCAGCAGCACCAGCAGCACCAGCAGCACCAGCAGCAGAGGAGTTAGGGGCAAAATGAATAAAGGAAAACTTCGAATTGGGGAGTTAGCAGATCAGATTGGAATGCATGTAAACAGTGTTCGCCGGTTGGCGAACGCGGGTCTGATCCCATCAGAAAGGACCGAAGGTGGTCAGCGATTATTCGAGCTCGAAGCGGTAAAGAATGCACTAGAGGTGCGAGCGGCTGTAAATCAGTCCCATCAAGGAAAGGGTGCTGGATCTCAAATAACTCCACCCGCATGGGAGAGGAAGTTGAAGATAAAGGGACTCGAAGAGCACGTAGTTTGGGAGATGGTCAAAGAAGAACTAGCCCTAGATATGAGTGTTGGGGCAGCCGACATAATGCCGTATGCATTTAATGAAATGTTGAATAACGCAATTGACCATTCTGGTGGTGAATTTGTTAACGTGAAATTTTGGGCGGATGATGACAATTGGGCTTTTGAAATTACCGATGATGGGCAGGGAGTGTTTAGAAAAATCAAAGATGGATTTAATCTCGACACGGTTTTTGAATCTTCTCAAGAACTATCAAAAGGGAAGAGAACCACGGCGCCACAGGGACATTCCGGCGAGGGAATCTTCTTTACATCTAAGACGGTAGATGTATTCAAACTCTCTTCGAATGAAGTCACGTGGATCGTTGACAATCTACGCAATGATTTGGGCCTAGGGGCAGGATCTGAGGATGTCGGCACCAGAGTATTTGCAAGAGTTTCAGTACAAACTACCCGAAGAATGCGCGACATATTTAATCAGTTCTCAATAGACCATGCTTTTGTGAGAACTAGACCATCGGTAAAATTATTGGATATTGGAATTCTATTTGTGTCACGCAGTCAAGCAAAACGGATACTTGAAGGTCTCGATAGCTTTTCTGAGGTTGAAATTGATTTCAAAGGTGTGGAAAGTGTTGGTCAAGGGTTTGTCGATGAACTACTGAGGGTCTGGCCAAGCGCTCATCCAGATAAGAAAGTAATCCCCATTAATATGGTCGCGGCAGTCGAGTTCATGGTAAATCGAGCATTGGCTTCAAAATAGAAAATCCCCGGCGAATATCACCGGGGATTTTCTATTTCTAGATTTACTTATTGATGCGCTCACCTGTTGCTGAATCAAACAAGTGGATTGCATGTGGGATTGCCTCGACGGTGATGGTGTCGCCTGGCTTTGGAGGATTCTTTGGATCCCAGCGGACGATCACTTGTGCACCCTCGTCAGTTGCGTTAGCGAACTTAACGCCGGTATCGACTGGACGACCATAAACGAAGGCATCCGAACCGAGCTCTTCAACAACCTCAACGAGGACGTGGAAGCCAGCAGATGAAGGAGTAAAGCCCTCTGGGCGAACACCAACTGTGACTGTTCCGCTGACATGTCCTGGTACGTCGATCTTGAAATCACCGAGGCTAGCCTTGCCGCCTGATACTGGAGCGGTTAAGAGGTTCATGGCTGGGGAGCCGATGAAGCCTGCTACGAAGGCGTTGATTGGTGTGTCATAGAGGTTGCGAGGTGTGTCGACCTGCTGGAGTAGACCATCCTTGAGAACCGCAACGCGATCTCCCATGGTCATTGCCTCAACCTGATCGTGTGTTACATAAACGGTGGTGATACCCAAGCGGCGTTGTAGCGCTGCGATCTGGGTACGAGTTGCTACACGCAACTTGGCATCCAAGTTGGAGAGAGGCTCATCCATCAAGAAGACCTGAGGTTCGCGGACGATGGCGCGACCCATAGCAACACGCTGGCGTTGTCCGCCAGAGAGAGCCTTTGGCTTGCGATCTAGGTATGGCTCAAGGTCGAGCAACTTTGCAGCTTCAAGGACGCGGCGATCGCGCTCTTCCTTTGCAACGCCTGCAATCTTGAGAGCGAAGCCCATGTTCTCTGCTACTGACATATGTGGGTAGAGAGCGTAGGACTGGAAAACCATCGCGATATCGCGATCTTTCGGAGCAACATCTGTTACATCGCGATCACCGATTCGGATCGAACCATTGTCGACCTCTTCAAGACCGGCGAGCATGCGAAGGGATGTTGACTTACCGCAACCAGATGGACCAACGAGTACGAGGAATTCTCCATCGTTGACTGTGAGGTTGAGTTTGTCTACAGCTGGCTTAGTTGTGCCAGGGTAGATACGTGATGCGTTATCAAATACGACTGATGCCATGAGTTATGCACTCCTTCTCCGGGCAGGTACGTGCCCGACGATCCGTAGGATGAAGGTAAAACGCCAGCCGGCGGAAGCCTGCTAGTGGGTAAAGATTAGCCACCTTCGCCCGCTTTACCAAGAGATAGCGCGCCAGATCGCGCGTTACCCTTATCGCATGGAGCCCAACCCCCCGATAGGTAGCGCTGGCCAACTCGTCCTTGACCTGCTCTTGGTTCTCCTCTTTATCGTCGTCGCCGGCATCTTTGTGGCAGCGGAGATCTCCCTGATTTCGTTGCGCGAATCACAGTTGCGCCAATTGGAGGCGGCGGGGGCCAAGCCCAAACGGACTGCCCGACTTGTCAGCCTCACCAAGAATCCCAACCGCTTCCTAGCTGCCGCTCAGGTTGGGGTGACCTTCTGCGGCTTCCTCTCGGCGGCTCTCGGTTCAGAACGTCTCGGTACCAACTTCGTCATCCCGATTTTGGAAAGGTGGGGGTTATCCCACGGCTTAGCCACGGTCATCTCGCTCCTCTTTGTGACACTGATCATCGCTTATGTCTCCTTGGTGCTTGGAGAGCTAGTTCCAAAGCGACTCGCGCTATATCGCACCGAACAGATCGCCTTAGCTTCCGCCCCTAGCATCGATCGCCTCGCCAACGTCTTTCGCCCCATCATTTGGATCCTCTCGCGCTCCACCGATGCGATCGTTCGACTCTTTGGTCTCAAGCCACAAGAGGTCCGCTCTGAGATTTCAGAGGCTGAACTTGTTGATCTTGTCACCGGTCACGCTGCACTCTCGGATGAAGAGCGCGATATCGTCGAAGATGTCTTTAATGCAGGGGATCTAGTGCTCCATGAAATTATGGTGCCGCGCACGGAAGTTGATTTCCTTGATGT
>Ga0208110_1000219_pt1 | contig 11339 bp, 18 predicted proteins | sample CryBogCBH13Jun08_FD_185507 | JGI IMG/M metagenome (GOLD analysis project Ga0208110, IMG submission 185507) | Freshwater microbial communities from Crystal Bog, Wisconsin, USA - CBH13Jun08 (SPAdes) | ecosystem: Environmental > Aquatic > Freshwater > Lake | place: Crystal Bog, Wisconsin, USA...
GGCAGGTGGGGCAGGAGGAGTAGGTCAAGGTTACGGACAATCTGCGGGATCTGGATCTAGCGGTTCTGGTGGTTCATCTGGCTCTGGTGGCGGTACAAACGCAGGATCTGGAGGTACGGGTGGAACTGGAGGTTCAGGTGGAGCAGGTGGTTCTTTTGGATCAGCAGGAAGTTCTGGCGCAACGGGCAATACAGGTGGATCTGGATCTAGTGGAAACTATACAGGCGGTTCAGCGGGATCTTCTGGATCAAGTGGTGGATCAGGTGGCGGTGCGGGTAATTATTTAGTTAAAGGATCATCTACAACAACACTTAATAATAGTGGTACAGTTCTGGGTAACTTAGCTTAAATAATAAATAGGAGAGAACCCAATGGATGATATTAGCCAGGTAAGCTTTACCATAAAAGATTTCAATTTTGCTGAAAGGCAACTTGATATTGTTTATAGCGATGGTAATTGGGCAAAGATTCAATTAAAGGCTCCATTACCTAAAAATCAAGAGGATTTGGAGAATATTGTTAAACAATTTTGTCCTCCTCTTGAGGTTGTACAGGCAAAACAATCCGATGTTGATTTGTCTTTTATCAATGATTTGGTTGGTAAAAGCATAACAATTTCAAGACATTCTCTTGATGGATCAACTGTTACTCCAGACGGAAGAATTGTTAACAAGCCAATAGAAGTTATGCCTGATGCCGAAACAATGGCTCAAATACAAAAGAATCAAGAAATACAAAACAAGCATGGATTTGCTCAAATGTTGGTTGATCTTGGTGTTTTGAAAGAAAATCCAGTAGATTTATCACAAATTGTTGATGTAACTCAAAAACTGGCTGACTCCGTAGCACAACCAGTATCTATTGGAACAATTACAATTTAATCTTCTAACTGGAGGTTAATGTATGTCTGTTACCAACATATCGCCGAAATTTTCATTTACGTATGACGGCGCTACGCTAAACATTTACCACGCTAATAAAGGTCAAGGTTTGGCTAAGCATCAGCACATACATTCCCACGCTACATTTTGTACTGCGGGTTCTTGCGCCGTTCGTAAGGAGGGCAAAGAAGTTATTGTTGATAAAAATTTTCAGCCAATAAACCTTGTCGCCGCTCAGTGGCATGAGATTGAAGCTCTTGAGGATGGAACAATTTTTATCAATGTATTTGCAAGCCACAAACAAATGTAGTTAATGTACACTGTGCCGCATAACAAATAGGAGAACGGTATGGATAAATTGGATATGGCAATGTACTTTGCCACGGCGGTATACAGCATCTCAAAGCCTGAGTACATTGATAGCGCTACGGTTGTTTTTAATGAAGCAATAGCCAAAAACACAACTCCCATAAACGATTTGTACCCAGTCAGGATGACGGATAACTTGTATATGGATGAGCGAATCAGGGGTTTGGCGGGTTACATAACTACCACAGCCTGGAACATTCTTCAGTCTCAGGGATATAAGATGGATGATAAGGTGACTTATTTCACATCTATGTGGGGTCAAGAGCACTACAAGTTCTCAGGCATGGATGACCATGTCCACGGCAATGGCGACCACATTGTTGGCTTTTACTTCCTCAATGAGCCAGAAAAGGCGTCCAGTATCGTTCTTGATGACGAAAGACACGGCAAAATCCTGACCCAACTGCCCGAGGCTGATCCAAATGTGGTCAGCTACGCCACCCACAAGCTTATCTTCCCCATCAAGAAGGGCACTTTGTTCTTTACAAACGCCTGGGTACCGCATAGTTTTACCCGTCACGGTGGGGATGAGCCGCTCAAATTCATCCATTTCAACATTGGCGTACAACAACAACCTGTGGTGGTCGTATGAACAAATACTTGATCAGATTCAACAAGTCCAGAGGAATGCCTGGTAGGGGTACTACTGACCACGCTTGGAGAGTATTTGAGAATAGCCAAGAGTTTCTCTGTAAAAACGTCAAAATCAATGTTCCGTCTTACTCTGAGAGGACTGGTGAGGACTGGAATATCGCCTGTACGGGCGTGATGACAATTGACAAAAGCACATCTACAATAACGATTGGGGAAGCCGTCGCCCCGACCACGACGGAATAACAAATAGGATGACTATGTTTCCAGTAAAAATTGATTTATTAAACGTAGAGGTTAATGACATTATCAATGTTTTGGGACAACTTCCCACAAGCTCTAATGCCTGGCCGCTCGTGCAAAAGATTACCGCTCAACTCAACGCTCAGACGCCTGCGCCTGAGAGTAATGTTGAGGATGCAAAGGTAATAGATCCTGCAACTCCAACCACTTAAGAGGACATCATGCAATTTCTCAAGGACATCCGCGAACATCACCTAAAAGATTTTGAATCAAGTGCTTTGGATGAAATCCATAAATTTATGGAATTCCTTGAGAAGCGCTATGCTCCACCCACTGACGCTGTGCCTGGTCCAAACCCAGAGCCAGTTGGCGTAGAAACAACACCTATGCCATTAATTCCTGACCCAGAGCCAATAAATGAAGCGCCTGTTACACCTACTCCCGTGGTTGCTGATCCTGCTCCTGTGGATACTGCCGAACCTATTACAGATACCCAGAATGAACCTGTAGCGGCTTCAGAGGTTGTTGTAGAGGCTACTGAGGCTTCTGCTATTGTTACCACCACTGAAGTCTCTATGATTGATTCTGTGGCTCCTTCAGCATTTACCTGCCAACCAAGTGAGGGTTCAAATGTCTGAACAATGGATTCAAAAAGCCATCAAAAACCCAGGTTCCCTTAGAGCCAAGCTCAAAGTCCCCGAAGGAAAAAACATCCCCGCCAAGAAGTTGGCGATTAAGCCCAACGATTCAACCAAAACCAAAAGACAGAAGAATCTGGCTAAAACACTAAGGGGTTTTGACTGATGGACGCCGAAATTGACAAGCGGTTGGCGGTTCATGAGGCTATCTGTGCTGAGCGGTATAGGGAAATTCAAACCTCTCTATCCATCGGTGAAAAGCGCATGACCAAGATTGAGTATCTGCTTTATGGGGTGATGCTCTGCATTCTCCTTGGTCCAGGTGTTGCCGCCGAGTTCATAAAGAAGATCTTCGGGATTTAGAAAATTGACCCGTTCACCCTCATCGCCGCCGCCAACGTCGCCTTCAAGGCAATCAAGCAAGGCTGTGAGTTGTTCCGAGAGGGGCAAGCCTTGGTTAAAGACGTTGTCAAGACAGCTAACGAGGTCAAGGCGATTGGCAAAGAAGTCGGTGGCATACTCGGTTTTCTCAAGAATTTGTTTGCTCCTGACAAACCAAAGACACTAGCTGACATTCGTCCCGATAGCGATCTAAACAAGGAAAAACGCAAGAAAGATGCAAAAAAGGCTGAGGAGTTTGATCCAACAGCAATTTACGCAGAGATTGGCAAGAATCTGACAGCGTTCTTTAAAGCGTATAACGCGCTGAAAACTCATGTGGAGGAGGAGGAGATGCTGTCCAAGACGGTGTATGACCCAACTGGTGACCAGGCTGAAAAAGCAATCAACCGAGTGTTGGCAATGACCCGAATGGAGGAGATGAGTGTAGAACTAAGGGAGTATATGGTCTACCACGTACCACCAGAATTAAAAGATTTGTATACACGCGTAAACCAAATGCTAGGCACAATTGCCAATGAGCAGGCTATTGCAAGGCAGGCGCAGTTCAAGAAGAGACGGCAACTAGAGGCTGAGCGGCGGGAATTTGAAGAGAAGCTCTGGTTCAGAACAGCGTCATTAATAGCAGTACTATTTGTGGCAACATACTTCATGGGTTTGATGTGGGCAATAAATCGAGTGAGTCATGGCAGTATGTGATCATCATAGTTGTGTTGGCGTTTTTGTTCGTTCTAGTTTTGCCAGTGATTGGGTTTTTGTACATGGAGATTCATCAAGACAGAATCATCATGGAGTCCAATATCAAGCGGATTGAAAAGCTCAAGAAAGAGTTGGAGCGTCAAAAGGATAAAAGTGAATGAAAAAATGCGTTTTATTGATTTTTTTGTTAGCGGGGTGCCACGATGAGTACCGCTATTACTGCCAAGATCCTGACCACTTCAGTGCGGCTCAGTGCCAAAAGCCACGCTGTGAGTTCACCCAAGACTGCCCAGAATACCTTGTAGCCCCTGTATTGGAGAAGAAAATTGAAGGAAATCCTGCTACTCCTGCTAACCCCCAACCCCAATCGGGAACGACTAACTGCCGATGAAATAGAAGCCCGTACCAGAGCTTTTGTTATTGTTGTGGTGACGCTAATACTATTTTTCATAGTAGTTACCCTAATCTACAGTGTGATGTTTGTGTCTCAGCCGATCAAGGCTATGGCTCCTATTGACCAGGCTTTTACCAAGATGCTGAATGACATCGTCCTGCTGATTGTGGGCGGTATTGGCGGGATCATGACCAAAGGGCTGAGCAACGAGGCTACAGCCATGATGAACAACGTCAAGAGCGGTAAGGATGCCTACGTAGCACCTCCAGTCAAGGAGATCACCTACGTGTCCTCTGGAGGCGGTTCTGGAGGCTCTACAGCAGGTTGGACACCTCCACCCCCTCCTAGTTCACCACCCGTCTTAGAGGACGAGGAAGAACGCCTGAGAATGGCTCACGCAAGGAACAGCACCAATGTTTAATCTTTTAAATCCTTATGTATTGGTTGGATTATTCGTGATGATGGTTGGTATTGGTGGTTACGAGCACCATGCAGGCTACCAGGCACGGGTTAAAGAAGATGAAGCGGAAATCGCAAGACTTAACGGAGAGGCTCGTGCTGTGGAAGCCGAGTATGCTAAAAAACTGGCTGTTGCTACAACGGCTCTTAGAAAGGCGAAAAATGATGTTCAAACCAAGAAATCTAGTCTTATTGCTGACGCTGACTCTGGCAAGTTGCGGCTTCCTCAAGCCACCTGTGGTGTATCAGCCAGTCCAAGTGCCACCGCTCAACCAGGAAATACAGCCAATGAGTCCGAATCTGAGCGACAGACTGTCAAAGAGCTTATCAACATCGCCTCAGACGGAGACACAGCCATCATCTCCCTCAACGCCTGCATCAAGCAGTACAACGAAGTAAGAGAGATGGTCAATAAGGGGGTGAAATGATTACTGCTGACCAACTCCACCAACTCGGTATCGGCGCTGAATGGGTTGATCCTCTCAACGCCACCTTCGCTAAGTTTGGAATGGATGACGTTAAGAAACAAGCCGCATTTATCGGTCAATGTACCGAGGAGTGTGGGCACTTTACCAAGCTAGAAGAGAACCTGAATTACCGAGCACCCACGCTTGAGAAGCTCTTTGGGCACAAGTTTAAGCCTGGTGAGGTAGAGCTTTATGCAGGCAACGCTCAGAAGATTGCCAATCGAATCTACGCCAACCGCATGGGCAACCGCGATGAGGCTTCTGGCGACGGGTGGAAGTACCGAGGACGCGGATGTATTCAATTGACGGGTCACGACAATTACTGGCACTTTGGACAGTCTGTTGGGCAGGATTTTGTCAGCAATCCAGACCCAGTTGGTCATCCGATGTACGCCGCCATGAGTGCGGGATGGTTTTGGAAGACCCACGGATGTAACGAGATAGCGGAGCGCGAGGATTGGGTGGCTCTCACCAAACGAGTTAATGGTGGCGACTTCGGTTTGCAGGATCGGATTAACTTCACTCAGAAAGCATTGAGAGTACTGGGGTGACATTTGCCCCGATACTATCTAAAATAGGCGTATATTAGGGGGCGCAATGACCATTTCATCTATAACTCCAACTGCCAGTTGGGTGATGACGTATGACAACCTTGTAAGTACGATTTATCAGTACTTAGAGAGGAGTGACACAGCCGTTGTTAATCAAGTTCCTGTATCCATATCCCTTTGTGAATATGAAATAGCTCAGGAAATCAAGACTTTAGGTCAATTAAATGTTGCTCAATCAACTATGACTATAGGCAATCCAGTTATTGCCAAGCCTGCACGTTGGCGAAAAACGGTATCACTTAAATACATTGATGCAACGGGCGCAAAACAGCCCATTTACTTGCGAAAGTACGAATATTTGACCAGTTACTGGCCCAACAATACCAATACAGCCGCCCCAGTCTATTACGCTGATTACGATTACGACCACTGGTATTTAGCTCCCACACCAGACCAAGCCTATCAGTTTGAAGTATTGTTCTATGAGCGTATTCAGCCTTTATCAAGCACCAACCAAACAAACTGGCTGACTCAAAACGCTCCCAATGCCATGCTTTTTGGTACTTTGCTCCAGATGACCCCGTTCTTAAAGAACGATGCAAGGATACCGACTTGGCAGTCTATGTTTGACAAAGCTCTAGCCACACTGAAGAAAGAAGACGATCTACGTACTGGTGATCGTCAAACCATTGCCAGGGATTCATAATGACAGCATATACCAATCCATTCACAGGTCAGACCATATCTCCTTCGCAGGTTGCATATGAGTCGCTGACCATAAGCGCCAACACCACATTAAACTGGCCCATCAACGGCACAAGCTCCACTAACGTAGCCGCCAATATTACAGAGATTACAGCCACCGTCTCAGGTCTATCTGTTGCGCTACCACCTGCTTTTCAGGTATCGGTTGGTCAGGCAGTTATTATTCGTAACGTCGGTACATCTGGTCAGTATGCAATTAATGTCACTGATAACGGCGGTACAACGGTCGTTTCAATACCAGTAGCTCCCACTACAGCCACCGTTAACTGCTATTACCTTTACGTCACCAATAACACCACAGCGGCGGGTACTTGGGCAAGTATTGCGATGGGAGTGGGTACATCTGCGGCTAATGCTTCTACGCTTGCAGGCTACGGTTTAACGCCAATTGGATCTACTCTTAACGCCGCATACCCCGTCACTCTTATTTATTCTCCACCAACATTAAGCGCTCAGAGCAGAGCTAGTTTTTTTGTTTGGAGTTCTGGCGTAGGAACTATTACTCTACCAAGTGCGTCTGTGGTGGGCAATAACTGGTTCGTTATTTTTAAGAATAACGGCACTGGAATACTGACGCTAAATCCTGGTGGAACGGACACAATCGACGGAAATTCTACTCAACAGCTTCAATTGGGTGAGTCTTTGGTCATTGTGTCTAACGGATCTACTGGATACGATACCTTTGGATATGGTCGCTCTAATAGCTTTGCATATACCCAATTGACTGTATCTTTGACGGGTCTGAGTAGCCCATATACCTATACTTTGTCCTCAACACAGGGCGCAAGCACAATTCAAAAGTATTCTGGAACATTAACAGCAAATACGATTGTTGTAGTTCCAAGTACTGTTCAACTTTATTCGTTTACCAATAATACGACTGGATCATATACATTAACTTTTAAGACATCTGTATCTGGTGGATCAACAATTATTGTGAACCAAGGAACTACGGTTATGGCGATTTGTGATGGTACAAACGTCTATAACGCTAATAGTGTGACCAGTGGATCTGTAACTACAACTGCTTTCCCCGTAGGATCTGTTGGAGCACCATCCATAACCTTTTCGGGTAATTTGACGACTGGTATGTACTTGCCTGCATCAAATCAAATTGGTTTTACCTTGGGTGGAACGCTCAGCATGTTGATTACTAGCTCTGGCATTCAAGCTAGTGTTGGCATTCTTGGAGGTGGATTTTGACCTTAAAGGTAGCACTTTTAGCCATCAAGCCTGGTATTCAGCGGGACGGGACTCAGCTTGCCTCTCCACTATTTGTGGATGGTCAGTGGGTTCGTTTTCAACGCGCTTTACCCAGGAAGATGGGCGGCTACAAAGCAATATTTTTAAACGCGCCAGAGGTCAGCCGTGGCATGGTCATGCAGTCTCAAAACGGCTTGAACTATGTCTACTCAGGCGGTCAAAGCACACTTCAATCTTGGCAAACAGATAATGATGATGGCGTGGGTTTTGGTCCAACATCCATCACGCTAAACAACTTTACTGCTGACCCCAATAATCTTTGGCAGTTTGACATTGGATACGATCCAAACGGTAGCGGTAATTTAAATCTGATTGCTCACCCAGGTTTAAATTTGAGCGATATTGACAATACAACTAACACGCCAGTTTTAGCGGGTACTTTTCCTTACTCGGCACTTAGTCAAGTTGGGGTGTTTTCAGTCACTGGTACGCCTGGTACGCCCACCAATAAGACAATTGTTATCTCCTCGAGTAACTACAAAATTGGCGTCAATCAGACGGTAACTGGTACTGGTGTGTCTGCGGGTACAGTCGTAACGGCTGTAACGGTAGCCTCTGGTACGACCACAGTCACTGTTAACAACGCCATTACAGGCACATCTCCAGTTACTTTTACTTTTAGCAACAACATATCGGTAAGTGGTGGGGCATGTATGCTCTACCCGTATCTGTTTGTTTATGGCAACAACGGACTCATCCAAAACTGTGCGGCGGGGGACTTTACCAATTGGGTATCAAGCGATTCCAATGCCAACAACGTATCTGGAACAAAAGTAGTCAAGGGAATGCCTCTACGGGGCGGTACAACATCGCCTGCGGGTCTTTTTTGGTCTTTGGATCAGTTGACCAGGGTGACTTATTCTCCGCAGACTGTAGGCACTTCTACGCTGTACTGGCGGTATGACATTATCTCCACCTCAACCACCATTATGTCGTCCAACTCTGTTGTGGAGTATGACGGTATTTATTATTGGGTCGGTGTGGATCGGTTCTTTTATTACAACGGTGTGGTCCAGGAAATACCCAATACCGTTAACCAAAACTACTTCTTTGACAACATCAATACCGACCAACGTCAGAAGGTTTGGGCTACAAAAGTTACTCGTTGGGGTGAGATATGGTGGTTCTATCCAAGGGGATCAGCAACCGAATGTACGGATGCGATTATCTTTAACGTACGTGAGCAAACTTGGTACGACGCAGGGCAGGCTTTAGGCGCTCAGCGCTCGGCAGGCGTGTTCTCTGAGGTGTTTAGATACCCCGTCTGGGCACAAAACACACCCACTGGATACCAGGTTACAGCGGTTAATATTGTGAGCGGTGGAACAAGCTACGCTGTTGGTGATGTGGTGACTGTTTTAGGCGGTGTTGGTAGTCCTGCTGTATTTACCGTGTCCACGGTATCTGGCGGGGTCGTTACGGGTCTTACGATAGCTAATGGCGGCTCTTATCAAACAGCTTTAAGCGGTACTTTAAGCACTAATGCCAGATCCCCATCAACTGGTACAGGACTGACAATCAGTACTACCATGTCTCAGTTTTATACGCTTTGGCAACACGAGACGGGTAAAGACCAGATTTATTTGACGACTGTTGACGCTATCAACTCATATTTTGAGACACCGTCCCTTGGTTGGGTGAGCGGAGGACTTGGTCAACAGCAATTGATCAACGATAATAAGTGGATCAGACTTGAGCGGTTTGAGCCTGACTTTATTCAGTCTGGTCAAATGTCTTTGACGGTTTTGGGTAAGGGGTACGCTGATGACGTAGATGTTGCGTCTGCACCCTACAACTTTACCAAATCAACCCTCAAGATTGACATGAAAGAGCAACGTCGTGAGATGAGGCTCAGAATCACAAGCAATGATTTTGGTGGCGATTATCAGTTGGGTAATTGCATTATGAGCGTTGACTTGGGCGACGAGCGTTCAACAGGTAACCCATAATGACCACTACATACGATCCTCGCGGAATGACTTGGGACTACTGGTGTGCTTCAATGGCTCAGCAGTTTGCGTCCAACCAACTGGGGACAGTGCCAGAGGAGAAGTGGAAAGAGTGGGCGGCGGGTATGCAAGGGATTGGGTACTTCGTTCAGAGCGGGATACCTGATCCAAGAGGGTATGACGATTGGCGAGAGTGGGCAAAACATTTGGTTGGCATTATGACCATATCACAGAACCAACAGAGCGTGTATTAATATGAAACCATCACAAATAATTGCATTGTCAGCACAAAAACATGGTATTCCACCTGGTGTTGCTGTACACGTAATGGAAAAAGCCCTGCACGAACCTGCCTCTAAGTTAATGCAAAACAACAATACGCTGATGTATATACAAATGCTTGGGAAGGCTGTAGCTAAAGTGTTTTTTGTAAGCACTGACAGTCCTTTAACGCTTGTTCAGTCCATTAACTATTTTGTGACTATGCTCAAGACAAACAAAATTCAGATGATTTATATGAATTTGGGACCGCAAGATGACATCTTGACGGCTCTTCATTCAAACGGTGTGGATGTAAAAAAATCAACAAATCCACAATTTCAGTTGGAGGCTAGAGTTTAGGAGACACAATGATTGAATTTAAAAAAGAGGAGGGACGTCCCTTTTTTGAAGAAGCGCAGGAATTATTCAAACAGCATTACGAAGAAATAGCAGAACGAACAGACGTAATTAAGTTTGACCCAAATGTTGAGAGGTATGGACAATTGTATGACCTAGGGGTAATTGAGGTTCATACAGCCAGAGATGATGGTAAATTGGTTGGTTATAGTGTGTGGATAGTTTTTCCGCATTTGCACTATAAAAGTAGTGTGACAGCCAGTTCGGATATTTTGTACATTCATCCTGATTACAGGAAAGGTTTGATGGGATTTGGATTTTTGAGGTGGACGATAGAAGAGATTAAGAAGAGAAGACCACAAAGGATTTTGCTTCATGTTAAGCCTTCTATTGATTACGGACCTATTTTAGAAAGACTAGGTGCAAAGTATTTTGAGAAAACATATTCAATTGTATTGGAGTAAGTCATGGGTTTATCGGCTTTAGCAGATACGGCATTAGTCGGTGGAGGGGAAGCGGCGGTAGCTGATGCGGCTCTAACTGAAGCGGCGGGTGCTACAACACTTGTCGATGGTAGTGTTTTAACTGCGGGTGGTACTATATTACCTGCGGCGGGTGCTGTGGACGCGGCAACTGGTATTTTGTCTTCTACTGGAAATACGGTTTTAAGCAGTGCTACTTCTCCTACTGGATTTATTGATGGCGTTACTGGTGAGGCTGTAAATGCAGATGGTACGGCTTTTACTCAAACAGCAAACTTATCTGCAAATCAAGTTAGCGCTTTACAACCAACAACTGGAACTGATTATTCATTTAACTCAGCCCCTGGAAGTAGTCCAGTTGGTCAGATGAGCATGAGTTCATTAACCAACTCACTTAGCCCAAATTATGTTCCTCAAGGACTTCAAGTTTCTGGCGCTGTTTCTCCTGCAACAGATCTATTGGGTAATGCAACTATGGGTGGGGCGCAAGGTCTGACAACTGATCTATCTGCACTTCCATCTGTAGATTCTATGGATGAGGGTGTTGCACAAGGTACTGGAACATTGAGTC
>Ga0208110_1000228_pt1 | contig 11116 bp, 8 predicted proteins | sample CryBogCBH13Jun08_FD_185507 | JGI IMG/M metagenome (GOLD analysis project Ga0208110, IMG submission 185507) | Freshwater microbial communities from Crystal Bog, Wisconsin, USA - CBH13Jun08 (SPAdes) | ecosystem: Environmental > Aquatic > Freshwater > Lake | place: Crystal Bog, Wisconsin, USA...
AACTTATCCATTGTGTCATAAATACCATTGAGTTGTTGCATGGTTGCATCGGCAATATTAATATGGATTTTAGCAGGCTCAATAATTTTTTCAGCATCTTTTTCAATTTGTGTTCTTTCGGCTCTCTGTTTCAGGTCTTGCATAAATTGATTGTTTTGTTTGCGTATATCATTTGCTGTTTCTTTTTGTCCTTTTGCATCCAAAGCCGAACTAATATGCTCTAATTGTTTTGTTGCTTCTTCAGGGGTGAGGAATCCTTTAGCAAATTGACTTGATAGTTGCTCCACAGCACTTCTCATGGTTGGGTCTAAATCATCTCTTGCTAAAGTTGTCGCAAATGGATTAGGAACATTTTGTTCTCCACCTGTTAATTGTCTTAACTGAGGCGTAACTTTAATTAATTCAGCAATATCTTTTGCATCATAATATTTAGACATTTCAGCTAAAGCACTTTTGTCTTGTGGATTTGCTAAAAAGTTTGCTTGTGCTTGTCTTGCTTTTTCTTTTCTTGCTAATTCTGATTCTTTAACAGAACTTTCCATGCCTCGTTGTGCAAGTTTAGCCCTCATTTCATAAATGGCAGGCATTAATTTTTCTTGCTCTTGTTGTTGACGACCTAATTCAGCACCACCTGCACCAAAATCAAATTGACCTGTTGGAGTAACTTTAGACATCGCTGCTAATGCTGATGCCAAATTAAATGGTTGTGGATTTAAAGATTGCAAAAGATTATCTTGTGCAGTATTAAAATCTTGTTTATATTTTCCATAAGAATCTGATAAAGGACTCTGAATATCATCTTGTGTGTTGTCATCTGCCATAATTTATCCTTTTATCCAGGCATATTTAAAATATCAGACGGATTATTTGGATTAACAAAATTGCCTGATGCATCTTGAACATATGTTACTCCACCAACATCCATTGTGTTTTGACCACTAGCATTTTGAGTAACACCTGCATTTGTTCCTAATGGTTGCCCACCAATAGAAGAAGTAGTATCTGTTGTTGAAGGAAATAAACCTTTAATATAACTACTTAATCCACCAATTAAATTTCCACCTGCACTTGTCCCACTTGCGTTAGGTGTTGCTAAACCTGTAATCAATGAACCAATACCTGCAATCTGTTGTAAAGGAGATTGAGCAAATTGACCTTGTTGACCTGGAGCTTGTGTAACCACTGTCTGACTTGTAGGTATTGTGTAACCTCTTAATAAAGCTGATTCATTAGTTAATTGTTGTAATGGAAATAACTGTTCATTCTGTGCAATGGTTTGTTGTTGTCCACCTAATGTAGAAAGAGCATTCACATCACCTAAGCCTAATGACTGTTGTTGACCTGCTAATGTACCAAGTTGCCCTGCTGCAGCTAATTTATTCGCCATGTCTTGTTGCATAGCTTGTTGTTGCTGAGCCGTTAAACCTAATTCAGCATTCGCAATCGTATCGCCTAAAGCTGTAGCACCTCTGCTTGAGCCAAATTGTCCACTACCCACTAAACCTGCTGTTGCTTGTGGGGCTAAGTTTCTACGAATATTTTGCTCACCAACATCACCAATAGCTTGGGCTAAACTTGTATTTCCTACACCTTGAGCTAAGTTAATTGCACTTTGTAATGTAGGTTGATAATTACCTACGTTTTGTTGTGCTTGACTAAATGCTTGTTGTTGTAAAGGTTGAGCTCCAACATATTGAGCACCCTGTGCAGCTTGTGCTCCTTGACTTGCTAATTGATTTAAATAATCAGTATAAAAAGAAGGTGCAGCCTGTGTTGCTGTGGCGATTGTATTTGCAACAGGTAATGGTGCTCCTTGAGCAAAACTTCCTGTAGCTGTTGAGCCTGGAGTTACGCCTGCACTTGGTGGAGGAGTATAGTTCCCTGTGCTTGGCACAGAATATGTGCTTAATGGATTTGTAGCCATAGATTACCTCTTTTCTTTCATTTTAATACCTTCTCGTAAATATTCCAATGGAGATTTAGAAGGAGGGGGAATTTTATTAAGTGGGGCTGAACGCTTATGATGTCTTAAAGCTTCACGCATTTTGTCTAATTTCTTTGCACCTTCATCACTTGAACCCTTTCCAAGTGCCGATACAAACCCTGCAGGTAGGATATATTCTTCGTGAGCAATCATAGCAGGCACATGACCACCTTCAGCATGATGAGGATTATGCTTTACAGATGTTCTAAACTTGTCTAAAACAGCCTTGCCTGCCTCGCTTGAGCCATTCCCTAATTGAGATACTGATTCAGCGTCAATAACGTAATCTCCTGCATTTAAAACAGCTTTAATGTCATCAGATTGACCATCGCCTTTACCTTGAGCGTAATAGCCTGTATGACCTGTTATGAACTCAGGAACATGACCACCTTCCTTAAAAGTAACTTCAGGTGCAAACGATGTTTCATATAACTTTGGATTATTGGTTTGTTCATCATTTTGAGCCACTTGCTCTAAAGGAGATTTTTCAGTAGTAATCCCTAACTTTGATAATAATTTAGGATTTACTTGTGCTAATTGTGGATAAAGTTGTGTCAACTTTTTTAATATATCAGGCGTTTTAGTTGGCATATAAATTCCTTGCAATCCTGTTGCTTGAATACTTGGAGGAGCATTTACAGATAATGGGGCTTGATTAGCATAAGATGCTAAAGCACTTGATGCTTGTTGAGCTTGTTGTTGATTCTGTGATGCTGTTAATCCTTTTTGTACATTATTAATTGCTGTAGTTAAGCTTGCTCCCATAGCAACTTGGTTTGCTACTTCTTGTTGTTGTGCTGAACTTAAACTAGACAATGCATCGTTAGTTGCCTGTTGGTTTTGTTCTACTGTAGTTCCTAAATTTTGAATCGCATTTGTATTCGAAGTAATCCCTGCATTTGCATTGTTTAATCCTGTATTTAGATTACTAACATCACCACCAAGACTGGATATGTTTTGATTGGCTGTATCTAATCCACTTTGTAAATTACCCTCATTTGCACCCAACATTTGAACTGAGCCTTGCAAATTACCGATTGTATTTTGTACACCCTTAAATGCTTCAGCATCACTTAAACCTTGTTGTTTAAATTCGTTATACAAAGATAATTGATTTGCATCTAAAGTTTTAAGTTGTGCATCGGTCATGCTTTGGTTTGAGGCTATATTACTTACTTGAGTGCCAAGTCCACTTATTTGACCTTGTAAATTAGTTTGAACGGCATCAATAGCATTACCTAAAGTAGTGCCTTCATTAGCAATTTGAATCGCTTGTGCTTGTTGTTGACTATTTAATTTTGCAAAATCAGATTGTTCTTGTGCCGTAGCATTTGCCAAAATAGAATTGGTAGTGTTTTGATTTTGAGTTACCGTATTTGATAAATCACTTACTTGACTACCAATGTTTGAAACATTTTGATTGGTTTGATTTAAGCCTTGTTGAACCATATTAATCGCAGTATTTTCATCAATACCTTGTTGTGTTAATTGGTTAACAATTGCTTTTTGTGAATCAGACAAGTTAGATAATGCTGTATTAGTAGATGCTTGGTTAGTACTAACTGTATTTGCAAGGTTAGCAATATTGGCATTAGAAGTATCTAAGCCTGTTTGAACATTGTTTAAATTACTAGATAAGTTAGCCACATTAGTTTTAACAGCATCTATTGCTTGTTGTGTTGTTGCTCCTTGGTCAATTAATGTTTTAGCTTGTATTTGTTGTTGTGTGTTTAAGTTTGCAAAGTCCGATTGTTCTTGAGAAGAAGCGTTTGCAATAGCAGTATTTGTTGCATTTTGACCTGTTTGTAATGCATTAATTTGATTATTAATAGGCGTTAAATCAACTGTAGATTGCGTAGATGTAGTATTAGGTTGTGCAACGCTTGATAACGGAGGATTGGATACATTTTGGTTTTCAGTATTAGTTTGTTCGGCACTTGATAAAGGAGCAGTATTTAATGGTTGCACATTAGAAGTTGTGTTGTTTAAAGGGCTAACAATATCTAAATTGTAATTTGTATTATCGTTTAATTCTGTATTGTTTGAACTAGAAGATTCAGGTGGTGTATATCCTGATATTTCAGATGCCGTTGCAGAATCCATATTGGATTCTTGCATTAATTTTTCATACTGCTGTTGTGGCGTTAAATTACTTGTAGAAGATGTCGCACTTCCATTTGTTGAAGATGCTGTATCACTTACTTGTGAACTTTGTAAATTTCCAATATCAACACTTGGGTTGGATGTGCCAGTTGTTGTTAAAGGAGCAATAGTCGGTAAATTACCTACTGTAGATGTAGGTACATCACTAGTAATTCCTGTTGTATTTGCACTAGCTAAAGGTGCTGAAATAGGATTATTACTTGTGTCAATAGGATTTTGAAATGCATTAACTAATGCTTGATTAAATGCATTATCAGATGTTGAAGTCGGTAATGCACCTTGTGTTGTATCATTTGTAGCAGGCAAAGCACTTTGTGTGGTGTCTGTGGGAGTAGTAGGTAAATTATTTTGCGTCGTATCAGTAGTCGTAGTTGGCAAATTACCTTGCGTAGTATTAGGCGTAGTAAGTGGTGCTGATGCTTTTTGAACATCATTTTGAATTTGATTTGTTACGTTATTAGCTAAATCAATTGATAACTTAGCTGTGTCTGTGCCTAAATTAGACGCATTTGTATTAATTGAATCAGCTAATGTACTTGCTTGACTTGCATAATCATTTAACTGACTAACATACCCTTGATACGTTTGATTATTTGATGCTAAAGTCGTATTAACATTATTATATTGATTGTTAAGGTTTTGATACTGGGCGTACTGTGAATTAATTGTATCATTTAAACTATTGATTTGATTTGAATAGTCTGTTGCTTGTGCATTGTATTGCGCTACGACTTGGTCTGCGTTATCACTTTTTGGTGTCCCATCATATGGGTCATATTCTGTACTCCAGTATTCAGGAGCCTGTGTTGGATTAAGCGCATAGTTTTTAGCAACATTAAATTGGTCTGTTAATGCTTTTGTTTGTGCTATACCATCTTGAATTGTGCTTGCTAGAGGGTTAATTTGGCTAATAAGGTCTTTTGCTTGACCCACTAACGGTTGTATATTGTTATTATAGAAATCAGATGCTGTTGATTTTAAATCATTAAATGAACTGTTAATGCTTTGAAGAGTGGAATTGTCTTTAGACAGTTCTCCGTATTCGGTTTGAACTTTACCTGCTAAATCAGTTAATCCTGCACTTGCTAATGTGCCTACTGTCGAATTTGTAATAGCACTTGTAACATCTTTTCCACTTAAAATTGCTTTTGTTGCATTATTAACAGCATTTGAAATTAAATTAGATGGAAGTTTTCCTATATCAACGCCTGATGTTTGAAGTTGATTTGAAACCAATCCTGATACACCGCCTGCTAGTCCTGCATTTAGCACATCTTGAAAATTTCCACCTTTTGCAGCTGTAGCAAGAGCAGGTCCTGATGCACTTGTTACAATTTGTTGAACAGTAGAAGACAAATTAGCAACATCGGTTGGGTTTAATTGATAACCACCTAAATTACCACCTTCAGGCAATGCTCCTGCAACTGAATCTCCTGCATAACTACCTAATTGACCTCCTGCATACGCTGCGGCTGCACTTATTGCTATGTTTTCTATGCTTCCACCATTAGCAGCGGATACGGCAGCTGCCGCCACAGGATAAGGAACACCAACGGCATTTAACGCAACTGTCTCAATGGTTGGCAAAGGGTTGTTAATAATATTTTGACCAATTTGCTCAACTTGTTGAAATGTGTTTTCAACCCCACTACCTATACTAGATAAAGCATTTCCAATAGAAGAAACAGCATCAGATACAAAACTCATAGTTCCACCATAAATGTATTATTTTTCATATCATGCACGGTATATCCGTTACCTTTTAAAAATGGGGGCAATTTATCATGCGTTGTATCAAAATATAAGCGTTTATACTTTGCTTTTTTCATTGCCTCTAATCCACTTAACATACTTCTCATAATTGTTTTTGGCTCATCCGAACTCAACATTTGCACATGACCTGAACCCTTACCAACAATATGAATTAAAAACAACGTATTGTTTTCACGAATCATACGATATTGATTTGTTGACAAAAGATGATGCAAGCCTCTATAAACGTTTTTAAATTCTTTTTCGCCTACAACGTGTTTTACAATTTCTTGCGTAGTCATTCTCATGTTAATAACTCGCATTCGTATAAATAATGTTCATAAAACCACACAAAGCGTTTGCCCAATCTTGCCAATTTTCATATCCTCTATGGTCAGGTACACCATTTTGCACAAAATATCCGATTCCTTGCATTCCATCTGCCCACACACGCCATTGCTCTTCAGGTATTGTCCCAAGCTGATTACTTGCAAACTGCTCAGCTAAAAGACTACACCAATAGTCCCATGTCATATTCCGAGGGTCAAATGTAATCATTAGTTAGGGTTTCCTGTAGACCTTACATCACCTGCTTCACCATGCACTAAAACATTACCCATTTGGTAATTACCACCATAGGTATTGCTTTCAAAACGCATTCTCATCTCACGAAACTGTTCTTTCATATCCAACTTTAATGTATTTGGTTGAAACACATATGGAGATAATGTACTTGTTACATCAACATCATCAGCATAACCTTTACCCTTAATGTAAAGATTCATGCTTCCACTTTGTACAAAATCAGGTTCAACTCTTTCTACACGCATAAAGACGTTATCGCCCATAGCACTTGGATTACCTATACCACCATTCACCCAACCTAAAGAATTTGTTTCTATATAAGATTGAACGGCATCTACCGTAGTGCCATAAATTTGGTCTGAACCTATTTCATGTTGCCATATATTATAAGCCTGTGCTAGTGTAAATGAAATCTGTAATCCTGAACCACTTGAAGGCGCTCTTGCTACCGTATTTAATGTTCCACTAAACGTAGCTGTGTAGTTACCACCTTGAGTAATTGTTAAACCTGTTACAGTCCCACTACTTACTGAAGTAACAGAAAGTAATGCAGGGCTACCTTGTCCACCACTTACTTGAACAACATCACCAACGGCATATCCTGTGCCTGCTGTTACAATCGCTACAGAATTCATATAGTAACCCGATAAAACATTATCAGCCCATATAGGAAATCTAAACACTTCCGAGAAGTAGCCTGCACTTCTATTCGAACCGATAGCAAAGCCTGCATCATACCAACATTTTTCACGCACATTATAGATAATAGCGTTATTACACTCAGTAGCATTTCCTGACGGATAAAACCACCATATCTCACCCCAACGAGGAATCTTTGTGCACCATACTTTTTGTCTTTGTTGGAAGTTTAAATTGTCAAAGAAATAATTCTGATTTGTGTCATTTTGTATTTCTTGAACAACTCCGTTATACATTAAAAACCTATCAACACCACACCAATAATAAATACCATCGTATTCAATCACGCTTTGGCTCGACATAATGGATGTCTGTGTAGAGATAATATCGTATCGCCAATAAACAGTAGATGTACCTACGTTCTGAGGAGCATAGGTAACACGAGTTAATTGGTCAGTACTCCAAAATAAGCCTGCAGGGGATGTTGTACCACCTCTTAAAGGCATTCCCTTAACAACTTTTGTTCCTGATACGTTGTTTTGGTTAGCATCAGCACCTACCCAATTCTGTAAGTTTCCTGCACTATTATTTTGGATTAAACCGTTGTTTCCATAAACAAAAACGTATGGATAAAGAACAACTACTCCACCTGAAACAGCAATATTGTTATCATAAGTAAGCGTTTGTGTACTTGAAGAAGTCGCTGCGTTTGATAAAGTTATAATGGTTTGATTCGCTGTTTGTTGTACGTTCGTAATCGTTGTACTTGTAGGAATCCCTGTACCACTTACAGATTGCCCTATAGAAACCAAAAGATTAGCAGGGGTAATAGTAGCCGTTACCGTACTATTTAACACCGTAGAAGCCGTAAATATGCCTAATTTAGTCATGTTTCCATAAGGGAACTGACCTACCATCACAGGGGTGTTGTTTGTATTATCAATATTAGTTAAGTTTTGCCCAGGATGTCCTAATACAGTTAATTGCCCACTTCCACCCGAATCATAAGCAACATCCCATTGCCATAAATTATCCGTATTAGAAGTAAACGCTGAGGATAAACTAACTGTTGTTGGACCTGCACCCAATCCATTATAGTTATTAGTTTGCCAAGCAAATACTCCATTACTTTGACCACTATAAATATAGTTAATACCTTGTATGGATTGCATGATTAACCCACGACTTATGCCTGTGGCATTTTGGAACAAGGCATTATACCCACCGATTTTACGAGGTAATCCTCTTTGAAATCTTACCCATAAGCCATCGGTATAGCGAGGTGATGCAAAGATGGTTCCATCTCTCTGAATTCCTGACTTGATAGTCATTAAGGTAAAGACTTTAGCTGTCATTAGAAAGTCCCTGCACCGATTCCACCACTAAAAATACCTACACCTGTAATGGTTAGACCTGTAGTTAAAAACTGACCTATCTGTGTATTGTTAACGACAACTCCTAAGTTAGAAGATGTCGGTAAATATAAACCTGTATTCAAGTCGCCTGAGAACTTTAAAGAAGGAACAGATAAAGAACCATTGCCTAGTGTTAAAGATGTAATTGTCGATGCTGAACCTGATGCTGCGTTATATACGTTTGTTCCATCACAAATAAGAACCAATGATGTCGATTGGTTAACAGTAACCGTAGCACCACCTGATGCACTTGTTTTTACCGTAAAGGTATATGAACCTGTTGTGTTGTTTGTAATCGTATAAAGCTGAACTGTTTGAGGAACAATTAAAATTTGATTACTTGTTAATGTTCCTGTATAAATCTGAATCGTATTCGCAGCTTGTGCTGAGGTTAAAGTAGTTGTTCCACCTGTTACGGATAAAGCTAACTCAGTATATGCAAAAGAGTTAGAACGACCATAACCAAACGAATTCCAACCTGAACCATTACATACAAGTACGATAGACTCAGTTAATTGAAGTTGCTGATAAGAGTTACCATCAATGGTGTCAGTTCCTGATGGTTGTAAAGTAACAATACCTGTTCCGATGTTCTTCACCATGAAGAACCAATTAGCACCTGCCGTTCCTGATGCAGGTAAAGTTAATGTCCCTGCACCACCTGACCATGTAATTAACTGTGCTCTAACAGTCGTAGGAATCGTTGCACTTGAATAATAAGCCGTAACTCCATAGGATTGATTTAAAGTCGTTCCAATGGCTGTTAAACCATAACCTGCTAGGCTTGAAGCATTTGCTGAAGATGTACCCGCACCGAATGTTACTGTTGCCCAAGTTCCTGCTGTGGTTGTATTCGTTGTTACATAAATATACTGAGCAATTCCTGAAGCAATGGATACAATTGAGTTACCACTATTATCTGTTACCGTAAACGTATTAGAGCCAATATTACGGATAATCATCGCTTGACCAACAGACACCTGAGTAGCGGGTGGCATTGCAAGGCTTAACCCTGTTGTTGTGGCTGTGACCTCAATAATATTCGCTGTGACTTGGTTCTGATTATTACCTGTGATTGACCATTGAAGCGTTGTATTTGTACTAATCGATAAAGATTCATACGATACGGCACTAGGTGAAACCGCCTGTCCTGTGAAAGGGTTTGTATAGGTAGGATTGGATATAGTCATAATTAGCCCTCAATAGCGATAGCACTTCTATCGGCAAGTCGTAATTGGTCTTCTTGTTTCAGAATCTGTACGGCTTGGTCGTATTTCTGTTGGAATATTTGCCTTTGGTCATTTTTTACAAACATAATAGCCTGCAATAACGTGCCAAATAACAAGGCATTCGGTGCATATTGTGTCCAATAGTTAGTCTGATTATCAGCCGATAAAGGAGCAATCCGTTCGTAATAAAGGACTTCAAACGCGTAATTGGAATCAGGTGTTGGTGCTACTATCCAATTATCATAGTTATAATCAGCATAATAAAGAGGCGTACCTGTAGTCGTGCTACTTGGAGCATACGTTCTTAGATACTCATACTTTCTAAGAAATATCGGTTGTATTGCACCTGAACTTGTGGTCAAATTCATAGATACAGACTTTCTCCAACGTGCAGGCTTAGGTATTACAGGATTTGTTGCTGTCATAGTAGACTCAGCTACTTGTAATTGACCTAAAGTCTTAATCTGTTGGGCAAGTTCAAACTCAGCCAACATAATGAACTCAGGAATTTGGTTCGTGACGGCACTATCATTACGTTCAAGATATTGTTGAACGTCTAAAATGAGTGAATTGTACGTCATGACTGACGCTGAAGTGTTTGTCGGAGTTGTTTGAGCTGCCATAATTTATCCTTTAATCATGCCAACCGTTTATCCCAAACAGTTTTATTGATTTTAATGTATTTTAACCTAACATCAAATTAATTCTTTTCTTAACATCATTGACTCTATTTATCCATCCATTGCCGTATTCGCCAAAAGTAGGTAGACTTTTATAATAAGCAGTTCTCTCGGCATAATAATTCTCTAAAAGAGAGCGGATATTCGCCTTTTGAACCGCTTGTAGCGTTTGATTCCCAATAACTCCATCAGCAGTAACTCCAACGGCTTCTTGTAATAATTTAGAAGCCGTCGCACAACCACTATTGACAGCACAATCAAAAATGGCATAGTCGATACCAATAGGAAGCTCGTCGCCATGGACTTTATCCCAATAGAGTTGTTTGTAAATATCGTGAACATCTTGGTCGCTTATGTTAAATAAATCTTGTTTTGTTAAATATGAATTTCTTTTAAAACGCTTAAATACTTCAAAAGTAATTCCTTTCATCGTAGCACCTCCTGGGTCGGTCGGTCTATCTGACCATAACCCTTCGCTTTGTAAGATGTAGGCTAACGATTGATTAAAGTTTTCTTTCATTTTGACACGCCTTGCACTTTTTCATAGGTACGCATACCGCCTAATCCTAGTAAACCCATTAACAAAGTAAGTAGGGTTTGCATATCAAAACTCAAAATAACTTCTTTACTACCATTCATAACAATCACAAAATTAACAACAGGCATTAA
>Ga0208110_1000234_pt1 | contig 10963 bp, 12 predicted proteins | sample CryBogCBH13Jun08_FD_185507 | JGI IMG/M metagenome (GOLD analysis project Ga0208110, IMG submission 185507) | Freshwater microbial communities from Crystal Bog, Wisconsin, USA - CBH13Jun08 (SPAdes) | ecosystem: Environmental > Aquatic > Freshwater > Lake | place: Crystal Bog, Wisconsin, USA...
GAGCCAAGGTTTTAATCATCTCATCTTCACCTGTTTCTTTATTCAGGTAAATTTCTATTTCTGGATATTTAAAGTCTTGGTTAAACTCACATAATCCTTGCTCTGTTATTTTCTTTGTAATCTTAATTGTAATATCGAGGGGTGTTTTTCTTTTCCTAAATCTAAGTTGAACCATATAGAACCTACAGGCCGCAATCACTGTTTGCTTAAACAAATAATTAGATTTACCTGTAACTTCTATGTGTATCACACTTTAAATCCTGAGAATTTACTTTTCTTTTCGTTGTTGCCGAATGTATTTAGCGGTTTATCTTGGCCAGCATCCGTCAAACTTTGAGCCGATTGTTCAACATCATATAACTTCATCTTAGCTCGGTCAACTCCCAATACAAATCGTTTATGATAAGTTGGATCATTATATCTGTTCTTTAACTGTTTGACCATTATTTGGCCAAGACCTTCTAGTTCTTCGGATGATACTAAGGCGAACATGAAGTCTGCGGTGGCAGGGAGTCCAAATGATTCAGAAGTATCCTCAAGTCCTGGGTCAGAGCTTGTAAATCCGCTTCTGGTTGTTTGAGTTGCAGACACAATTGGAACATTAAACTCCACAGCAAGTCCTCGAATCTCTTCAGCAATCGATTTAATGTAGGTATAGGAATTAACATTCGAACCAACTTTAAGCCGAGATGAAGAACAGATATTAAGATAATCAATGAAGATAATATCAGGCATGAAATTGCGTTTAAGATTGAGTTCATTTAATAAAGCCCTAAAGTGGGTAACCGAAGCCGAGGCTGTCGGATACTCTTTGATAATTAGTTTACCTGTACACATATCCTTGACTTTATTGACTTTCTTATCATAGATATCTTTAGGCAACTGCGTTAAATCATCCAGATTAACATTGAGCAAGTTAGCATCTATTCGCTCAGCAATCTTTTCTTCAGCCATTTCCATGGTGATGTATAAGACATTTTTACCTTGTACCATAGCACCAGCGGCCACATGACACATGAAAAGACTCTTACCTACACCAGTACCAGCCAATGCAATATTGAGAGTTTTATTCGGTAAGCCACCTTTCGTAATCTTGTTAAAATAATCCAAGTCAAAGGGAATTCTTTCTTCTTTTCTGTGGTAAAATTCATAGCGACTGTCCGAATCCTGTAAGTAATCATGGCCTACATTGGTATCAAAGGTAACAGCGAGAGCGTCAGATAATATCTTGGGGATTGCACCTTTATCATTTTGATTTTTGTCTTTACCATCTAAGATATGAATGGAGTCCAAGACAGCATTATATACAGCCTTTTCTTGGCAGAACTTCTCAGTTACATCAAGTAACCAATCCATCTTGGATACTTGTTCTTTGTCTTCATTAACTGTACCTAGATATTCAACAACTCGTTTGACTTCCTCATCTTGAAGCCCATTCTTCTCTTTAATTGTAAGAATTAGGGCTTCATATGATGGAAGTGAATTGTATTTTAATATGAAGTCATTAACTTCTTGGTGAATTAGTTTCTCGGTTCTGTCCGAGAAGTAATCCGATTTTACAAACGGAAGAACCTTCCTAGAGTAGTCCTCGTTGTAAATCAGATTTTTTAATATTAATTGTTCCATTCTCATAACATTTCCATTATAAATAAAGGTGTAGGTCACGATGCGCTAACATCTACCTACTCTATGCCATACACTATAACACAAGGACACAGCCCATGTCAAGTATATATTCAGTATATAAAGTAATTAATACCATCAACAACAAAATCTACATAGGTTTTGATTCCAATTGGCCGAATAGAAAAAGAATACACAAATCGAATTCTGTTAAATTAAACTACCATTTTTATCGAGCTATCAGAAAACATGGTTGGGATAATTTTCAATGGGAACTACTATATCAGTCTAAAGAAAAAAATCATTGTAAAGATATAATGGAACCATATTTTATTGAAATGTATGACTCCTTCAATTCGGGGTATAATAAAACCAAAGGTGGTGAAGGGGTATTTGGATTACATAGAGTCCAATCCTTAGAAGAAAAACAAAAAAGAAGTTTGTCAATGCAAGGAAACAAAATTGGTTCCGGTAATAAAAACAAGCCCTTTTCTGCAGAACGAAAACAAAAATTAAGTAACATTAAAAAATCAATTATTCTAACCTGTCCACACTGTAATAAAACTGGTGGTAATGGAATGACCAGATGGCATTTTAATAATTGTAAATTAATTTAAATCTGATTAGGGTCATCTAAAAAAGTATCATAGGCATCAACCCCGGATGAATCATCTGTTCCATTCTCATCTATATAACTCTCTTCAATATCAAGTTGACTGGTGATAATTGTACTTAACAAATCACCAATGTAATTTCTAAATGCTAACATCTTTTCTAACTTATTAACTGGTGATTGTATCACAGTAAAGTTAAACTGTAAATAGGCATTATCATCTTTTTCATCGATGGCCACTTTTCCATACTTAAATACAGTATCTTTGTACTCACCGGTCAACAATTTAATATGAACCGAATTTAAGTCCTTATCATTGACTACATATTCATAGTCTGTACCTTGAACGAATTTAATCATCATTTTCTCCAAATGCGTCTGCTATTACTTCATCTTGAATAATATCAGAATGTGAAATCCGATATTTGCTTTCTACAAATTCTTTAAATTTTGCATCTTCTAGGATTGGATCCCAAAACACTTTTGAGTCTGTATCTTTAACTCGCCATTTCTTTTCTTCAATCTCTCCAGTTTCAGTATCAACACGAGAATACCAACCATTAGTTGGTTTAATTACATGGCCGGATTCTAAAGCAATATCTAACAAAGCAGACCAACGAGAAATGCCGCCTTTAGCTGTAACGGTAACTGGAATCTTAGATTTCTCTTTAACATAACGAGATTTCTATACATTGATAATAAAGTTATATCCCACAATCTCAGTACCTTCTTTTTCTTGCTGTCGACCAATGATGAAAATGTTATCAGCTGAATAATATGAACCTGTGCCGCCACCAACAATTGCTTTTGGGAACATACCAATTTCCATGTATGTGTGATTAACTACAATCATTGGAATATCTTTTAAATTCAAATGCGGAGTTACCATACGAAACAATGATTTAACTTGTTTAGCTCGTGTCATATCTGCTACAGATTTTTCAGCCAAAGCATCTTCAATTTCTTTCTTAGAAGCTAAGTTGCCGATGGAATCAATAATGATAATCAATTTATCGTTGCGGTCAAGTTGAGTTAATTGTTGCATCACATCAAACTTCAATTGCTCAATATCCGTCAATGGAGTATGTAATACCCGTTTAGTATCAATACCAAAGGAATCGAAATATGATTGTGGAGTACCAAACTCGGAATCGTAGAATAATAACGCAGATTCCGGATACTTATCCAAGTATGACTTTGCCATTAGCAAAGAAAATGCCGTCTTGAAGTGTTTTGATGGACCGGCCCACATGGTTAAGCCGGGAGTTAGTCCGCCATCTAAACTGCCCGATAGAGCAATATTGACGGCTGGGACTGATGTTGGAATCATATCCTTATCTATAAAAAACTTAGACTGGGATAATATTGCTGATTCTTTAATACTGCTGTTCTTTTTAATCTTATCTAATATACTCATTTAACTTCCTTCTCATAAAATAATCACTTTACTTCTGTTGTGTAGAATCCTGGCCTTGGGTGTGTTTCAACAATTTCATTTGCTACAGTTACTATATTCTCTTTCTGAATTTCAATCGTGCCATTTTGCATTTCAGTAGGAATCTGAACTTCTTCCCGCTTAGGCTCCACCATCTTCGATACTGTTGTCGTGTCATTTTTATCTTCAGCCTCGATTGGTGCTTCATCTCTTTTCCTTTGTATTGATATATTACCTGCTACCAATAATAACACAGCTAATGGGTCAAACACAAGCATAATTATCAATATTACCAATCTTACTGCTTTATCTACACCATTTTCATCTGCACCATAAAACATATCTGCTACATATTTAATCGGGCCAATATCTGCTGTTAATTTAGCATTATCTTTTAACAAAGGTAATTTCTTGGTATTGATATCTGTTAAATCTTTTTGTGTATCTTGTATTTGCTTATCTAATTTTCTACTCGCTGTCGATGGGTCTTTAGCTCTAGCAAGTAAGTAAGTCAATCTATCTTTAACATTATTTTCTTGCTCTGTTAATGTTTTCAATTCTACGGTGTTTGTGCCTGCGTTTAATGTGGAATCAATATGGGATTTGGATAAAAAACCAAATATGCCCATTGAAGTAATCAGCATCAATAATAAAACTGAAATGGTCAAATATGACTTGAATATCCATGGTATGTTTCTCCAATTATGATACAACCAAGAGGCGGTTACCAACTTGGCAAATTCTAAGGATGAACCCATAACAACGACAGACCAAAAAGCGCCTGTAAAAATAGAAGTGAGGCCTAATACTGAGTAATAGGCCGCAATCCCAGATAACATAAATGCAGCTAGAAATGTTAAGTATATCATGTCCAGAAATCCTCTAATGAACTTTGTTTTTCGGTAGTCCAGTTCATGCAATCAAGGATAATCTTAATCGGATCCAAAAACACCTTATCAAATTGCAAATCATAATCTACATATTTCTCAATATCAAACTCTTTAGGGAGTCTTGATGGGAAAGCGATAACTGATTGATTAAATGTATTTGGTAATTTTAAGAAAATATATTTAATCTTCTCACCTTGTTGGATGAGTGGATATTTTTTATCTAACTTATATTGCTTGAGGAAATGATTATATATTAAAGATCCTTTTGAATTAATCGGAGTGCTTTTTCTATATATCGTCACTGGATCCATATATTGATTCAGACCACTTAATCCTCTAGGAGATGATATATTTTCAACTGGCATTGTTTTAAATTCAGATTTGAAATCAGATATAAATTTGTGCATATCTAATTCTGTACCAGTCAACATCACTTTAATGGAGTCTTTCATCTTTTGCCGAACCACAGATGGTGTGGATGACTTAATCATTTCAAGACCTTTAACTTTCACTTTAGGTTCTTTGTATTGTACACCTTCATTATTATACACATTTAAAATATAGCGTTTCTTAGCAGTCCATATTCCTTTATCTGCCAAGGCTTCACGCTTCATTTGCATTTTTTGTCCATACGCACTAACATAGTCAGCAAGTTCCGCATAAGACGTATTAATATAAGGTTGAAGTTTATCCTCACATACCTTATCCATGAAGGAGATAACTTTTGTAGTGACCAAGTCTCCTGTAAAAACTTTGTTGACCAATGGGCCAAGCTTAAGATAAATCGAGTCCGTGTCTGAAGCGATAACATAATCATCCTGTGTTTTTAACAATTTGTTCATGTAGTCGTTGAGTTTACTCTCAATCCAACGAATACTTAATTGGCCAGCAGAAGTGACACCTAAGGCCATGCGTAAATCAAAAAATCTAAAATACTGAGAACCTAAAGCGCCATAAGCTGAGTTGAGTGATAATTTCTTAGCCAACTGAATGTTATGATATTTAGCAATTCGTTTTTCGATGTCATATCTTTTGGATTCATCAGAACATACTTCATATTCTTTCTCTGCCTGAATCATCAACTCTTTGAACTTCTTACGGTCCTCATACATTTCTTCCATCATTGCAGGTAAGAAACCTTGGATATCAGTCCTGAAGAATTGTCCGTTTGGAGTTAAAGTTACCTTTTGTTCTTTTAATCCAGATAGGTCCAATTGCTTACTCAACATTTTGTCAACTGATACACCATCAGATAATATCTTGCGCATTTTATCAGAATAATCTTTTGGGTCAATCATTGTTTCTGGTGAGATGTTATACTGCATCATCAAGTGAGGATACAGAGAATTCAAATCGAATGAAGCAACCCAATCATGTTTACCGACTTGGACTTCTTTAACATAAGCCCCTTCAAACATACCATCTTTATCTCTTGATTCTTTTGGTGGAACAATAATATTCTTATTCAACAAATAGGAATATGTCAGAGCATCCCACATTCTAGTTTGAGCAAAGACATCTTCATAGTTACATTTAGTATCATAGGCCAAAGTCATGGCCAATTCCAACAATTTTAGTTTATCTTCAAGTTCTAAGATTAACTCCACATCGACTATATTGTACTCAATAAACTTCTGATAGTTTTGACGATATAACTGATGCAGACTATCAAATTCATCATAGGATAGTTTGTTCTTACCTAGTTCCACTTCAGCGATGGCATCCAACCGATAGGATTCTTGTGACTTGCCTTCAGGAGCATACCATTTATATAGTTCAATATAATCTAAAGTAGCGACACCGACAAATTCATAAGCCGTGAGTTCTCGTTGATTGATAACAGCTTTGCGCTCAGATATGTAATACCAAGGAGATAACTTCTTAGTTTCATCTTCTCCTAGTATCTTGCGGAAACGATTAACCAAATATGGGATATCAAAGAACTTAATATTCCATCCAGATATGATATCGGGACATTTAGCTTCCCACAACTCTAAGAATTTCTTGCATAATGTATATTCGTCTTTACATTTTATATAGACTTCTTCGCCTTGAGTGATATAATCTCCACAACCGAATACATACATTTTATCATTTGTTAGTTTGATAGCAATAGCCGTAATAGCTTCATTTGCTAGATACGGGTCGGGAAATCCATTCTCTGAACCAACTTCGATATCGATTACAGCAACAGAAATTTGATCCTTATCCCAATCGACCATTGCAGTATGTTCGTCAGCAATAAAGGCATATTCATATCTAGTATTACCATAGATTTTAAATCCAGATACTTCATCATACTTCTTAACAAAGTCACGAGATTCACGAATACCTCCAGCCTTGAAAGGCTCAAGGTATTCGCCACTTAGAGTTGTATAATGTGTAACTTTTTTAGCAGGAACAAATAGAGTTGGTTGATACTCAATTTTCTGTTTGAACCGTCTGCCGTTTTTTACGCCACGATATAATATATTATTGCCAACTGATTGTACATTTGTATAAAACAAATTAATTATCCTAAGATGAGTTTCTTTTCTGGTGGAGTAACGATGCCTGTGCCGAAGATTTGTTTGTAATTAGTCTTAAATTCTTCAGAAGGTTCATAAGTATATACTACATATTCCTTACTAATTTCAAATGTAGGTCTTGTGCTGACAGCATATAACGGAAAGGGTGTGAGTCCTATATTTGGTTGGCCGCCTTGGCCACGAACGATGGTGATGCCGACAGGATTTATTAAAACATATTCCGTTTCAGATTCTAATTCTCCCATCACTTCTTCACCGGTTATCAATTTAATTATAATAATATCCATAATAGTCCTTTCATTTAAGAAGGACTATTATATATCAAAAATGAGTTGGTGTCAAGTGATTAATCTTGGGATTCTAACGTCCACAACAATTTTTTATTTTTGTCTCGGAGTAGAAAATTGAGTTGTTCTAACATTACTATTCTGTTTTTTAATTCAATGACTTCTGTTTGCATCATAACAATTTCGGCCGCCGACATAGCGTGGCCGGATTGTTTTTCTTCTGACATAGTTATTCCTATTTGATTATTGTGTGATAGTCCACAAATCATTGGCCAAATTACGGTCAATTACATAACTATATGGCATAGTGAAGTATCCTTTTTGTCCCCAAAAGGCTCCCCAACTATTACGAACAATAACTCGTTGTGTAGCATCATCATACCCAACCATCATTACAGCATGGCCACCTTGAGTTTGTTCATTAGCCTGTGGCATATTTAATACACCAGAAGATGCTACACCCTCAGATTCAAAAGAATCATATACAAGAAAACCAAATACGATTGGATATCCTGATGCTAAAACTTGTTTAATTCCATTGATGCCTGAATCTCGTTCAACACGAGCAGCTTGTACTATTTTTCTGGTGCCAGCATCTGTGTAAGCTTCTGTACTTGGCTCTAATGAAGTTTTCCATGTAACATAAGGCCAAGTATGTTCTGTAGAAACTCCAATATTAGTTAATATTTTTACACCTGTACTAAGTTGAGCACCGTTATCTTTGTGGACATCTCCACCATTGTCAGCTCGCTCATAGTAATATAAAAATAAACGACTCAATTGTATAAATTGTCCGTTAGTTTCAAAATCTTGTGTTTTATTTTCTAGGTATTCTAATGCACCACATAGTGCGTTGGCTGTACATGAACCAATTTGGCCTTGGTCATAAACAGGAGAACAGAAGTTTCTTAAATCAACTGAAGATGGAAGTGCAGATGGTGCAGTTAATTTAAAGGATGAACATGAGTGTGCATATTCGTCTCTAGCATCATGATGGTCTCTAGCCCAATTGTATTTGTTAAACATGATATTCTCCCTATTAAATATCATATTTATGTTTTATCGACTGTATAAATACTGTGCCATGATAATAAACATACCAAAAAGAATAACAGCAAAAGTAAGGATTATAATCCGAAAAATGGATAATTCTATATTCTATGCGGTATTAATTTTTCTATTATGGATATTATCCACTTGTGTTATTTCTAATCCTAGTTAATTGGGGTGACTAACGGGGGTCGAACCCGTGATGAAGGAATCACAATCCTTAGTGTTACCACTACACTATAATCACCATTGAAATGGTGTACCTAAGTGGATTCGAACCACTGACCTAAGAGGTAGAAGCTCTTTGCTCTATCCAGCTGAGCTATAGACACATAATATGGTGGAGTGTCCTGGGATCGAACCAGGCGTGCCATGGGCGGCGGATTTACAGTCCACTGCATCACCGTTGATGCTTCCACTCCTTTTAAAACTGGCTGGGAAACTTGGGTTCGAACCAAGGACACGCGGATTAACAGTCCGCTGCTCTACCAACTGAGCTATAACCCAATAATAAATGTCAGATGTAACATTTTAGAACACTCTGACGGGTATTCCTCATAACGCATTAGTTACTTTGCTATGGACGGGTTGTCGCACTCTCCTACCCACGAATATATTAAGTTGCGACTTTTTCCAATTCTTTAAAACGGCAGAGAGTGTGGGATTCGAACCCCCGCCAAGACGTTTGGAGTGTCTTGTGCTACCGTAACACTTCACCGGGATAAAACTTGGTCTCTAATGTAGGATTTGAACCTACGACACATGGTCCCAAACCATGGATGTTACCAGACTACACCAATCAGAGATAATACACAATAAAAAACCCGACTTTTTTAGGATCGGGTTTTAAAATTCTAAACTACAATTGAATTCTACAAACCCCAACTCCCACGATAATACATCGTATGATTTTGAGCAACAGTATACCACGGCGATACTACGTTCGCTTTTTCGTTTCTTGGTAATGACATACTGTTTAACATTTAATTTCTTTCGTTATTTGATTTATGAAGCCATTGTAACAGGTATATATGCTTTTGTCAAGCATATTTTTGGTTAATCTTCAAATATACCGATAATTTCTTCTTCAGCCACTCGGAATTTATTTTCTCCGAAAGCGCTTGTCTTATTCCAGTTAGCTAATACTTCATCGCCTACTTGAACACTTGTTACCTCAGGACCAACTGCGATAACCGTAGCACGGTCTGCTTCATCTCGGTCACCACCAGGTAATACGATACCACCTGCTGTCATCTCGTCTTTCTTAATACGTTCAATAATTACATTTGCTTTTAATGGTCTAATACTCATAATTAAATCCTTATCTCTGTTGGGAATAAATCTTCGGTTAATAGTTGTTGTTTGTTTTCATTTAATGTCTTTAGTTTAGCTTCTTCTAATTTCTTTAAAAACGCTTCATTAGTTAAAGAATGTGAACCATCACAAAATCCACTAAGACTACGGCCACAAGCACAATTAGGTTTGTTACTCATTTCAGGTCCTTTCTAATATAGTCAGTCCATTATTATTTTTAAATACATCTCTAATTTTCCAATGAGGATTTGCAGCTAAGAATTCATCAATGGCTGCAACTAATCCTCTAGGTGAATTTGGAGGTACGGCGGCTTCGATGTGAGCATTTGCCGCATATGGCGGTTCATTCACATGTCCATATGTAGTAGTATCATGGAACCCTAAAAGTTTCCTTGCTTGATTACCATGTCTTTCTAATTCCTGTTTTAATTGAGCATAGGTGTGAGCTGTGTCAATAAAAAGAAAGTCAGTTTCTTCAATTACAAATCCAGGTTCTAATGTACTCTTATATAGGAATTCAAATTCAATGCCATTCTCTTTACATAGTTCTTGAGCATATGGCATATTTGAAGAAACATAGATATCGACACCAACAAACTTCTTTGGTTCAGCCGCCAGAAAGGCCCATGTACTGGTAATCTCTCTGGTACCCATTTCAGTAATGTGTTGGCATCCTGATGAATATTTTAGTAATGTTTCTAAGTGTTCGTTGATATCACTGGTTTGCTTAATTCTTTCATTTAGCTTATCATATATTTTTTGCATATTAGGTCCTTTTCGCCTCACTATTTGATTGCCATATTGTATCATTAACATTTTCAGGTAAAAACATTTTAGCTTCACCCGTAATTATATGTATATATTTTTTCTTGCCTGTTTTCTGATTACTTAATTTCTTTTTAGTTTCATCAGAATGTGGCATATTTGTTCTACTTGGATTTCCTTTTTTGACCACACTTAAATGTTTTTTCATTTCTTCGGTGTGTTTAAATTCTCCTTTTTTATTTTTATTCCAAGGAGTTCTGCCAAAATAATTAGTTGTATTGGATTTTGGTTTCTTCATTTTTAATATTGTTTTAGGTGAATGTTTTTTATTTGTCATTCCTCCGCAGAATCCACCATCTATTCCGTTTTCATTTTTTAAATTGGCCCAATCTTCCGATAATACAATATTATTACTTATTGAAAAATCGGTAGCATATTCAATAAGTAATTCTTCATCT
>Ga0208110_1000237_pt1 | contig 10942 bp, 10 predicted proteins | sample CryBogCBH13Jun08_FD_185507 | JGI IMG/M metagenome (GOLD analysis project Ga0208110, IMG submission 185507) | Freshwater microbial communities from Crystal Bog, Wisconsin, USA - CBH13Jun08 (SPAdes) | ecosystem: Environmental > Aquatic > Freshwater > Lake | place: Crystal Bog, Wisconsin, USA...
GGTGAGCTCACCGCTCCGCGCTGATTCCCGCAAGAATTTCAAAGACTCTGAAAGTGAGCGTTCGGCATCGTTGCGATCAACAATTGCCTCTTCACGACTCACATATGCAGATTGCATGAGAAGAAAATCAGTAGCAGGGTCAAGATCAGTCTGATGCGAGATCTCGAGTGCGAGAGCGGCCCGGCGTTGCAGGAGTGCATCGAGGTGTTCCCACGAAGTCTCTACGCGGTGATGTAGGCGATCTAAGCGCGCTGCTGAAAATGATAAGTACCACATGAAGAGGAGAACAAGGAGAAGGAGTGCAACATATGTCATCGCTCTCTCCCCTTCTTCCAACTCGCATTTTCTGAACCAACAGCGACTTTCCCATGTCCAGTCATCGCAACTTCGTAGACGCTCATTATCTGGGTAGCAACGCTCCCCCAGTCGAAACGAATCGCGGCCTCAACGCCATTCTCAGCAAGTTGTTGTAATCGAGAGCGATTGCTGAGCAGATCGTTGACCTTTCGCGCGAGATCTGCTGCATCCTCAGAGACGAAAGTCACTCCGCTATCTCCAATAGAGAGCAGATCCACGAATGCTGGGATGTTGCTCGCTAACACTGGGGCGCCCGATGCCATCGCCTCCGCCAAGATTATTCCGAAGGACTCACCGCCGGTGTTGGGAGCGATGTAGAGATTGAGGCTGGCTAGGAAGGTCACCTTCTCCTCTTCCGAAAGCCTTCCCAAGAACTTCACATGTCTTGCTACTTGCGGATCAACCTTCGCCAGAACCCGGGCGGGATCACCAGGACCAGCCACAACGAGTTCAACGCCCGGATGTGCCTTGATGATTTTGGGCAGGGCTTCCAATAGGAGCGGAAGACCTTTGCGATTCTCTTCAAAGCGCCCTAGGAATCCGATGCGCAGCCCACCTGGAACGCTTCCCGGTCCCTTTGCCTCTCTGAAACGCGTGGTGTCGATTCCATTGGGAATGACCACCGCTTCTGTTCCGTAGAGATTATTCAGTGTTGCTTGGGCCATCTCGCTCACCGCGATGCGGGCACTTAACTTCTCGATCATTGGTTCGATCAGTGGTCCCACCGAAGCGATCGCTCTCATCTTTGGAGTCGATGCGTGGAAAGTTCCAACCATGGCTCCTTCCGCTGCCCAACAGGCCAACAACGAGATCGATGGGATCCCAGGTTCGTGCATATGCAGCAGATCAAAATCTCCTTGCACGATCCACTGTCTTACACGTGAGGCAGCTATTGGTCCAAAGAGCACGCGAGCCACAGAACCATTGAATGGAATTGGTACCGGTCGACCTGCATTAACTAACCACGAATCAGTGATCGCATCTTCATCACTGACAGGCGCAATCACGGATACATAGTGACCTTGTGCGATGAAGTGCTCGGCTAGCTCCCGCACATGCATCTGCACCCCACCGGGTACATCCCACCCGTAGGGGCAGACCATGCCAATGCGTAGAGGCTTAGAAATCATGCGCGTTCCTTGAAATCGCAATCGATCCAGATGCGCTGCAACATATGCCAATCTGTCGTGTGAACGGTCAAGTGTCTCTCTAGGCGGTTTGCTGATTCCTGAATCATCGCGGCGACCTTCTCAGATGTCTTTCCCGCATCAGGTACTGGGATGGTTGGTTCGAAAGTAATTTCGATTCCGCTCTCGATGTAACGCACAAAGGCCGTTAACAGCGGCGCACCAGTTTGAATTGAAAGAACAGCTGGACCAGCAGGCATACGAGCCGGATGGTTGAAGAAGGTTACATCGACGCCATTCTTCGATAAGTCGCGATCTGCAACTAATGCAATCAGGCGACCTTGGCGCAGACGTTGTGAAAGTACGGCGAGTGAACGCGCGCTGGCATCAAGAACTTCCATCCCGATTGATTCACGATAGGCCAAAAATTTTTTGAAGAGGCGCTCTGGCTCTAGGTGCTCGGCGACAGTAACGATAGGTGCACCTGTTTCACAGTAGTAAGCACCGGCGTGATCCCAATTGCCCGCATGCGGCAGTGAGACAATGGCACCTTTGCCAGCTGCGAGGGCTTCACGAAGTAAGTGATCATTAATAACAGTTGTGCGAGAGATGATGTCTTCACTAGACCACAGTGGGAGTCGAAATGTGTCACACCAATAGCGCAGGTATGAACGCATCCCCTCTTGCACCGCACGTTGTAGCTCCGGCTCTTCCAGGTCTGGTCGCACTCGAAGATAGTTTGAGCGAAGACGCTGCACACCCGATGGGTTGCGCTTCGTAATCTGATCTGCAACCCAGTTCATCAATCCATAGGCCTGCTTCTCAGGCAGGTAACCTAAAAGTTTCCACGCCAAGAAGTAAGCGATGTACGTCAATGACATTGTTAAGCGCCGGCCGTGGCGCGATAGACGATCGCCAATCTCTCACAGATCGTATAAACGCTCGCGATCGCAAGAAGCCAGGCGCCGACGGCCAAAATGTAGGGCACACCCAGACCAGCAAAACCGAGAGCAACGAAGATAATGATGAGTCGATCGGTTCGTTCTGCAAGGCCACCGTTGCATTCAATCCCTAGCCCTTCAGCGCGCGCCTTGATATAGGAGACCAACCCACCGGCGACTAAAGCAACAAAGAGAACTGGGACGAGGCGATCATGGCTCTTCATGAGGAAGTAGGCCAGTGCACCAAGAACGGCCGCATCTGAGATGCGATCGAGCGTGGAGTCCAGCAGCGCTCCCCATTTGGAGCCACCGGAATCCGTCATACGCGCCAAGGTGCCGTCCAGGAGATCAAAGAGAATGAAGAAGAGAGTGACAACCATCCCCCAGAAGTAATTGCCGTGGCTGAAGAATGCGATCGCGCTGACGCTCGACCCTAACCCGCCCACAGCGGAGACTTGATTTGCTGTTACCCCGCGTTTCAACAACCACCGGCAGAGAGGGGTCACCACACGCACCATTGGTGCCTTGATCGAGGCCGAAATCACGATTACATCGTAGGCTCGGATACTGTGTCGAACCTAATTAATTCGCAAAAAATCTCGCTTGTCGGTGCCAAAAACCAAGAACTTGCCAGTCAACTGGGGGTTGTTGGCCGAGAACTCGAAGAATCTGACGTCGCTCTCTTCCTGGTTAGCGCTAAGGATGGCATCGTCTCCGCGGACCTCGAGAAGTGGCGGCTCGCTCGCGAGCTCTACATCCCATCAATTGTCGTCATCTGCGATCTCACCACCAGCGATATCGATTTCGAAGATATGACCGCAATCGCAGGCAAGATGCTGGATCCCATTGTGACTCCGTACTTAGTTCTACATAGTGATGAGGGAAGCCCGGTTGCCTTGATTGATCTGGAGAGCCTTGCAGTGACTGACTACTCAACTGGCCAGAGAGAGATTCGTGAGGCTGATCCAGAGCATGTCGAGTTGGTCGCGGAGTTTCGGGAAGAGTATTTGGAAGATCTCGAAGACGCTGGAGAAGATGCTCTAGCAGCGGGCCTGCTCTTTCCCGCACTCCCTTGGGTTGAAGGAACTCGCATTGGCCTCGATCAAATCCTCGAGTATTTAGAGAAGATCCCAGTTTCTAGCTAACGCTTCACGAGTCTGTTGCAACATCTGCGGTAGAACTTTTGTCTGTCCGATAACGGGCATGAAGTTCGCATCACCGCTCCATCGCGGAACAACATGCTGATGAATATGTTCGGCGATTCCTGCTCCCGAAATGGCTCCTTGATTCATTCCCAGATTGAAGCCTTTGGGATCTTCTACCTTGCGGAGAACTTTCATCGCGTGCGCGGTGAGTTCGAATATCTCGTTGCGCTCTTCGCCTGTCAGATCTGTCAGATCAGCGACGTGGCGATAGGTGCAGATCAGTAAGTGCCCTGAGTTGTACGGGTAGAGATTCATCACGACATAAGCGGTGGTACCTCGCGCCACGATCAAACCTTCAGCGTCATCAAGAGTTGGGACGCGACAAAATGGGCAAGGCACATCATTTGTCGGAAGCGGTCGATTCTCTCCCGACAAGTATGCAATTCGATGAGGCGCCCACAAACGATCTAAGTTATCTGGCGTTCCCGCCGCCCCCGATAGATCGTTATCCATGATTATTAAATCTGCGTGCGGTTAGCTACGGCTGCTGTGATCTCTGCGATCGCATCAGCGATCGAGATACCGTTCTTCTGCTCACCATTGCGATAGCGGAAAGAGACTGCACCATTCATCTGATCCTCTTCACCGGCGATCATCATGAAAGGGATCTTCTCTAGTTGCGCATTGCGCACCTTCTTCTGCATGCGATCATCAGAGCTATCCACATCGACGCGGATTCCTGCTTTACGCATGGTCGCGGCAATCTCTTGCAGATACGGAAGGAAGGCCTCGGCTACCGGAATACCGCGGACTTGGACTGGAGCCAACCAAGGAGGGAATGCCCCGGCATAGTGCTCGGTCAAAACTCCGAAGAATCGTTCAATCGAGCCAAAGAGAGCACGATGGATCATCACTGGTTGCTGACGAGTGCCATCTGTTGCTTGATACTCCAGCTCAAAGCGCTGCGGAAGTTGGAAATCCACTTGGATCGTAGACATCTGCCAGGTGCGTCCGATGGCGTCCTTTGCTTGCACCGAGATCTTTGGGCCATAGAAGGCTGCGCCCTCTGGATCCAGGACGAGCTCTAAGTTCTGGCGCTCGGCAGATTGGCGGAGGGCCTCTGTCGCTTCCTCCCAGGCTTCATCAGAGCCGACTGACTTTGCGGGGTTGCGAGTTGAGAGCTCAAGATAGAAATCGTTTAGTCCGTAGTCGCGTAGGAGATTGAGGACGAAGGTCAGAAGTGAATCCAGCTCCCCCATCATCTGATCGCGCGTGCAATAAATATGCGCATCATCTTGGGTGAAACCGCGTGCGCGGGTAAGTCCGTGAATCACTCCAGACTTCTCGTAACGGTAAACAGTTCCAAATTCGAAGAGACGAAGTGGAAGCTCACGATAGGAGCGACTGTTGGACCGATAGATCAAACTATGGAATGGGCAGTTCATTGGCTTCATGTAGTACTTCTGCCCTTGACGCTTCACTGTTCCGTCAGCGTGCAACTCTTCATCCATCACCATCGGTGGATACATACCTTCGGAGTACCAATCTAGGTGTCCTGAAGTTTCAAAGAGAGTGGACTTGGTTAAGTGTGGAGAGTAGACAAACTGGTAACCCTCTTCTTCATGGCGACGTCTGGAGTAGTCCTCCATCGCGCGGCGGACGATGCCGCCCTTGGGGTGAAAGACCGCTAACCCCGAACCAATCTCTTCTGGAAACGAGAAGAGATCAAGTTCTGCTCCTAAGCGACGGTGATCGCGCTTCTCTGCTTCGACTAGCAGTGCGAGATAAGCATCAAGCTCCTCTTGCGAAGGCCAAGCAGTGCCGTAAATGCGCTGCAGCATGGGATTCTTTTCAGAGCCGCGCCAATATGCACCCGCTGATCGCATCAACTTAAACGCCGGAATCAATTTGGTTGATGGCAGGTGTGGACCGCGACAGAGATCCTTCCAAACAGGCGCACCATCACGACCCAGGTTGTCGTAGATCGTTAGCTCTTTGCCACCGACCTCGACGGAGGACTCGTCATCGCCACCCTTGATACCAACAAGTTCCTTCTTGTAGGGCTCCGATTGCAACTCCGCAAGTGCCTCGGATTCCGTGACAACACGACGACGGAAACGTTGACCCGCCTTCACGATCTTGCGCATTGCGCTCTCTAATTTTTCCAGGTCCTCAGGGGTGAAAGGCTTTGCTGGATCAAAGTCATAGTAGAAGCCATCCTTGATCGGAGGACCGATTCCGAGTTTGGTCTCGGGGAAGACTTCCTGGACAGCTTGAGCAAGGACGTGCGCGGTGGAGTGGCGTAAAACGGCCAAACCTTCAGGAGAACTTATCTCGATCCCCTCGACCACATCTCCATCGAAGAGCTCGGTCCAAAGGTCACGGAGTTCTCCATTAATCCGTGCAACGACGACGCTTGGTCGCTCTGCGAAGAGGTGTGTCGGACGTTGATCTGCCTCAATCTGAAGGGAGGCGCCATCGACTGTGACGGTTATCTGGGAGCTCATTGGATCAGCCTACCGAATTGCTTTGCACAGCAGCCCATAGCGCGTCGTATATGAGTTCACACTCTGGGCCCACGAGTAGGTCACTTTCCCCGAGTCGTGCCACCGGCCTTGCGATGCGAAGACTAGAGAGAGCGATCATCGACTCAATCGCGCCCAACTGCGCCTCATTGACCGCCCGCTCAGTAGCGAGGCCTAACTCAAGCGCCAAAGCCCGCATCACGCCCGGCAATACGCCTGCGTCGAGAGGTGGAGTCACCCAACTTCCGCCAATTTTAAAGAGATAGTTGCAGGTAGCGCCTTCACCAACGACACCACTCTCATCAACCAAGAGGACTTCATCGAATCCCTCGAAGCGAGCAGCGCGCAGTAGATCCGAGTTCTCCCAATAGGGAAAGACTTTCCTTCTCCCAATTCCCGCTTTGTATTGATGGAGCAGAATGCACACGCTCATCGGAGTGCGCTCCTCTGCATAAGGGGTGATCGAAAGAGAGAACTGCGTGCCAAAGGAGAGCCGCAACCGCGCCAAGGGAAAGCGTGCAAGGTAACTGATGGCACGCAATATGGAATCTCGCGGCGGTACCTCGATGCCCAAAGCCTTAGCCGAAGCTTCTGCGCGATCCATATGCTCCGAAAAGAGCAACGGTCTGTTCTCGCTCATTAGTAAGGTTTCAAAGATTCCTTCACCGTACTGCCAACCCTCTTCGTCAATCCCACCAGCAATTCCAATGAGTCGGTTGGCTTTTAACTCCGTCTCTCGCCACTCTTGATGCGGATCACTCGGCCACGTTATGCCAGCCCCGGTACCGAAGTAGAGGGTGCGTGACTTGCACCAGAAGGTTCTGATCGCAAGGCCAAGTAGCGCTTGGTTATCCTCGATCCATCCCACCACTCCGCAGTAGATACCGCGCTCGATTGGTTCGTAACGACTAATGATCTCGAGCGAGGAGTGCTTTGGCGTACCCGTCACTGAACCCGGAGGAAGCAACCCCTGCAGGATTTCATCCCACGAGATCTCGGCGCGCAAAGTTCCTCGCACATCTGAAACCAGGTGACGAATTCCGGGATGGTTCTCGCTCCGGAGAAAATCTGCAACGCGCACCGTTCCTATTTCACAGACGCGACTCAAATCATTGCGCATCAGGTCAACGATCATGATGTTCTCGCTCTGATCCTTCTCGCCAAAAATATCTCGCGCGTTTAGATTCTGTGAACCTTTAATAGGGCTGGTAAGAATTTCGCGATCAGTGCGGCGCAAGAAGAGTTCAGGGGTTGCAGATGCAATCTCTAGACCTGGAAGGCGAATGAAGGTCGCATACGGCGCCATATTTCGCCGCAGGATTTCAGCGAAGAGCGCGTCAAGTGAGGGACCTGCGAAAGGAGTAGAGAGGACCCGGCAGGCGTTGGATTGGTAGACAGTTCCTTCGGAGATGTGTCGGCGCACCTCTTCGACGTAGGAGTAGTACTCCTCTCGCCGTAGCGAGCTCTTCCAAATTGATTTCAGCTGGCTCCACGGAAGAGTTTCGGGAAAAGGTTGATTGCGCTGCACATTTGCAAAGCGCGCAAAAGTTCGAGCCCCCTCAAAAGTGATCGCTACTGCCCAAAACCCGCCGTCTTGTACGCGGCTTACATCCTCGGTTACTTCGACCAAGTCGGTCGCGAGAATCCCATCCATCCAAAAGAATGGGTCACCGTTCTGCATATCCTTACCTTAGACCTAGCCTTTTGCGCTGACCCTTCTGGCTTCCTTTGCCACTTTCGCGACCCATAGGCTAGATTTAGCGCTTCGTGCTCCAGGTACCACCTGGGCGGGAAAATGCGGACGTAGCGCAGTTGGTAGCGCGGAACCTTGCCAAGGTTCAGGTCGCCGGTTCGAACCCGGTCGTCCGCTCTAGTAGAACTTTTTGCTGCAATTCCGGCAGGTCACGCGGAAAATATGGTCGGATGGCCGAGAGGCGAGGCTCAGGACTGCAAATCCTGCTACACGGGTTCAAATCCCGTTCCGACCTCCATTATTCAAAGAATGCAGCGTTAAAGGTTGACTAGTGCATTCGCGGTATTTATCGACCACATCGTGACTGCCTCGAGATTCCACTGCTGCCAAGTCATCTGCAATCTTTGTCCCCAGGAAATCACCAACGGACCTTGGGGTGTGTAACCATTTACTACTACCCAGTGATAGGACGCGCTCGGGTTAGTAGTCCCCGCAAAATTCTGATCTTTGGATAAGTTCAAAGAAGCGATCACTGTGCGAATGGTCGGATCGTCAATCGAGCGCATGAGATTGATGGGGTCAGTCGGAATCGTTGACTCCTTCTTAAGAAAGACTCCCGCGATCCCAAAGTTGGTCCAGTAGTTGAAGACCTGATCATTAGTTAAACCAAGTGATGGAGTGCCACCTGCGGACCTAAATTCCGCGTTGATCGTTGCGGGATCCGCGTGCAAACCTAAGGCAATCTCTTCCCAATTAGCTACCGCTGCAAAGGTGCAATTTCCAGCGCCATTGGGTGCGACGTTGCCGTAGGTAGGAAAAGTTAAATTGAGAGAACCCGGATTGCAGAACGAGATCGCTTTAGTGCACGGGGTAGGCAGGCCACTATTTTGCACTGCAGGTGTGAACGCTTCATATGAACCAGTCTCGTCTGTAGCCATCAGAGAGAGATTGGAGGTAGGAGAGATTCCCTGCATGATGCAAGTCGTCGCCGTAGTCTCGCAGGTGATGGCTCCTAGAGAAGATGTAACGGTGTAAGAAATTGCCCCCGCACCATTTGGTGCAGTTGCAGGACACCAGTAGAGAGCAACATTTGAATTGTTAATCGGGATCAGCGTGAGCTTCTGAGAAGCGACATCTTTCCAACCCGGGTGAATCCCAGTCGTCTCCCCCGTTCCATCGCACACCAAATGAGGATCGTTGGTGGTTGTTAAAACCGGTGGGGAGAGAAAGAGTGGCGTAGTACTCCATACAGTCTTATCTCCACTCACGACGCAGATCAGAGTTTGACCGGCTGCGGTCAACACTTGACTCTTCTGCGTGCAGGCTGATCCCACCTTGATAGTGAAGGAGGCGTTGGCAACGCCGGTGCTAAGAAGACCCGAGAGAAGGATCAGTGAAAGTAGGGCAGAAAAGGTTGTGGAGGAGCGCGCTCTCACAGCCGCCTCCCTCCTTCTATGTAGATAAATGTATTCCCGCCGTAAGTCCTTGAGAAGGTCTATTTAGTGAATAAATCGACCATAATGCGCAAATGAGGACTCTCGCTCTAGATATTGGAGCCACGAAGGTTGCCATCGCTATCATCGATGAGAGGCACCAAATCCTGGAGCGCTTAGAGGTCCCCTCAAATACCGGAGAGGTGATCTGGCCCTCACTCGAAGCGGCCATTAAGGGATTTGAAGTCGATCTGATTGGAGTTGCCTCCGCGGGACCCATTGATCGTGAGAATGGCACCATCTCCCCTGTAAATATCCCGCAGTGGCGTGCCTTCCCAATTGCAGAGAATTTAATGAAACTCTTTCCAGGCAGGAAGGTTGCCCTTCTAGGTGACTGCACCGCCGTAGCCCTTGCAGAAAATCGACTAGGGGCAGGCGTGCGAGTTTCTAATATGTTGGGCGTCGTAGTCTCCACCGGCATCGGCGGCGGCCTGGTTATCGACGGCAAAGCCTTTCACGGCGAAACCGGCAATGCCGCTCTCTTCGGACATCACAGCATTGCCTTTGACTCCGACGTTAAGTGCGATTGCGGACGGATCGGGTGCCTTGAAACATTTGCTCGTGGCCCCAAGATGGTCGAGTATGCACGTCGCTTCGGGTGGAACGCAGGTCAAGACTTTAAGGCGCTTGCCCAATCTGCGCGTGAAGGCGACCCCATCGCTCTCGATGCAATAGATAAAGGCACTCTGGCCCTCGCCGTGGGCATCACGAATGTTCTCAATATCTTGGACCTTCACACCGTGGTTATAGGTGGCGGCGTCTCTTTTGCTGGCCCGATTTATTGGGAGCCATTTCTGCAACACTTCAAAGCGGAGCGCAACCACGCGGGATTTCTAGACAAGGTCAATGTATATCCCGCGAAGCTGCAAGCTGATGCGGGACTCGTTGGGGCTTCCCTCTTTGCGCAGGAACTCGCACGATAGGATTCTCAAATGTTTGAGAGCGAAGTTCGTCCATGGGGTCGTTACGAAGTTATTGACGAGCAGCCCACTCACAAGATCAAGAGAATTTGGGTAGAGCCCGGACATCAACTTTCATATCAGCGCCATAAGTTCCGTGCCGAGCACTGGTTCTTTATCGCTGGAACAGGTCTGGCCATCGTCAACGGACATGAGATCGGCGTACATGCTGGCTCGACCGTTGATATTGATATCGGTCAATTGCATCGGATACGAAATAGTGGCCACGAAGAGTTGATCTTCATCGAAGTCCAGACCGGAACCTACTTCGGTGAGGACGATATTGAGCGTGTCGAGGATGACTTCGGGAGAGTGTAGGATTCCCCATCTACCTGGACGATTGGCTCAGCGGTAGAGCACCACATTGACATTGTGGGGGTCACTGGTTCGATCCCAGTATCGTCCACCAAGCTTTTCTCTTTATCCTCGCATTGTTAGCCAAACATAAGGTTTTGAGAAGGAAAATTCTGCGGACCTTTCCCATCCCCAGCGGTAAGTTCCCGTATCAGATCAAAACCAACTACATCTCAATCGTGTGCGCTTCTTCAAGCAAGCGGTGGACGCGGATTAGAGTTTGAGGGAATTTCATGCCAACTTCAAAAGGTCCTTACTGTCCACCTTGGTGCGACGAGCTTCATCCTGAAAAAGAGATCGAAGATGAGTTCACGATCCACTGGAAAGGCTTCGGCACCCTTCCCGGAG
>Ga0208110_1000242_pt1 | contig 10920 bp, 7 predicted proteins | sample CryBogCBH13Jun08_FD_185507 | JGI IMG/M metagenome (GOLD analysis project Ga0208110, IMG submission 185507) | Freshwater microbial communities from Crystal Bog, Wisconsin, USA - CBH13Jun08 (SPAdes) | ecosystem: Environmental > Aquatic > Freshwater > Lake | place: Crystal Bog, Wisconsin, USA...
CCGCTCCTTAAGGTGATGAATTTGGTCGCACTCTTGATTACTCCTGCGATTGTCTCTTTCTCTTTAGGCAACCACAAGGTTGAAAGTGCTTTGATAGCCTTCATTGCAGTTCTTGTTATCATCTACGCTCTCGTGCGTAGCAGGAGAGCATCAACTGTCATCGCTTAGGGTTCTAAGCGCCTACATTCCTTTTAGGAGTTAACAAGTTGGGTATCAAGTTAGTCATCGTGGAATCTCCTGCAAAGGCGCGCAAGATCGGCGCCTTTTTGGGGGATGAATATGTCGTTGAGGCCTCAGTGGGCCACATCCGCGATCTTCCACAACGCGCAGCTGATATCCCTGCCGAGTACAAGAAAGTTGCCTGGGCTAAAGAGGGTGTAAATATTGAGGAGGACTTTGCTCCTCTCTATGTCATCAATCCGGATAAGCGTGCGAAGGTAAATGAATTAAAGGCGTTGATGAAGGGCGCTGATGAACTCATTCTTGCGACCGATGAGGACCGTGAGGGTGAAGCGATCGCCTGGCACCTTATCGAAGTTCTGCGTCCGAAGATTCCCATCAGTCGAATGGTCTTCCATGAAATTACCAAGGAGGCTATTCAAGAGGCTGCTCACAACACCCGCGAACTTGATTATCGCCTCGTTGATGCGCAAGAGACCCGCCGCGTGCTCGATCGTCTTTATGGATATCGCTTATCGCCCGTGCTCTGGAAGAAAGTTATGCCGCGCATCAGCGCGGGCCGCGTGCAATCAGTGGCAACACGGCTGATTGTCGAACGTGAACGCGAACGGATGGCTTTCGTCTCCTCATCATGGTGGGATCTGAAAGCAGAGACCGAACAGAACTTCACAGCGCGTCTCATTACCCTTGATGGAAAGCGCGTCGCAACAACAAATGATTTTGATGAGAATGGCGGCCTTAAAGAGAAGTCGGCGAGCAATATCTTGCTTCTCGACGAGGCTGCAGCTAACGAGTTAAGACAAAGTCTGCAGGGTACAAAACTCACTGTTAAGAGCACTGAAGAATCCCCACGAACCGAGCGTCCCAAGGCGCCGTTTACGACATCAACGATGCAACAAGATGCAGGATCACGTCTGGGATGGGGCGCACAGTTAACAATGCGTGTTGCGCAACGTTTGTACGAAAATGGTTACATCACCTACATGCGTACCGATTCCGTCACGCTTTCACAATCTGCAATTAGCTCAGCCCGTGCACAAGCGACTGCTCTGTATGGCAAGGAGTACATCCCAGCCTCCCCCCGCTTGTATGAAGGCAAGACCAAGAATGCGCAAGAGGCGCATGAAGCAATCCGCCCTGCCGGAGATGTATTTAAGACACCTGGTGAACTCGCTCCAGAGCTAAGTCGAGATGAATTTGCGCTCTACGATCTGATTTGGAAGCGCACCATCGCCTCGCAGATGGCCGATGCCAAGAAGATGCAGATGCGAGTTGACTTTGATGTGACCACAAAAATTGGCGGGCAGGCAAGTTTCCGTGCAAATGGCTCGGTCTTAACTTTCCCCGGCTTCCTCGCCGCTTATGAAGATATTCAAGAAGAAGGTTCTCCAGAAGGCGACGATGATTCAAAGCGGCTTCCTCCAATGAGCGTCGGAGATGCAATCGGAGTCACTCAATACACATGCGAGGGGCACGAGACCAAGCCACCCGCTCGTTACACCGAACCGACTCTGGTGAAGAAGTTGGAAGAGTTGGGGATCGGTCGCCCATCTACATTCGCCTCGATCATAAGCACCATTCAAGATCGAGGATATGTTGCCAAACGCGGGCGAGCACTCGTGCCCACCTTTTTAGCATTTAGCGTTACAGGTTTGCTCGAGCAGCATTTCTCCAAGTTGGTGGATTACGAATTCACCGCCTCCATGGAAGAGGACCTCGACAAGATCGCAAATGGTGAAGCGGACCGCGTCGAATGGCTGACGCGCTTCTTCTATGGACATGATGATGTACCAGGACTCGAGGCGCTCGCTTCCGATCTTGGAGCAATCGATGCTCAACAAATAAACACCATGAAGATGGGTCAAGATATTGAGATTCGCGTAGGTCGATTTGGCGCTTACATTCAGCAGGGTGAGGGTGATGCGCGCAAGTTTGCCAATATCCCTGAAAATATGGCGCCTGACGAACTCACCCTTCCTGTAGCTATCGAACTATTAGCAAAACCTTCAGGTGAGCGTGAATTAGGAGTTGAACCCGAAACAGGTTTACCTCTCGTCGCGAAATCAGGTCGTTACGGTCCCTATGTCACCCAGATACTTCCTGAGCCTGAGTTAGTTGTTGATAAGAAGACTGGCGAATTAAAGAAGCCACGCAAGAAGAAGGATGATCTAAAACCAAAGACCGCATCACTTCTCTCGACCATGTCACTCGACACCATCACTCTTGAAGATGCCCTAAAATTGATGTCGCTACCTAGGATTCTCGGTGAGTACGAGGGCGAGACGATCACCGTTCAAAATGGTCGCTATGGACCTTATTTAACTAAAGGTGCTGACTCGCGAACTCTGACATCCGAAGACCAACTCTTCTCGATAACTTTGGATGAAGCGATTGCAATTTATAAGGAGCCAAAGGTGCGCCGCCGTGGCGTAGCCAAGCCTCCGCTTAAAGATTTGGGAGTAGATCCAGCATCCCAACGCCCTGTTCTTGTAAAGGATGGGCGCTTCGGGCTCTATGTCACCGATGGTGAGACCAATGCAACGTTGCGTCGAGGAGATACCGTTGAATTTCTAACGCTAGAACGCGGTATGGAATTGCTAGCTGGTCGCCGCGCATGGGAGGCCGAAAATGGCGGGGCTACCCGCGTAAAGAAGAAGTCCACCCGTGCCAAGAAGAGCGCTCCCAGCCTCACCGCCAAGGTAGTAAAAGCAACCGGCGCCCCTAAAACCAAGAAGAAAGCTGCCTCAGGTAAGGGCAAAGCCATAACGGCCGCCAGCCTCTAGGCTTAACTCATGTCTCAGGCGCTGCCTTACCCCTCCGCCCCCGCGCAATCGGAATCGCGCAGCGTCCTTGCGATCCCCGCCTTCCGCAAGCTCTGGAAGAGCATGGCCTTTTCCTCTTTCGGCGACTGGCTCGGCCTACTAGCCTCAACTGCGCTCGCCCAGGAGCTCGCAGGCGGCAACTACCGCAAGGCCAACTTTGCTATCGCTGGAGTCTTTATCGTCCGACTTCTACCTGCGGTGCTTTTAGGTCCTCTTGCAGGTGTCATTGCAGACCGCTTCGATCGCCGCCGCTTGATGATTATCTGTGATGTGCTTCGGTTCGGCTTTTATTTATCTATTCCTCTTATTCACAACTACATCTGGCTCTACACGGCGACCGTCATCGTTGAAGCAGTGACCCTCTTCTGGTCCCCCGCGAAAGAGGCTTCCGTTCCCAACCTTGTGCCGAAGGAGAAACTCGAATCGGCAAATCAGATGACCTTACTAGCGAGCTACGGTAGCGCCCCGTTCGCCGCTATCTTCTTCACCTTTCTGGCTTTGATCGCCAAAACATTTACCTCGAGCCCAAATCCTCGCTATAACTCCCCTGCAGATTTAGCGCTCTATATTGATGCAATCTCTTTCTTGTACACGGCTTGGATTGTCTTTCAATTACAAAGTATTCCGCGGGGAGCAGCCTCTAAGAGTGCGGTCAACGATAATTTAGGTAAATCTCTCTACGACGGTTTTAAGTTTGTTTCACAATCAAAAGTTGTAAGTGGACTCATCCTTGGAATGCTCGGCGCATTCTTCGCCGCGGGCGCTGTATTTGGTCTCGCTCGAACTTTTGCAGGCGATCTCAACGCAGGCGACTCTGCGTACGGAATTCTCTTCGCGGCCGTATTTGCAGGCATTGGTCTGGGCGCATGGCTTGGCCCGAAGATATTTGGACAATTTTCTAGGCGGCGCATCTTTGGCGTCTCACTCACCGCATCTGCGATGTTCTTGGCAATTCTTGCGCTCTGCACGAACATCGTTCTTGCGATCCTGATGACAATCTTTGTCGGAGCCTTTGCAGGACTTTCACTTGTTACTGGTCAAACTCTGCTTGGCATGGAAGTTGATGATGATGTGCGCGGCAGAACATTCGCCTTCGTCCAATCCCTCATTCGAATCTCACTGATTTTGGTCTTGGCAATTGCTCCGATTATCGCTGCATCAATCGGACGCCACGAGTTCACGATTGATAATGTGCACTTCCATTACAGCGGAGCAGAGTTCACTCTATTTGGCGCCGGTTTGATTGGTCTTGTCGTAGGTATCTTCTCCTATCGGCGGATGAAGGATCGCCCCAATGTTTCCTTCTTCTCCGATATCGTCGCTGCCTTTCGCGGCGAACTCGGCGGCATTACTGGTCACTCCCATAAAGGAATATTTATCGCCTTCGAAGGTGGAGAAGGTTCTGGAAAATCTACTCAGGTTGAATTGCTTCGTCAGTACCTCACCGAGATTGATGAAACAGTCTTGGTCACTCGCGAACCGGGTGGAACTCTGCTTGGCAAAGAGCTCCGCCAGATTCTGCTCGACCCTGAGACTGGGGCGATCTCTCCGCGCGCAGAAGCCCTGCTTTATGCAGCTGATCGAGCCAACCACGTTTACGCCGTAATACAGCCAGCGCTCGGTCGCGGCGAGATCGTGATCACCGATCGCTACTTAGATTCTTCGATCGCATATCAAGGCGCTGGACGAGTCTTACAACCTAATGAGGTCGCCCGTATTTCACGCTGGGCTACAGAAAATTTAACCCCAAATCTGACCTTCATCTTAGATCTCCCTGCAGAAATTGGACTAAGCAGATTAGAGAGCATTGATCGTCTGGAGCAGGAACCTCTGGCATTTCATGAACGAGTGCGCCGCGAGTTCCTGAATCTCGCTAACGTCGATCCAGAACGTTACTTTGTAGTGGATGCCACTCAAGAGGTCGGTGCGATTGCGAAGCAGATACAAGAGCGCGTATCGACGATCCCTCTATTGAAAATTAATCGCGAAAAGTCCAAGAAGTAGATATGGGCGTCTTTGAATCATTGGTTGATCAAGATGAGACGGTTGCAATTCTCAAAGAGGCGACTATCGCAGCAAAAGATAGTTCTGACGAATCGCAGAATATGGTGCACGCCTGGCTCTTCACGGGACCTCCGGGATCAGGCCGAAGCAATACCGCTCTCGCCTTTGCAGCGGCGCTTCTCTGTCCAGATTCAGGGTGCAACAACTGCATCAACTGCACCACTGCACTTCGCGGGACCCATGCCGATGTCGAGCTGATGAAGACCGAGGGCCTCTCCATCAAAATTGATGAGGTCCGCGATTTAATAACTCGAGCCTCTTGGACTCCATCTGTGGCGCAGTATCGCGTTGTTATTATCGAAGATGCTGATCGCCTTACTGAGTCAGCGGCGAATGCACTACTCAAGGCAATCGAGGAGCCGGGGTTGCGTACGGTCTGGTTACTTTGCGCACCGACACTCTCGGATGTGCTGCCTACGATCCGATCGCGCACTCGCAATCTCACGCTGCGCACTCCATCGGTTGCGGCGGTGACCAAACTTCTCGTTGCCGAATCCATTCCTGTACAGGTTGCGGAATTCTCAGCCCGTGCATCGCAGGGACACATTGGTAGAGCTCGCTACCTGGCGAAGAGTCCGGAGGCGCGGACACGGCGCACAGATATTCTTAAGTTGCCTCTCACCATCACTGATATCGCATCAGCATTCAAATGCGCTGCGCTTCTGGTGGATGCGGCCAAGGCAGAGGCAGAGTCTGAAGCCGAAAAGCGCAATGATCTAGAGACTGCTGCTCTCAAAGAGGCTTGGGGACAGCAAGGAACCCGTGTAATTCAAGGTGGGGCTAAGGCCATTAAAGAATTGGAGAAGGAGCAGAAGTCGAGGCAGACTAGAATGGTGCGAGATTACTTAGATCGCGCTCTTCTCGACATTGCTACCTTCTTCCGTGATGTGCTGTTGATACAGAGCGGCATGGAGTCAGTGGACTCCCTTATAAATGGAGATATGGTGCGTGAGATCAAGATTGTTGCCAGTGCTACGACGACTGAAGCAACTTTAAGAAAGTTAGAGGCGATTATGAAGACGCGGAGTAACCTCTCGCGCAATGCAGCACCACTACTCGCGGTAGAAGCCTTAATGGTTCAACTTCGGTGAGCCGCCGTATTTGGAGTCTGGTCGCAGTTATCGCAACTCTCTCGACCTCTTTTACCGTTACGTACGCGGCACAACCCTGGACGCTCGCTAATTACCAGAGCCAGACCCTGCACTGGAGCACATGCCAAAATACCTTTGAATGCACCTCCTTCAAAGTCCCTGTCGATTACAGCCACCTCGACGGCAACTCATTTACTCTGCAAGTAATCAAGCATCTCGCCAACAAGCCCGCAAAGCGCCTCGGCTCCTTGATCATGAATCCGGGTGGTCCCGGTGGTTCGGCGATCGATTACGTGCTCAGCGCAGACTCCATCGTTTCCAAGAGCATTGAAGATGTTTACGATCTTGTGGGGTTTGATCCTCGTGGTGTAAACCTCTCGCAGCCTATCCGCTGTCTGACAGACGCGCAGGAGGATACCTACCTCGGAGGTAATGGCTCAGTCCAAACTCCGGCAGATTTAGCGATAGGGATTTCGGCAGCGAAATTAATGGCCAATTCTTGTGCTAAAGCCGCGGGAAATAAATTGGCGCATTACTCAACTCTCGATACTGCGCGCGACATGGAAATCCTCCGTATCTTGCTGGGGGATTCCAAGTTAAATTACATCGGGAAGTCCTACGGAACTTTCTTGGGGACTTTGTATGCCGCCCTCTACCCGAAGACAATTGGTCGAGTTGTACTTGATGGAGCTGTTGATCCCAACCTCTCTCCACGCGATGCCAATATTGCGCAAGCAGTTGGCTTTGAAACCGCACTCAAATCATTTGTGGCAGCTAATCCGACTTTTTCGATTGCGCAGATCAAGAGTTTCTTACAGAGTGCTCGAAGTAAGCCCTTAACCGAATACCCAAACCGCCAACTCTCTGAATCTTTGGCTATCACCGGGATCGCCGCAGCGCTTTACGAACCGGCAGATGGCTGGCCCCTCTTGAAGAAAGCTCTAGCGAACGCGATCAACCATGGTAACCCTGCCTACTTCTTCTTCCTCGCGGATTCGTATAACCAGCGTGATCCGAACGGTCACTATGTCTCTAACCAGACGGATATTTCAGAGGTGATCGGATGCCTCGATTCTAAAGATCCACGAACGCTCGCTCAGGTTGAGGGCGATGCCGCAGCCTTTAGCGCGGCAGCACCATTTTTCGGGCCCTACCTCACCTACGGCGGACTCTCGTGCCTCTATTGGAAAGCCAAACCAGTCACGACTCCCACCCTTAAGAACCTAAAGACCAACCCGCTGCTCGTTATCGGGACCACCCGTGACCCCGCTACTCCATACCGCTGGGCCCAGGCCCTGCATCAAGATCTTCTGAACAGCACCCTCATCACCTTGAACGGCGATGGTCACACGGGGGCAAATAGAGGGAGCAGCTGCGTCGATAAGGCAATGAACAATTATCTACTCACTGGGAAATCTCCCGCACACGACATCACCTGCGATACCGACGCCGCGCTCGCTCACTCAGTCACCGCCTAAGCTCCGGGGTTGGTAAAAACCACTCTCGGAATACGGCATTATTTCCCTATGCGCTTAGACCATGTCTCGTATGTAACCAGTCACGATCAACTCTCTGACACAGTACAACGCCTCGGCGCCAAGCTCGGGACGACATTTGTAGATGGTGGAATTCACCCTCGCTTTGGTACTCGCAACTTCACAGCTCCGCTGCACTACGGCCACTACCTCGAAGTTGTCTGCCCACTCGATCACCCAGCCACGGATAGCAATGCCTTTGGTCGCGCTGTTTCGCGCCGCGCCAATGAAGGTGGCGGTTGGTTGACATGGGTCTTATCAACCGACGATATCGCTCCCATTGAAACTCGCATTGGTCGTCCTGCGGCCGAAGGTCATCGTCGCAAGCCTGATGGAACTGATCTACGTTGGAAGCAGATTGGCGTTGCCGATGTATTGGAAGATAAGCAACTTCCATTCTTCATCGAGTGGCTCTCTACCGATCACCCATCAAAAGATGGAATCGCAACTGCCTCAATCACTAAAGTGGAATTTGCTGGCGACAAAGAGAAGATCCGTGAGTACGCGGGTTCAGATGTCTCTGATGCAATCGGCGATGTCGAAATTATCTGGGTAGATCCATCTACTAACGATGGAGATACGGGAATCGTTGCAATCTACTTACAAACTCCAAATGGTGAAGTCCGCGTCGACTAACTAGCTTGATTTACCTTAAATCGAGCGCGTTCTAATTCTTCCCCATCAATCTCGCACGTAAATAGATATGAGCCCAACCGCGGGATGGGTAGAAGAGGCATGTTAAAACCTAAATTAATTACCTGCCATTCGCCGGGTTCTAAGCCTTCGGGGCGGCCAACCTGAAAGTTCATTTCAGCACGGAATGGTCCGAAGGTATCTGGCCCAGTGGGAAGCAGTACATCCTGACCATCTATATCTTGCAGGCGGATTATTAATTGATGATCGCGGTTGGTCATATCCCATGGGACTTTGACTTGGACCGCGATGGCCACGTTGATTGGCCAAGGAGCACTAGCCTCGGCGGGCACCGTCACCCGATCAATTCCACCGCCAGAGATGAATAAGAGCCCGTTCGGGGTCTCAACGTGGTTGCACAGTATCGCCGAAAGTTCCATAAATGACAGGGTACTCTTAACTCTCCGCCTCGGTGGCTCAGTGGTAGAGCAGCCCACTCGTAATGGGCAGGTCGCCGGTTCAATCCCGGCCCGAGGCTCCAGTTTATTTCTAAGGCTCCTTAGGAAGAGGGAAAGCTCATGCAGTCAGAGTTGAAGACCGACCTATTTATCGATGGCCATTGGGTTAAAGGCGCGGGCTCACTCCCAGTGATGAATCCCAGCACCGGTCAATTAATTGCAGATATCGCGACGGCAGACCAAGAGCAATGTGATGCTGCGGTCACTGCTGCCTATAACGCCTTTCCGGCCTGGGCTAAAACTGCACCGCGCTTCCGTTCCGAGATTTTGCGCAAGGCATTCGAGATTATGGTTGCTGAGGCCGATCAGATCGCACAATTGATCTCGATGGAAAATGGCAAGACTTTCAGTGATGCGCGCGGTGAGGTTATTTATGCGGCCGAATTCTTTCGCTGGTTCGCCGAAGAGGCTGTCAGAACCCCTGGGGATTTTCGCCACGCTCCGAGTGGAGATAAGCGGATCCTTGTCACTCATCAACCCATCGGAGTAAGCCTTTTAATTACACCGTGGAATTTTCCAGCGGCGATGGCCACTCGCAAGCTAGGTCCCGCATTGGCCGCCGGGTGCACGGTGATTTTGAAGGCAGCATCAGAAACCCCGCTGACTGCGCTTTGGATCGTTGATATCTTGCAACGTGCAGGTGTTCCGGCAGGAGTAGTGAATTTCATTATGCCTGAGAAGACCGGTGCGATGGTTTCGCGAATGATGCATGACCCTCGGGTGCGCAATCTATCCTTCACAGGATCAACTGAGGTTGGTCGGATCTTGCTCAAGGAATCAGCTGATCTCGTCCTTAGGACCTCACTCGAATTGGGTGGCAATGCACCATTCGTAGTACTCGAAGATGCTGACATCGATGAAGCCGTTAAGGGCGCGATGATTGCAAAGATGCGCAACGGTGGGGCTGCCTGCACTGCGGCAAACCGATTTATCGTTGCAGAGTCAGTCGCCGCAGAATTCACCGCAAAGTTGACGAAGAGTATGGTCGATCTAAAGATGGCCGATGGACTCGCTGAAGGTGCCCAGTTGGGTGCCAGCGTTTCTCGCAAGGAACGCGACAAGATTGCAGAGCTTGTTAACGCCTCTGTTGCCGCAGGCGCTGAGTTGAAGTTGGGCGGCGTCGTCCCTGAGGGAGATGGTGCTTTCTATCCAGCAACAGTCCTCGCAGTGAAGAGCGATAACCCAATTCTGAACCACGAGGTCTTTGGACCAGTGGCACCGATTGTGACTTTTGATAGCGATGAAGAAGCGATCGCGCTCGCCAATGCCACCGAATATGGACTGATTGCCTACGTTTACTCCCAAGACCTGAAGAGATCTATACGAGTAGCCGAGGCGATCGAAGCTGGAATGGTTGCAATCAACCGCGGCGTGATCTCGGATCCTGCTGCACCCTTTGGTGGAGTTAAGCAATCAGGTTTGGGGCGCGAGGGTGGATTTGCAGGAATTCATGAGTTCTTGGAGACCAAGTACATCGGAGTGGAGATTTAGCCAAGAAGCGGTCTGGCGGCCGAGTAGTAGGCTTCTGAAATCTAAATAATAGGAGCCTCGCTTGCTTACTCAGATTCTCAAGAGATACCTGCGTCCTTATCGAACCCAGGTTTACCTCATCCTTTTGATGCTGCTGATCCAAGCTATCGCGAGCCTTTATCTTCCCAACTTGAACGCTGACCTCATCAATAATGGCGTCGCCAAAGGCAATGTGGGTTACATCTGGCATATCGGCGAGATCATGCTCGCCTCTAGCGCCTTGGTGATGGGTGCATCCGTCTGGCTAGCCTTCTTGGCAGCTCGGGTATCGATGGTATTTGGTCGCGATCTGCGTAGCGCTGTCTTTTCGGCGGTCGAAGGATTCTCGGCACGAGAGTTAAATAAATTTGGTGCGCCATCGTTGATCACGCGAAATACCAACGATGTGCAACAGGTTCAACTTGTTCTCTTCATGGGATTCACGATGATGATCGGTGCTCCAATCACTGGCATTGGCGCAATCATCATGGCGGTACGTTCCAATGTGAAGCTTTCGGGAATTTTGCTCGTTGTCCTTCCGATCATGTCCCTACTCATCATGCTGTTG
>Ga0208110_1000257_pt1 | contig 10709 bp, 7 predicted proteins | sample CryBogCBH13Jun08_FD_185507 | JGI IMG/M metagenome (GOLD analysis project Ga0208110, IMG submission 185507) | Freshwater microbial communities from Crystal Bog, Wisconsin, USA - CBH13Jun08 (SPAdes) | ecosystem: Environmental > Aquatic > Freshwater > Lake | place: Crystal Bog, Wisconsin, USA...
CCAAATGCGGCACCTAATCCAGCATTATCTCCACAGCCATCTCCAACACCTAATCCACAGCCATCTCCAAATGCGGCACCTAATCCACAGCCATCTCCAAATGCGGCACCTAATCCACAACCATCTCTAGGACCATCTCCAAATCCAAATCCAAGTCCAAGTCCAGTACCAAATCCAGCACCTTCTCCAAAACCAAAGCCAAATCCAGCACCTTCTCCAAAACCAAAGCCAAGTCCAGCACCTTCTCCAAGTCCAGTACCAGTTTTAAGAACAATTAATGATATTTTATCATATTTTAATGGTAATTTACCTCAAGCATTTAATTACATTTCAATATATAAGAATTATAAACCATTTTATCCTACTGGAAAATCTACATATTATAATAATAAATATATTGCTACTAGTATTGCTGGATTTTCTCCATATATTCACATTACATCAAATGGTAATTTTATAAAAGGAGTTTCATTACCAAATGGAATAATACCAATACCTGAAACAAATATGTTTAATAATTGGATGCAATATTCACATTATAATAGAGCACCAGATCTAAGTCCAGCACCAAAAACATTAGCACCAAGTCCAAAACCAAATCCAAGTCCAAGTCCAAGTCCAAGTCCAAGTCCAAAACCAAAACCTAACCCAAATCCAAATCCAAGTCCAAAACCAAATCCAAGTCCAAGTCCAAGTCCAAAACCAAATCCAAGTCCAAAAGATATGGTACGCTTATTAGATACGAATGAATTAGCAATATTAAATTCTCTATTTCCAACTCCAAAAATATTAGCACCAAATCCAAGTCCAAGTCCAAGTCCAAGTCCAAAACCAAATCCAAATCCAAATCCAAATCCAAATCCAAATCCAAATCCAAATCCAAATCCATCACCTAACCCAAGTCCAAACCCAAATCCAAAACCAAATCCAAGTCCAAAAGATATGGTACGCTTATTAGATACGAATGAATTAGCAATATTAAATTCTCTATTTCCAAGTCAAACGACATTTGCTCCAAATCCAAATCCAAATCCAGCACCTAACCCAAATCCAAATCCAGCACCTAACCCAAATCCAAATCCAGCACCTAACCCAAATCCAAATCCAAATCCACATCCAAATCCAAATCCAAACCCAAACCCAAATCCACAGCCACAGCCACAGCCACAGCCACAGCCACAGCCACATCCACAGCCACATCCAAACCCACATCCAAACCCAAACCCAAACCCTAATCCAAGTCCGGCTGCTGCACAATCATACATTAATCAACCATTTGATATTATTGTAATAGCAGGTCAATCTAATTCTCAAGGAAGAGCAAATAAAAATTATACTAAAGCTGGTAATACATATTCGTATAATGGTATTACATTTGATTGTACAGATGATAATAGTAATACTAATAATAATGATATTTTACAAATTAATCATAATATGGATACTATTATAAATGCTCAAGAACAACTTGATTCTGAAGAGGCATCTGGATCTCATAATATTCAAGGATTTGGTATGAGTTTTGCTCGTGCGTATATTGCTAATAAAAATTTAGCACCTGGAAGAAAAATATTGATTGTTCATGGAGGATGGGGTAATACTGGCTTTAAAACTATTTCAACAACATCTGATGGTGATAATAAGTGGTGGAGAGAAACTGATGATCCTTCTATTCCTGGTAGTAGTTTATATTTACGTCTATTAAATCGTGTTAGTGCTGCAAAAAATATGATTGATCCTAGCTCATCTATTGTAGCAATATTATGGGATCAGGGAGAATATGATAATCCATGGATGATTAGTAATACTAATAGTTATAAAACATATGTTACAAATATGCTTAAAAATCTAAAATCTGCTATTGATTCTCCCTCTTCTACCATACCAATCGCAATGGCTGGTTTAGTACCTAGCTATAATTCAACAGCAAATACTGCTTCTGGTATTATACAAAGTATAGCAACAGATAATTCTTCTTCTAATTTTGTATATGTACCTTCATCAGGTTTATCAGGGTGTGTTTCTCCTGATACGGCTGGGACAATACATTTTGATACTAAATCTCTAATATATCTTGGTAAAAGATTTTATGCGAATCTTAAAAATTTTTTTATAAAATATCAACCAGCACCTAACCCAAGCCCAAATCCAAACCCAAACCCAAATCCAAACCCAAACCCAAATCCAAGCCCAAACCCAAATATAGCACCAGCACCAAACCCAAATCCAAGCCCAAACCCAAATACAGCACCAGCACCAGCACCAAGCCCAGTAGGGCCAGTCAATGTTACAACAGATATATGTATATATGGAGCAACCTCTGGTGGTATTATGGCAGCAATTAAAGCCGCAAAATTAGGTTGTTCAGTTTCGCTTATATCACAAGATAACTATATTGGAGGAATGACAGCAGGGGGTTTGAGTGCTACTGATGTTGGACAATATAATCATGCTGATAGCAATTTAACTTATATGAAAGGTGATGTATTAGATTTTTATATAAGAATTGGTAATAAATATGCGGATACAAGAACTACTGTTTATTATGGATATGATGCTACACCAAGATATCAACCATCTACCGCAGAAGCAAATAGACCATTATATATGTTTGAACCAAAAGTTGCTTCACAAGTTTTTAATGATTTATTAAATGATCAATCATCTAATATAAAAATATATTATAATAATTTAATAACATCAGCAAATTTAAATAATAGTAAAATACAAAGTATATCTATGATTAATGGGAATGTATTTAATGGAACTATATTTCTTGATTGTTCATATGAAGGAGATTTATTAAAAGTTTCTGGAGTTCCTTATACATATGGTCGAGAAGCATCAACAACATATAATGAACGTCATGCGGGAATGGGTGGCAGTGTATCTATGAAAATTGATGCATATAAAACACCTGGTGATAAACACTCTGGATTTATTTTACCATATGTAAATAGTAATTCATTTAATCTAGGAGATTCATCATCTGTAATACAAACATTTAATTATCGAGTAAATTTAACAAGTAATTCACGCAATATGACTTCATTAACTATAAAACCAGATACTTATGATACTATATTGCCAGGTTACACTGAACCATTTAGTACTACTATTTTAAATATTATAAACCGTTTATTAGATGCTAGTAATTTTAATTTTACATATCCACATCCTATTACATATAATTTACCTAATAATAAATGTGACTATAATTCGGATTATTATTTTTTGGGACCACAAATAGATTATCTTGAAGATAGTACTGGTAATATTAATTATACAAGAAGAGATCAGATTAGAAATGAATATAAAAATTGGATACAGACATTTCTATATATATTAGCAACAAATTCTAATATACCAACATATATTAAAAATGATTTCTCTATAGCAGGATATCCAACTGATGAATTTATTACAAATGGAGGCTTTCCAACAGAATTATATATAAGAGAAGGAAGACGAATGATATCTGATTATGTAATAAATGAAAATAATCAAACAATATCAACTAATATGATTGCTATAAGTATGTATGATAGCGATTGTCATAATTGTCAGTATGTATTAGCACAACCACCAGCAATAACATCTGATACACAATTATATAGTGAGCCTGGACAAATTTCTGGTGCTCTAGGTTGGACAACAGCAACATATATTCCTTATGCTTCTATTATACCACCAATTAATAAATGTACTAATCTTCTTGTACCTTGGTCATTGTCAGCATCACATGTTTCATTTTGTAGAATTCGTTTGGAGAATATTTTTATGCAAATAAGTTCAGCAGCTGGTGCTGCTGCTGCTTTATGTATTAGAAATAATTATAAAGTACAAGATTTACCTTATTCTATGTTATTTCCATATATATATACTACACCACTACTAGATTTACAATTAACTAATATTAATACATCTGTAAGTCCTAGAACTTTTACATTGATTCCAACAAGTTTCAATCCTTCAAAATATCAAGGATATAAAATGAGTTTTATGAAACAAAATATATATATTTCAGGATCTATTATATATTTTAGTGGAAGTCCAACTATGATAGTAAATATTCCTAGTAGTGTATTAACGTCAGATATTAATAATAATTTAATAACAGCTAATATATATGGGACAAGTGATAATTCTCCAACCCTTGCCTCCACTTATGATACTAATTATAAAATGATATTATTTAATATAAATCCAGCACCAGCACATGGTGGGGGTTATAAGAAAAAAACTACAAGAAAAAATCATTATAAAAAAGTATATATACAATAGATGAACAATAATTCTAATTCTAACAACAGCAATGTAGAGTTTCATAGAAGAAAAACATATAAACGTAGAAGAAATAGCAATGTAAATAATTTATCTAAAAATCTAAATAAAATGAAATTGAAAAAGAAAGTAACCTTCCGCCACAATAAAAATAGAACATATAATATTCCAAAGGAATTAGAAAATATTGAAGCACGTAAATCTATTGCGGTCAATAGAAGTAATCGTAATAATATGAATCTTTATAGCAAAAGAAAAACAGCAAAACAACTAAAATTACGAGGAAATGCTTATAGAAATTATCTAGCTGCTAAAAGAACATATGGAAATTACCATTTAGAACCTAGTGAAAAAGAGTTTTTAGATTCAATTGTTTAAATAAAATCTATTTCTTCATCTACAATATTATTTAATTTTTCATGTATCTCATAAATACAAGATGGATTAAAGTTCTTTATAATTTCTTTACTATACCCTTTACAATTCATCATAAGTTCTACATTATTCTTTAAAAGTATTCGTTTATTTGAATGACTATGTCCGCATATCCATGTTTGTAGTGCTGGATGGTATATATATTCTGGCATCTCAGTATAAAATAAATAATTTCTAGAATCATTACTATATTCTTCACTAATTAATATTTTTGTTGGTAAATGATGTGTTAAAACAATTGCCTTTCTACCTATACTTTCTAAATATTCTAACTCTAATAATAACCATTTACTATGTTCTTTATGAAGTTCATTAATAGTATTTGGTGATAATCTACTATTATCTCCTACACATATATAATTAATATCATTTAATGAATGTATAACATCAACATATTTATCTTTTTGTATATTTGTCCATAAAGTACATCCTAGAATACTATATTGTGTATTTGGAATATCAAAACGTTTTTTCTGTAGATAATATACATTTGTATAACTTTTAAATAATTCTTCAATATATTCTTCTATTTGTTTCATAGAATATGGAGGTGAATACTTCCATCGTGTATAAATCTTATTATAGTAATCATGATTTCCTGTTACATAAAATACTTGTAACCAATTTTTAGAACAATAATCTATAAAATCTTTAAACGTTTGAGAATGAGGATATCCTATATCGCCACACAATGCTAGATATGGAGCATTCGGAATTAAATATGATTCAAAGTCTTTTTTGTTATTTCTTGTTTCTAAATGAATATCACTTATATATTGTATCTTCATTCCTATATATAATATGTAAATATTCTTTAATTCTATGTCTTATTAATATAATAACTCACAGAATTATTTATAGACGGGGCTGGAATTGAACCAGCGACATTTCTATTAACTAGAATGCTCTACCAACTGAGCTACCCATCCTTGTATTGCTGACTAAATTCTTAAATGGAGGTTAATTACTTCCCCATATATTTTTAAATATGATTCTTTAAATAGATTTCTGATAATTTTTTATATATTCATAGAATTCTTATAATCTTTTATATATTCAGGTATTTCAAAAGCAGAATCATATGATGTATAAGAATGATTTGCGTCAAATCCATTCATAAATTCGGATTTAGCTTTATCAAGTTCTTTTACAATTTTTTTATCTTGAATTTCGTATTCAGCTACAGCATTTTTACTTTCTTCTGTTTGAGGGTATTTCATATTCTTTATAGCTCTTAATTCTATTTGTTCTAATTCTTCTTTTTTAGCAGACTGTTTGTTATTAAATTTTGTTAGAAGATTTTCATCTAAAATTTCTGGTTTATTTGTATTAAATGATAAATTCGTTATTAATTTAGGATCTGTATTATTACTTTGTTCTTCAATACTATTATTATCATCTACAGTATTATTATCACTTGTAGTTGTATTATCATCTTTATATTGTTCTCTTTGTCTTTCTCTTTGTCTTTGTCTTTCTCTTTGTCTTTGTCTTTCTCTTTGTCTTTGTCTTTCTCTCTTTTCTTCTTCTATTTTTTTCTTCAACTCTAGTTCTTTTTCTTTTTGTTCTTGTTTCAAAATTAATTTTCTTTGCATTAATTCAATAGCATTTAATGGTTCTTTAAAATATGTACACATACATTCCATAATTTCTGCTGGAGTAAAAATATTATCTAATTCTTCTGGAATACTATCTATAGTAAGAGTTTTAGAATAAAACTTATTAACCATATCAAGAATGAAAGCACGATTTGTATATGTAAATTCTATCTTTACATCAATTCTGCCAGGGCGAATAAATGCTTTATCAAGTCTTTCTGGATAGTTACTTGTAATCACTAGAATTCTCCCTGGTGTTTCAAGAACTCCATCTAATAGATTTAGTAAAAAACTTAGTGTAATAGCATCGCCATCACTAGAATTGTCTTGTGGATATAATTCTCTATCTAATACGACATCTGTTAAACAATCAATATCTTCAATAACATAAATACGTTTATTAATAGGAATTTTTAAAGAATGCTTACTATTTTCACTAATGACAGAAATTGTATCATTAAAGAAAAGGTTTGTTAATTGCTGTTGGCTTGTATATTCTCTTAATGAAAGATTAAAAATATGACGATTTGTATCTTTTGAAATTGCTTTGATTGTAGAAGTTTTTCCACCACCTGGAACTCCGTGTAAAAGAATTCCTAGACTATGAGGAATTCCACGCTCAATGTACCATTCTGGATGATTCATAAAAAGATCTAATCTTTCTTTCATTTCAGAAACATGATTTCCATAAATATTTGTAAAACTTTTACTAGTTTTAAATTCTGTCATACGAAATGTGAGCATTTTTTGAGCATTATCCCATCTATATTCTCTTTTTTCTTTATGAATAGGATGAGGACTCCATGGAGGTTCAGAAGGAATTTCATTAAAATAATAAATACCAGTTCCTAATTTATTATTCTTTTCAAATGTATAGTTATTGTAGATTCCTTCAATCCAATCACGAATCTCAGGGATTTTTAGCACTGTACTATAAATTACAATTTCAATTAATCCATCTTCATCTCCATCAAATTTTCCAGATTCTCTTACCTTTCCTTTTAGAAGAGGTGTTAATTCTATTTCATCTATTGTATTAAGTGAATAACGAGCACCCATTGTTAGAGTTTTTACATTATTTAATGAACATAAATAATCTATTACAGCATCTATTTTTTCCATATTATTATTAGAAACTACCGCTTTTGCTTTAGTAGAATCCGTTTTATAAAAATGCCTTTGTAATTTAATAGAATATATTACTTCATCTTTCTTTGTATCGTTTGTTGGTGCCATTAATAAAGGTGTTAATTCTTTTGTTTTCTTAGCAAAATAGGCAAGAGCAACTCCTTTCGCAACTTCACTTATTTTTGGGATATGCTTAAAAACATATTCTATAAAATTCATAAATAACATTGTATACACAACCATAAAAATATCATCATTCGGATTTGCTTTATCATTTGGTTTCTTCATCATAAACATTGTCATAATTTGCGCCTTTAGCGGACCTAGGTTATCCATTTTTAGATACTAAATATAGTATATCATTCATCTTTAGGACTTTGTATTTTAATATAAAACCTCATGAAATTTACAATATCTTGTTTCTTGAGCATAATTCTTACATTGTTTATTATTTTTTTTAATATGTTCACAAATATATTTAAAAGAACCTCCTTTTACTTTTCTTTTATTTTTCATCCATTCTTTTGAAGATTCATCAAACCATTCACTAGAAAATTCTTTCATTATATTATATGATTTAAATATATTTAAACTATTATATCTAATAATGGATGACTATAACTGGAAAGAGGATATTTGTGAAATTTATTTAAATGAAACAAAAGAATGTTGTTGTGAAAAGGCATATCATAATTTATGGAAATTTGGTCAAAGACATTCAATAGAAATTCCTATTTGGCAGACATATCATAAGTATCCGAAAGAAGATAATGAATTATATCTTATTACAGATGAATATCACGAAAAATACAATACATATACGAATGAACTATGTCTTTGCTGTGAGACGAAACTTTTAGAATTAAACACCTATAGATGTTCTGATTGTGGATGTTTTTTATGTGGTAAATGTTTTTTACGAGGAAGATATTGTGATGAAGAAGCACAATATTGCTATAGTTGTAGAAGATTTGGTTATGAAAAGAATTGTTTATTTAGAGATTCATTTTTGTATACAACATATTCTAGTATTGAAGAATATGAAAAAGCATTTTCTCTTAGAATACTACGTAATGACTGGATGAATGCTTCTTGGTATTATTAAATTCTTAATTATATATATATGGGAATTACACGCAAAAATAAACTTAAGAAGTATAAAATACATGATAACGGAGGAAGACCTTTTAATGTAGAAATAAATGGTAAATTAGTATTTATTTCAAAAAATATGAATACATTTAAAAAAATAGATGGGAAGTTTGTTGATATAGAAAAACCTCCAAAATCTCTTTTTACTCTAAAAGCTAATGAAATTTTTATTGGAAAAAAATCACCTACTGGTGGATATGATGGATTGCCTTCTAGTAAAGCAGTTGGAAATAGTATATTATTAAAAGTTGGAAATAAATACATTTATGTTGGGCATGAGATTTATGAATTTTCACCTATTAAAGATGATACAATAATAAAATACTATTCAGATATTGGTAACAGTGATGTTCCATATCCATATGCTGTAGGAAAAACTCATATTTATATAATGTTAGATAAAGAAGCAGTTGAAAAATCATATTTTGATATGAAAAAAAATATTTATGAGCAATATTATTATGAAGATAGAGTTAAAATGTGTTTAGAAGAAAATCCTAAAAGTAATATTTGTAAGGATAAAGATGTATATAAAACAAAAATTGCTGAATTTAATGAAAAGAAAGTGAAACTAAAAACAAAACTACTTCAAAAAAGAAATATATAAATATAATTTTAAAAAGAAGTTCATTTATTTTTTGCTCTTTAAAGTAAGTATTTTAGAGCCTTTTCTTTTATATCTTATTTGACTTGGATTTAAAAAATTGATTAAATTATATTCATATTATAAACTATATAAAAATGTTTATTATTGAAGAATGGAAGCCTGCTATTTCAAGTAGATTTCCTAAATTTGTAGTTTATTTAGAAGTATCAAATTTAGGAAAAGTTAGAAGTAAAATAAGTAGTAAAGAATTTAAGCCCCAAATTAAAGATGACTATTATTCTATTAAAATAGTAGGAATACATATATTTATACATGATTTAGTAGCAGAAACATATATTAAACCAAAGCCTGAAGGGATGTTTATTGACCATATTAATGGTAATAAAAAAGATAATATTCTTTCTAATTTACAATATATATCAAATATTGTAAATGCTAAGAAAGGTAATAGATCTGATAATGAAACTCAAAAAAATATTAGCTAAGAAGATAAATTATATAAATAAGATTTCCATCTGTTATTCTAGATTTATTTATTTTTAGCCCTTTTTCTTCTATCCTTCAAGTTTCGTAAGAATTTTGAAAGATATTCTAGAGCCTTTTCTTTTGGATCTTTTTTAACTTGGATACAAAGTTCTTGAAGTTCATTTTCTTTTAAAACTTCTTTATAAAAGTCATAAAATTGTTTTTCTTCATTATTAAGGATTGTATAATAAAGTCCAAGTGCTTTCCAAACTTTTCTAGATTCTGCTAATGTTTGTAAAACTTTTTTTTCTTTTTCTATAATTGGTATATTATTAAAGAAACTAGTATCTTTCCAAATTTCAGATATTTTATTACATTTATTTTTAAATTCTTCTAAATTTAATTCTCCTTTCATAATATTACATGAACAGCAACAAGGTTTTACATTTTCTATAGAATATTTTCTAATAGTATTATCTATTCTATCTAGACCTATACAACCTGTTGATTCATAATTACATAAATAACATTTTTCTTTTAATAATCTATCCCATTGTTCTTTATTTATTTCAAATGACATATTTCTTTTTTCTATTGATTCTTTTTTATATTTATTATAATTATTTATATTTTGTATATAATAAGTATTCCATTTAGTATAGAAATCCTTTACTGGAAAGGTATAATTACCAATAATTTTACATTTTTCTATAAAGAATAATGGATGATAAACATTTTTTATACGGTTACATATTTCACAGCATGATACAGTATTTTCTTTTGTATATCCTTTTATATTATCTATTCTATCAATACCATTTACTTCTTCATCTTTTTTATAATGACAATAGAAACATTCTTTATCTACAAGTTCAGAAAATTCTTCAAAATTTAAAGTAAATTCGTAATCTCTTCTTAATGATCCTTTAATATAATCTTTAAAATATTTTTCTTTATTTCTAAAGTTTTCATTTTTAAAATTTCTTTCTCTAATTCGTTTAGTATCTTGATTTTGTTGATTTTCATTACAATGACTGCAT
>Ga0208110_1000269_pt1 | contig 10464 bp, 9 predicted proteins | sample CryBogCBH13Jun08_FD_185507 | JGI IMG/M metagenome (GOLD analysis project Ga0208110, IMG submission 185507) | Freshwater microbial communities from Crystal Bog, Wisconsin, USA - CBH13Jun08 (SPAdes) | ecosystem: Environmental > Aquatic > Freshwater > Lake | place: Crystal Bog, Wisconsin, USA...
ATATATATCTCTTTAATGCCCATGGCCTGGGCTTTGCTGCGGGCCGGTTCGACTTCTTCGCCTTGGCCTAAATCTGCGGTGAAGGTGACCACTTCGCAAGCATAGACATCTTGCAACCATTTGAGGATAACAGAAGTATCCAAGCCGCCGGAATAAGCCAACACCACTTTATTAATTTCTGACATCACACTGCACCCTAAGGTTAAAAATGCCGCTAATTATAGCTGAATTTGCCAGTTCCGGCAGAAGTCCGTGTGACCTCATTTGTATTCGATCAAAAACCGCCGCTGTTGCCGCCAGCGGTCCCACCAATAATTGAGCTGGCCGACAGTAATAGGAATTTGCTGGATATGGCTATGGACACCGTACAACAACAAGGTGAAAGGGTCAGCTTGCTTCCATTTTGCGCGGAAAGCCGAGCGCAAGCTTAGCCCCAAGTACAACCCCAACATAGCACACAACGGTAACAACGATTGCAGCGACACAGCAGCGGCAATAGCAGAAATTGCTATGCCTACCAGCACCACACTATGGCGGGCGTTACGCCGACAGTCAGACTGCCATAACGGGAAAGCACTGCCTGCCAAGCGTTGGGAAACTTCGGCATAGGCATAACCAGCACGGAACGCTCGCCGCCAATACGCTTGCCAGCTGGTGATAGCCAGATCGTGCTTAGTCATGGGCTGGTCGATATGCAGGATTTTGTAGCCCGCCGCACGGATTCTCTGGCATAACTCGGGTTCTTCCCCGGCAATCAAATCTTCGCTAAAGCCACCCACTTGCTCTAAAACCGCTTTACGCACCAATGCGTCGCCACCACAAAACTCGCTCTCACCTGGCGCATAGACCCAATCCAAGTCCAGCACTCGGTTATACAGCGATTGTTCGGGATGTAGTTCGCGGCGATGCCCCCACACCACAGCGACCTGCGGGTCGTGCAAGGCTGTTAGCGCGTGGCTGATAAAATCAGGGTGCAACAAGGTGTCACCATCAAGGAACAAAAGCGTGTCCGCTTGCGCCACCTGCCAGCCTGCGTTGCGGCCCAATGCGGCGGAAGGCCGCTGGGGTTGCACAGAAATGACCCGCACCCCTAAAGCTGCCGCCCGTTCTGGACTGCCGTCGCTGGAGTTGGAATCAACATAAATGATCTCAGGCGGCACTGCGCTGACACTATGGCTTGACAAAACCGATTCCAGGCATTTGACTAATCGGTCACCCTCATTGCGCCCTATCACCACTACTGATAATGCGGGGCTTTCAGTACTTGCCATAAAGGTCTCCTATTGGATAGTTGGTTGCCTATCAAGTCTTGTGCAGAATAAATACCCCTATCAAGCTTTGCAGTAGGACGGTATCCAGCTTTGTGCCAGCATGTAATCGGGCACTTCATTAAAATCAAAAGCTTCGCCGTCTTTTACCATTTGCTCAATGTCAAACAGCAGTGCCACTTCAGGGATGTCGGCAAAGAACAGCTTATACAACGGGCGCACCATCATTTTGGAGGCTTTCATGCCGATGGGGCCTATAAAATTGCGGCGTTGCCCTACATGGGCAATTTCATCAATAGTGATTTCATCCAGCAGTTCATGCAAACGCTGGCATACTTCCGGCTCATCTTGCAGGATGTCATCAAATAATTGATGCAAATGAAAGTAATAAGTCACGCCCATCAGTTCGGTGACAAAAGCGGGCGGATCCATCAATACGCCGGGCACTTTGGGGAATTGTCTGTAAATCCACTCCTTGGCAGGGCTTAATGGCTGCCATTCGACGCGGTCGAGGCCGCAAGTCCGCAACATTTCATCAAACAAGCGCCAATGGCAGAATTCTTCCGCCAAATGCACCCGGCTGATTTTATCTTCAATACTGTGCGAATGGGCCATATCGGGCACCACATCCCAAGCACCTTTTATACCAACCCATTCGTGGCGGGCAAACTTATACATGCTAGTCAGCATTAAGGTCATGCGGTCTATTGAGTGCACGTCATCGACAAAATCAACATAATTGCGGTAAAAAGCATCGGTGTCAGGCAAGGGAGTCCGCAAACTGACCGGGTTGGCCTTAAAATAGTCCAATTTGGCGCGTTTTTGGGCCAGGTCTTGATCCGCTTCAAACAATGTGCCGCCGTGCCGTTGGCTAAATTCCCAATAATCAACAAAGTTGTCTTGCCGTTGTTGCTTGTTTGCCGGCGTGAAAATCGACAGAAACTTGTTTTGCGCCATAATGCCTTGCTCGGGTGGGTTGAAAAGTAGTTTTATAAAACGCCTAGTTAAGGCTCATTTTTAAGGCGGCGACGGTGGGCCAAGGTGCCAGCACTAACGCCATGCATAACATAGCCATTAAAATATTGAGTTGCGCGTCAATGGGCAGGCCGCTACCGGCCATTTCCACGGCATTGCTGGCAAAAATAAGCACTGGCACATACAGCGGCAACACCAGTAAGGATAACAGCATCCCGCCACGGCGCAAGCCTACCGTAAGGGCAACACCAATGGCACCGAGCAAACTTAATACTGGCGTGCCCAGCAATAGTGTCAACAACAGCACGCCCAAGGACTGGCTAGGCATCCCTAACAACACTGCCAATAACGGGGCTATCAGCAATAACGGCAAGCCAGTCACCAACCAATGCGCCAACACCTTGCCTAGCACCAGCAGCGAAGGAGGGTGCGGGCTTAACAACAACTGTTCCAATGAGCCGTCATCAAAATCGGAACGGAACAGGCTATCGAGTGACAACATGGCAGCCAATAGCGCGGATACCCAAATAATGCCGGGGGCTATAGCTTGCAGCAAATGTGGCTTTGCGCCTACTCCCAGCGGGAACAAGGTGATCACTAGGACAAAGAAAAATAGCGGGTTGGCAATTTCCGAACGGCGGCGCAAGGCCAGTAGCAGGTCGCGGCGGATAATGGCAAAAAAAGCGGCGGATATGGACATCAGCTTAAGCGGATCCGGTGCACATCGGTGCTAGGCAGGTTTAAATCGTGGTGCGAGGTTAACACAATCATGCCGCCCCGGTCACATTGTTCTGCCATTAATTGTTCGCTTAGGGCAATACCTTGTTTGTCCAGTGCCGTGAACGGTTCATCTAAAATCCATAACGGGCTAGGGGCAAGCAGTAAGCGGGCCAACAACAAGCGGCGCCTTTGTCCTGCAGAAAGTGTTTGTGCGGGCATGTCATCAAAACCCGCCAATTGCACCCGCGCCAGTGCAGCTTGGACAGTGTCCGCATCGGCGGGAGCTTGTGCCAAGGCCAAGGCAAACTGTAAGTTTTCCAACACGGTCAATTCTTTTTTGATGCCATCCAAGTGGCCAATATAGGCCACGTTGGCACGGTATTGTTCGCTATTTATAGTCTCGCCACACCAATGCACCACACCCGCATCGGGTTCACGGAAACCGCATAAAATACGTAGCAACGAGGTTTTACCGCTGCCGTTTTTGCCTTCCAGCAATAACACTTGATGCTTGTGTAGGGTAAAGTCCAAGTTGCTGAACAATAGGCGGTCATCGCGGATGCAGCTAAGCTTTTGGGCTTGTAAGGTATGCTTGTCCATTTAATTAAGGGTGCTAAACCCAATAAGTTTTAGAGAAAATACTGATGTTGCGCTGCATGTTGGCTAAGCATGCACGCTGGCTGAGCGTAGTCGAAGCCTTTACACATTGACTATTCCAATATTTACCCGGTTTTTTTGCCTGGTTGCCGTTCCCTTCGACTTCGCTCACGGAACGCTACAGCTTTAGCCAAGCCGTTGCCGCAAAACTTCATACAACAACACCCCAGTCGCCACTGATACGTTTAGGCTGCTGACTTGCCCTTGCATGGGTAGCTTGACCAAAATATCACATTGTTCGCGGGTCAATCGGCGCATCCCTTTGTCTTCAGCACCTAGCACTAAGGCCAGCGGAACGGTCAAGTCGGCTTGGTAGACGGTTTGCTCGGCTTCGCCTGCCGCACCAAATAGCCATATCCCTTGTTCTTTTAGCCAACGCAAGGTGCGTGACAGGTTGGTGACTTGGTACACCGGCACGGTTTCTGCTGCGCCACTGGCGACTTTGCACACGGTGGGGGTAATACCGGTGGCGTTGTCTTTGGTGATGATCACGCCGTGCACGCCAGTGGCATCGCAACTGCGTAGGCAAGCCCCCAAATTGTGTGGGTCTTGCACATTATCCAACACTAAAAATAAAGCTGTGCCTGGCAAGGTTTGCACTGCGGTTTTTAAATCACTTTCGGTGAGTTCGCCCGGCATCTCCACTTCGATGATAATGCCTTGATGGTTGTTGCCTTCGGCCATTTTATCGAGTTTTTTGCGCTCGGTTTTTTCCGGTTCTATGCCCAAGTCGAGTAGGTCTTCAATGGCTTGGCTCAGACGCTTGTCTTGGCGCTGGCTGTCCACCCAAGCTTTGTTGATGCTTTTGGGGGAGTAGTCGAGTGCCGCCTGCACGGAATGCAGGCCGTAGAGTTTGGAGGATTTCATAAGATTTGTTTAATAAGATGGCTTTTCAGTGTGCTGGTATCGCAGATTTTTACCTTGGCGATCATTCCAATCAGTTGGTTTTTTAACCCGTCAAGCATTTTTACGTCGGTATGGTTTTTACAGACAATCAACAACTCATAGCTTGGGTCTGTGTCAGCAGACTCGTTATTTTTTCGATATAAACGCTCTACCACTGCTATTGAACCCAGCCATTTTTTCATGAACTCAGTTTTGCTGTCTTTCCAAGCTTCCTTAACAATATCTTTCTCTTGACTTTTATCGATCTGTTTTTTTTGGGTTTCCTTTAAATGATTAAGTATTTTTTCAATATTATCATTATATTGCTTTATGTCTGCTGCCAAATCGCTCAATTCAATTAACTGAATAACATGATTGTTTGACAAGAAGTAATCGACTTTACTGAGCATTGCCGCATGAAAGCCAACAGCTTTAGCGATGCCATCGCTGTCATCCAACTTAAAAGCCATTAATGATTCATCAGGTTTTTCGTTTTCTTTATCCTTGCCTTTGGCATGTTGGATAAGTTTCAAATAGTCAGACTCGAACATGTTATTTTACAGATCGCTAAAATACAGTTCTTGATAAGCTAAACTCAATAATTCACGGGCTTCAATTAATTGTTGCAGTTTATCTTCTGAATCGAACTCAAGCAACTTACCACCCACATCCACAAAATGTACGGATAGGAAGTCTTCCATTACCTTGATGGGTTGTTTTTTTATTTTAACTTCTAAGGCTTTTATTAAGTCGGAACTATGGGTGGCAATAATCACTGTCACCCCTTCTTGGGCCAAAACCAGCAATACCTCCATTAATTTGACTTGCCAATCGGGGTGCAAGTTAGTCTCTGGTTCGTCGAAGAAGATAAAAGAGCCTTCCGTGATGACGTTATGCTTGAGTAATGCTTGAACCATACCTAAGTTGGTCATGCCAAAAGAGATGAGGTTTTTTGAAATTTCCCGACCGCTCTTGACTTTAAATGTTAAATTATCATTTTTAAATATAAACTCACCATCTAAAGCCTTTTCTAATATCTCAGTTGCTGCCTTGAAAGAGCCTTCAGTTTTTGTTTTGGTATTTAAGACATCATCTAAATCATAAAAATATTTGGGTACGCCTGTTAATAGGTCATTATTTTTATGGAGCTGCCTTACTACAGGAATATTTTTATTATTTTTTGCTGATTTTAGGGCATCCCTGACTTTCCAATAAGCAGGTGATTCAAAAAACACAATGCTTGATAGGTTCGCGATGCTATCAATAAATACTGGTTCTAATATGATATATATATTCTCATTATTACATAGCTCAATATTTAATAATTCGTCTACTATGAATGTTGTTTTTTCTTCGTTAAAGCTAATGAACTCACTTAATGATGAAATTTGAAAATTATCCTTCAGTTCATCTTTAAGGCCGTCGGAAAAAAACTTAGCATAATGTTCTTCTGTTTTGGTAACTTGGTTCAGAATTTTATTAAATTCTTCATCAATTTTTTCAGCATAGCTTTTGAATGATCGCTCAGCATCCGTCATGCCAATATTGAGATAAGGAGGCACTGTACTTGTTGTAGTTTTTTCGAAACCACTTTTTAAATTATCGTTGTTTAATTTAGCTGTAAAATTTTTAAACAACCCCTGTAATTCTTCTACAGCAGTTTTTTTTGACTTTGCAAAGGCTAGATAATCATTAATTTTCCAACTGCTAGCATCATTGAATTCTGATTGTAATTCAATGATATCAAGCATTATTTTTGATAAGTTATAAAAATTATTGGTATCGGTATTTTCAACAAACGAAGCCATTGCCCCTAACTGTAGCTGGATTTGCCGAATAGAATACTTTATCGACTCATGATAAACATTTTTGTTGATAACATTTAAAATTGAATACAGCGTCTTAGTAAAAAAACTCTTGCCTGTGCCATTAGGGCCAGTAATAACTGTCATGGGGCGTATATTAAAAGTTGCCTCCCTAATTTGCCCCAAATTTTGGACGCTTACATCAAGCTTCATAACAGTTCCCTGCAATATTCAAACAAACAAAAATTAACCAGCCTTTGGCTTTCTTTTCCGTTTCTTCTTGGCTTTGGCTGTTTTGGCGGCGGCAGTGCCTGCCCCAGTGTTAGCGGCTTTTTTAACGGCCCCTTCTTTTTTCACCAGCTCAAAATCCATTTTCTTTTCATCCAAATCCACCCGCACCACCCTGATTTTTACACTATCGCCTAGGCGGTAGGTGGTGTTGGTGCGTTCGCCTTGCAAGCGGTGGCTGGTCGGGTCAAAATGGAAATAATCTTCGCCCAAGTTGCTGATGTGCACCAAGCCTTCGACAAAAATTTCCGCCAATTCGACAAAAAATCCAAACGAGGTGACTGCGGAGATAACACCAATGAATTCTTCACCGATTTTATCCATCATATATTCGCATTTCAGCCAATTGACCACATCGCGGGTGGCATCGTCGGCACGCCTTTCGTTGGCGGAGCAATGCTCGCCCAGCAGCACCATATCCGGCACACCGTAATAGAAACTGTCAGCTTTTTTGCCTTGCAAACAATGGCGGATGGCACGATGCACCAGCAAATCAGGATAGCGGCGGATAGGCGAGGTGAAATGCGCATAGGCTTCCAGCGCCAAGCCGAAATGGCCTTTTAGCTCAGGGCTGTAGACCGCTTGCGATAAAGAGCGCAGCAATACCGTTTGGATCAAGTGGGCATCGGGGCGGCCTTTAATGCTATTGACCAAATGCATGTAATCCAACGGGGCCGGCTTGGCTTCGCCGCCCATTGTTAAGCCTAGTTCGCCCAAAAAGGTTTTTAGTGCAAACAATTTGTCGGAACTGGGGCCTTCGTGGATACGCAACAGCTTGGGCATTTTTTTTCCGTTCAGGAACTTTGCCGCCACGCTGTTGGCGGTGATCATGCATTCCTCAATCAGCTTATGGGCATCATTACGGGTGACCGGGACTATTTTGCTGATTTTGCGGTTGTCGCCAAAAAGGATACGTGTCTCTTGGGTGTCAAAATCCATGGCCCCGCGTTGTTCGCGCTTCATCCGCAACACTTGGTACAATGCGTATAGTTCTTGCAAATGTTTCAATAGCGGCTGGTATTGTGCCTGTAAGGCAGTATCGCCATCCACCAACATTTTGGCCACTTCGGTGTAGGTCAGGCGGGCATGGGAGTTCATCACCGCTTCCATAAATTTGGCGCGGGTCACATTGCCGTCATGGTCAATCAGCATTTCGCAAACCATGCACAAACGGTCAACATGGGGATTTAACGAACACAAGCCGTTAGACAACACCTCCGGCAACATCGGGATGACGTTTTCGGGAAAATACACCGACGTGCTGCGGTTTTTGGCTTCGGCATCCAAGCCCGTGCCAATTTGCACATAATGCGAAACATCCGCTATCGCCACCAGCAATTTCCAGCCGCTGGGAGTTTTTTTTGCGTACACGGCATCGTCAAAATCGCGGGCATCTTCACCGTCGATAGTCACAAAGGGCGTATCGCGTAAATCCACGCGACCGGCTTTAGCCGCTTCCGGCACTTCAGGGGTGAGCGGCTTAATTTCTTCTTGCACGGCTTCTGGCCATTGATAAGGCAACTCATGCGAGCGTATGGCCATCTCAATTTCCATGCCGGGGGCAAGATGGTCGCCCAAGACTTCTATAATACGGCCTATCGGTTGGCGTAATTTGGACGGTTGCTCAACAATTTCAGCAATCACTATTTGCCCTTGCTGGGCGCCGCCAATGCCATCTTTTTGCAACAGGATAGTTTGCGAAATGTTTTTATTATCGGGGATGACATAGGTGAAGCCATCTTCCTTATATAACCGACCGACCACCTGATGGGTGTTGCGCTCCAGAATTTCCACCACCGCCCCTTCGCGGCGGCCTTTTTTATCAATGCCGACCACACGCACCATGGCGCGGTCATTGTGCAGCAGCGGGTTCATTTCGCGGGGCGAGAGGAACAAATCGTCTGAGCCGTCATCCGGCCGGACAAAACCAAAACCATCGGCATGGCCAATAATGCGCCCGACAATCAAGTCCTTGTTATTGACCAAACAATAACGCTGCCCACGGTTGAACAGCAACTGCCCGTCACGTTCCATGGCGCGTAAGCGGCGGCGCAACGCCTCCATCTGGATTTCATCTTCAATGGCAAAAGCTTCGGCTATTTCCTTACGCCCTAATGGCTTGCCTGATTTTTCAATGAGTTGCAGAATACATTCCCGGCTGGCAATGGGATTGTCGTATTTTTCAGCTTCGCGCTGGGCGTAGGGGTCGGGTGTCGATTTGATATCAACGTCTTTTTTAGACTTCAAGGGCATTTAAACTAAAGGGATAAGAGGGTGGTGGCTACAATCAGCTTGCGCTATATCATACATGCTTAGGCTATTGATTAGAATTGATAATAGCACGGCTTATGCAGGCAAGGGAAAAACGTTGGTTCCCGGGCGGGCTATTCCTGGCCATTAGCCATCCCATAAACACTGCCAATAGCCAATAAATACACAACGTTAATATGCCTGCCAAGGTTGCAGACCCAGCATTTGATGGTGGTGGCAGAACACTATAATTGACAACAGGGCGCGGACAAATTACAATTCCCTTTTAAGTTATATCATATAACGCCGAGATGGTGAAATTGGTAGACACGCCAGCTTCAGGTGCTGGTGGGCGCAAGCTCGTGGAGGTTCAAGTCCTCTTCTCGGTACCAAATAGTTGTTTTAAACATCCAAGACAGTGCAGAAACCCGCATTCCGTATGGCTTAGCGGGTCTTTTTTTGTTTGCCGGACACTGCCCTTGTGCTACTAGCGTGGCCATTATTGGCACACCGGTCAAGTTGTTGTGAAAATATGCTGGCTGTATCAGCCACTAACCTAGTGGTATAATTTGACTACAGCCAAATAAAGGGGTCTGCTAACTATTAGCGGCCAAGCTGGGCAAAACTTTATCAGTGCGCATTTTGACCAACCCATGTTATCGGTGCTTTTGGCGCGGCAGCAGCTAGCAATAATTCCTGATACTAAATTCACCTGCTATGTGAACCCATTTATCTATGAGCCAATCTACGCCACCCATACCAGGCCCTTTGGGGCAAAGCCGCATATCCGGCAAATAAAAGCTGTTACAGCCTTGGCTGATGTTAAAACCACGCTTGCCACGGGCTTTTGACTTGCTGAGCAGCCTGTTTTTGCTTTATCTGTTATGGCCATTACTGATATTGCGTGGTGTTCTGGCCTACCTGCAAACAAGAATGGTTTTTACCCGGCAAACCCAAGTAGGGCGCTACCAACAAGAGTTTGAGCGTTTGACATTTGCCGGGCCGCTGCCGGGCAAAGGGCTTGCTGCATTGCTAAACGTAGTGCAGGGTGAATTGGCTTGGGCCGGGCCCAGGGCATTGACGCCAGAAGAACTGCCGCATTTGTCAAGCCAAGCTTTTTTTAGGTTCAACGTCAGGCCGGGATTGATTTCCCGCCACGTACTAAGAAAAAAAATTGGCTTGGCTTATGATGATGAACTAAGCACAGACCATCGTTACTACTATAGCGCATCGGCTAAAGACCATGTCGGTCTGAGCTTGCGCGGCGTCATTGGTGCTATGCTGGGAGGAGGCAAGCATGATCTGGAGACCCATCCCATACTACACTTTTTGGGGATTGATATTGTCAACACCACCATGGCGGAAGCGCTGGATTGGTTTGAACAGCGCGTCCACGCCAAACAAAAAAGCCTGTTGTTCTTCGCCAACCCCGCTTGCTTGAACATTGCCTATAAGCAAGCCGATTATAAACAAGTATTACAAGCCGCCGAACGGGTCCTGCCTGATGGCATAGGCATTAAAATTGGCTGCCGGATACTCAACGAGGCCATGTTGGACAATATTAACGGCACTGATTTTTTTCCTCGGCTTTGCGAACGCGCTGCCAAGGCCGGCAT
>Ga0208110_1000271_pt1 | contig 10409 bp, 9 predicted proteins | sample CryBogCBH13Jun08_FD_185507 | JGI IMG/M metagenome (GOLD analysis project Ga0208110, IMG submission 185507) | Freshwater microbial communities from Crystal Bog, Wisconsin, USA - CBH13Jun08 (SPAdes) | ecosystem: Environmental > Aquatic > Freshwater > Lake | place: Crystal Bog, Wisconsin, USA...
GCCTAGACCCAATAAGAGCGCCCGTTACATTTGCAAAAGCCAGAGCTAAGCCAAGGCGCCACCAGATATGACCGGTGAGTTGGAAGGTAACGATGGCACCAAAATTTGTAGCGATATTCACTAACTTTGCGGTAGCGCTCGCTTTGAGAAATTCATAACCAACGACGATGACAAGTAAGAAAACAAGGAAAGTTCCTGTACCAGGACCAAAGAGTCCGTCATAGAAACCAATCAACAATCCGCACGCGGCAACTATCCAAAGTCTGGTCTTATGCGTGTAGCGCAATCTCTCATCGAGCCCCAGATTTGGTTTGCGCCAGGTGTAGATACCTACAAGTACCAAGAGAGTCAGTATGAGGGGGTGAAATACTTTTGTGGGAAAGTGCGAGGCAAGTTTTGCTCCGGCAACCGATCCAATCAGTGCTGGTAGAGCCATCGAAACAGTAAGTCGAAGATCTGGTCTAACTTTCTTGAAGTAATTCGCGGCAGCACTTGAAGTTCCGAAGATCGAAGGAATTTTGTTGGTTCCTAAAATCATAGGTATTGGCTTGTTGGATATCCCAATAAGGAGCGCAGGAAGTTGTACCAACCCTCCCCCGCCGGCAACGGCATCAACAAAACCAGCAAAACCAGAGGCTAATGCCAGGAATAGAAATGTAAGGACTGACATGAACTAATTGATGGCTTTGAGAATTTCAGCAACAGCAGAGTCGGCAGAAAATTCCACTTTGGAGCCAGTACTACGAACGCGAAATTCAATCTTGCCCTCAGCTAATGATTTTCCAACGATCACAATGTATGGAATACCAATTAACTCTGCATCCTTGAATTTAACGCCGGCACTTGCATCGCGACGATCATCCAGGAGTACGGTGAGTCCGGCTTCTTCTAAGTCGCTCGCTAACTTTTCAGCAAAGCTAAAGATGGAATCATCCTTGCCCGCGGCTACTAAATGAATTTCTGCAGGAGCGATCTCACGAGGCCAGTTAAGTCCGAGCTCGTCATAACTTTGTTCGGCAATCGCAGCTACGGCGCGAGAAACACCGATTCCGTAAGAGCCCATAGTGACAACTTGAGACTTACCGTTTTGATCCAAGACTGTAAGGCCAAGCGCTTGGGCGTACTTGCGACCTAGTTGAAAGATATGGCCGATCTCAATAGCGCGATCAATGACAACGGGAGTTTCACACTGTGGGCAAGGATCGCCCGCCTTAACCTCGGCAGCTTCCACAAAGGCAATCACGTTGAAATCGCGGCCATGAGTCACATAGCGTGCATGCTTTTCGCGGGCATTGGCTCCGGTGATCCAATGCGAACCTATAACGATCCGCGGATCGGCGTAGACCTTTATTCCCAGGCGTTCTGCATCTTGTGGTCCTACGTAACCCTTAACCAGGCCGGGAAATTTAGCAAAGTCCTCATCTTCAAAGAGTCGCAGATCTTGGACGCCAGCAAGGTTTGCCCCTACGCGCTTTAAATCAACTTCGCGATCGCCAGGGACCAAGATAGAAATTGCTTCACCATCTGCCATCAGAAGCACATTCTTCAAGGTATCGGCTCCGGTGATCTGCTCGCCATAACGCGAATTAACCAGCTCTACCAATGAGTCGATCGTTGGAGTATTAGGTGAGTCGAAAACTTCCAGCGCAGGCGGAGTCGATCCGGAATAAGCGGCGACCTTGGTCACCATTGCCTCAACATTGGCAGCGTAACCGCATGACTCGCAGAGAACATAAGTGTCTTCACCGGTTGGGCAAGGGGCTAGGAATTCTTCGGACTTTGAGCCACCCATAGCACCTGACATCGCGGAAACAATGTTGAACTTCAATCCAAGGCGATTAAAGGTCTGAATGTAGGCCTCGCGATGGCGTTGATATGAAGCTTCCAGTCCAGCATCATCGATATCAAAAGAGTAGGAGTCCTTCATTACAAATTCGCGGCCGCGGATAATTCCACTGCGTGGTCGTGGCTCATCGCGGAACTTGGTTTGAATTTGGTAGATGGACAGTGGCAGATCTTTGTATGAGGAGAATTCACCCTTCACCATTAAAGTGAACATCTCTTCGTGAGTTGGACCTAATAAATAATCATTGCCCTTGCGATCTTTGAGGCGAAAGAGGTCAGGTCCGTATTCAGTCCAGCGATTGGTCTCCTCGTAAGGTTCACGCGGCAGCAGTGATGGGAAGTGAACCTCTTGGAAGCCAGCCTTATCCATCTCTTCACGAATTACCTTTTCGATATTTCGGTAGGTGCGATATCCCAAAGGGAGCCAGGAGTAGATACCGGCTGCAACGCGGCGGACATAACCAGCCCGAACTAGTAAGCGATGGCTCGCTACCTCAGCATCGGCAGGGTCATCGCGCAGAGTGCGCAGCAATAAGGTCGACATTCGCAACATGCGAGAACCTTATCTGAGGCAATAAGGGTTATAGACCGTTGACTGTTGGTGTGCCAGAGGCGACGCCTGCGGCAGCCATCTCATCGGCCAAACGATTGGCCTCAAAGATCAGTGTTTCTACGATCTCTGACTCGGGCACGGTCTTGATGACCTCACCCTTCACAAAGATCTGACCCTTGCCATTACCTGATGCAACTCCGAGATCTGCCTCGCGAGCTTCGCCAGGACCATTGACCACGCAACCCATAACAGCCACGCGAAGTGGCACGGTCATACCTTGCAACCCAGCCTGAACTTTCTCGGCCAGCGAATAGACATCCACTTGAGCGCGACCACAGGATGGACAAGAGACGATCTCGAGTTTGCGTTGACGCAGGTTGAGAGATTCGAGAATAGAGATTCCGACTTTAACTTCTTCAACAGGAGGTGCTGAGAGCGAGACGCGAATGGTGTCTCCGATTCCCTCCGCCAACAAAATTCCAAAGGCTGTTGCAGATTTGATGGTGCCTTGGAAGATCGGACCAGCCTCGGTCACACCGAGGTGTAATGGATAGTCACACTTCGCCGCCAAGAGGCGATATGCCTTGACCATGGTTACTGGGTCATGGTGCTTTACTGAGATTTTGATATCTGTAAATCCATGCTCTTCAAAGAGAGAGGCTTCCCACAAGGCAGACTCGGCGAGCGCCTCTGGCGTTGCCTTACCGTACTTAGCGAGAAGTCGAGGATCTAGCGAACCAGCATTTACGCCGATGCGAATAGGAATACCTGCATCTCCCGCTGCCTTGGCAACTTCCTTCACCTTGTCATCAAATTGCTTGATATTGCCGGGGTTGACTCGAACCGCTGCGCAACCAGCATCGATCGCAGCAAAGATGTACTTAGGTTGGAAGTGGATATCTGCTATAACGGGGATCTGCGATTTCTTGGCGATCGCCTTCAGGGCATCTGCATCATCCTGACTTGGCACAGCAACTCGAACGATCTGGCATCCCGAGGCGGTGAGCTCTGCAATCTGCTGCAGCGTTGCATTTACATCTGAGGTGAGGGTCGTGCACATCGATTGCACGCTTACCGGGGCATCTCCGCCAACCAAGACGTTACCTACCTTGAGCTGCTTGCTCTTGCGGCGCGGAGCCAGGGTTGGGAGTGGGGCTGATGGAATTCCAAGATCGACCATGGCTTTATTCTGCCTCAAATTAGAGATTGAAGTGAACTGGATTGAAGATATCGGCTGCGAGCAGCATCAATGAGAGGCCAACCAGGAAAATAAATACAACTGCGGTGAGCGGCATCAATTTTTCGAGTTCAATCGGGGCAGGAGCGGGACGTCCCCGTCTGCGTGCGCTCGATCGACGGATTCCATCAATAATGGCAATTGCCATATGGCCACCATCAAGTGGAAGTAGAGGCAATAAGTTGAAGATTCCTACAAATATGTTAAGGCTGGCGATAATCAGCAGGAAGGTCTCGAGCTTATCTCCGAAGCTAAGGGTTCGATCACTTGCGGTAGCAGCGGTCGCTTGTGCAACCCCAACAACTCCTACAAGTCCATTGGCATCTCGCTTGGCCCCCAGAAAAGTCTGTCGAAATAGGGAGGGGACTTTGCTGGGCAGCGTGACCAGAGATTTAATGGAGGTAGAGAAGAAATTCGATCCAAGTGACCAGGTGTCATGCAAGGAAGTAATGATGCCCTGGCGTTGTAATCCGATCTTGCTGATGATCCCAAGCATTCCGTAACTCTTGCCCGCAACCGTGACTTGTTTTGGTGTCACAACAAGGGTGAGTACCTGACCAGAACGATCTATCTTTAGCGTGACGGGCTTATTTGCGGAGTCACGAATAGCTTGGATATCACTGTTCCAGTCCTTAACGACCTTGCCGTTGATCGAGAGGATCCGATCACCAGATAGGAGCCCCGCACTTTTTGCAGGAGAGGTTGTGGCGCCAGCTGTACACGCGCTCGAGGTAGCGCTGGTGTTGATGCATGGCAGGACTTGATCAATGACCGGCAAGGTAGTTGAGACCCCGATGCCGAAGAAGATCACAAATAATAAGAAGAATCCGATGATGAAGTGGCTCACCGAGCCAGCCCCGAGGACTACGAGCCTGCGCGGAGCAGAGGCCTTAACAAAGGCACGTGGCTCATCCTCGGGACTCAACTCTTCTTCGGTAGACATTCCAACGATGCGACAGTAGCCACCAGCTGGGATCGCCTTCACACCGAACTCGGTCTCCCCGCGGGTAAAGGACCAGATCTTGTAGCCAAAACCAAGGAAAAATTCCGTAACTTTCATTCCAAATTTCTTGGCGAAGAAGAAATGACCAAACTCGTGAATCATCACTGAAATTAGGAGTGCCACCACAAAGGCGAGTACACCGAGAGCTTGCAACATTATTTCTTCCCTTGCACTAGTAATCCAGCGACCTGGCGTGCATCATCCTCTATCGCACTGACATCTGAGAGGTCGCGCACCTTAGAGTTTGCTATGGAATCGAGTTGCTCCGCTGTTGCGGCAACAACTTCAACGATCGATGTAAATGGTAACTCTCCGCGCATAAAGGCGGCGACGGCAACTTCGTTGGCAGCATTGAACACTGCAGGCAACCCGCCACCACGCGAACCACAGTGACGCGCCACATTGATGGAAGGAAATCGACTCTCATCAATAGGTGCAAAGTTCCAGGTTTGTGGAGCGCTCCAATCCACGGGAGAAGTCGCCTTCGCTGTTCTATGAGGTGCACCTAGCGCATATGCGATAGGTCCTTTCATATTTGGTGGACTCAATTGAGCGATGGTGGATCCATCTATGAATTCGACCATCGAATGAATGTACGACTGCGGATGAATAACTGCCTCGATCTTCTCGTAAGGAAGATCAAATAAATAATGTGCCTCAATTATTTCAAGACCTTTATTTACCAGCGTTGCAGAGTTGATGGTGACGACCGGCCCCATAGACCAAGTGGGATGTGCCAGCGCCTCAGACAGTGTGACGCTAGAAAGATCATTGCGATCGCGAAACGCTCCCCCACTTGCAGTGAGGATCGCTCGCTTGACCTCTGATTTAGTACCTGCCATGAAACATTGGTGGAGCGCGCTATGTTCTGAGTCGACCGGGATGATGCGATCTAGGCCAAAGGCTGTAACTAAATCCCCACCAGCAACGAGCGACTCTTTGTTGGCAAGAGCCACTTTGTTACCCACTCCGAGCGCAGCCAAAGTAGGTCCGAGACCAATCGAACCGGTAATTCCATTGAGAACGATGTCACAGGGAATTGAAGCGATTTCCGTAGCTGCTCCAGGACCATCTATAACGTCTATTGTTGAAGTTAGCTCGCGGGCGAGAGCACCATTGCCGCTCACTCCAATTACTGTGACTCCAAATTTTTCTGCTTGAGCAATCAGGGTGGGAATATTGGAACTTCCCGCAGCCAAGGCTATGACCCGAAAAGAGTCTGGATTAGCGGCGATAACTTCTAGCGCCTGCACACCAATAGACCCGGTCGAGCCCAAGATGACAATATCGCGCATAGTTATATCTTCCCCTACTTTGCAGGAGAGGTGTTGTTGAGTTCTGCTGCAGCAAGTTGGCCACAGGCCCCATCAATTTCGCGACCGCGGGTATCTCGCACCGTAACTGGAACTCCATAATTTTCCAGAATAGAGACGAAGGTGGCTTCATCCGCTGGGCGAGATGCTGTCCACTTGGATCCAGGAGTTGGATTAAGAGGAATGAGATTGACGTGGGCATTGCGATTCTTGAGTAGACGACCCAACAAATCAGAGCGCCAGGCTTGGTCGTTGATATCGCGAATGAGCGCGTATTCAATTGAGTAGCGGCGCCCAGTCTTATCGGCGTAAGCATCAGCAGCGGCGAGCACTTCTTTTACCTTCCACCGTGAATTAATTGGTACCAAGGTATCGCGCAGTTCATCATCTGGCGTGTGAAGTGAGACCGCCAGCGTTACCGGAATATCTTCATCCATTAACTTTTCAATTCCGTTAACTAGTCCTACCGTTGAAACGGTAACCGAACGCGCCCCAATTCCAAGCCCATCGGGTTGCGGAGCGGTGATATTGCGAACCGTGCGGATCACCGCGTTGTAGTTTGCAAGCGGTTCACCCATTCCCATAAAGACGACATTGGAGAGGCGAGTCGGACCACCTGGAAGTTCTCCAGCAGCGCATACTCGAGCGGCCGCCACTACCTGAGCAGTGATCTCACCGGCGGTGAGGTTGCGAGTAAGCCCTGCCTGTCCTGTCGCACAGAATGGACAGTTCATTCCGCATCCAGCCTGGGAAGAGATACACACAGTGGTGCGATCGCTGTAACGCATGAGAACACTCTCGACAAGAACACCATCATGCAGACGCCACAAATCTTTGCGCGTGGTTCCGCCGTCGCACTCTATAGAGCGAACAAGGGTGATCAACTTCGGCGTGAATTTTTCGGCCATCAAGGCGCGCATCTCTTTAGGAATATCACTCCAAGACTCGGTGTCGTCATTGTGGTGAGTAAAGAAGTGGGTAGCTACTTGGTTGGCGCGGAAGGCGGGGATACCAAGTTCGACTGCAAGTTCCTTGCGACCCTTGGGATCTAAATCTGCAAAGTGGCGTGGAGGTTTAACCCGCTGCTTGGGTTCATCAAAAACTAACTTTAAGGAGTTATCTTCGCTCATCATTTCCGCCTTATAACTTGAAGTGCCGTATGAGTTCGAAGATGAACCAGACAGATGGTGCGGTAAAAAGTAGTGAATCCACTCGATCGAGGATGCCGCCATGGCCGGGCAGGATGGTTCCCATATCTTTAATCTGTAAATCGCGCTTTACTGCAGATTCAATGAGATCACCGCAAGTTGCGGTTATAACTCCGAGTACGCCCACGATTGCACCGAACCACCAGCGATCATCCAGCACATAGACAAAGACAAAACCTGCGCCGATAGTGGTGGCGACAATCGCTCCTGCTAAACCTTCCCACGTCTTCTTGGGGCTAACGTGCGGCGCCATTGGATGTTTACCGAATAGCACTCCAGAGAAGTAGGCGAAGGTATCGTTGAAACTTACAAGAACTACCAAGGTAAAAATCTTGGAGATGGGATTTGGAGAGTGAGCTAGGAGCAGAACGAATCCAGCGAGAAATGGAATGTAAAAAATTGCAAAGACAGCGGAAGAAGAGCGGCGTACAAAGTCTTTCGGTGATTGAAAGAGAAGATATACAACTACATTTGGAATTGCCACCGCGAGCGCAACTGATAGACCTTCAATATGTCCAAACCAGGTAGCGAACATAATTCCAGTTGAGGCTACATACAGCGGAAATTGCGGAAGTTCGATACCTGCAGATTTGAAGGCGCTTACGATTTCACGAATCGCGAGCATGATCACGATCCAGACCAGGGCAGCGAAAAATATCGGGTTGAGTTTGAGAGTTCCAAAGATGGCTGCCAACATGACAAACGAGACGGCGATCGATGGAAGTAGTTGCCTTCCAGCGCGTTTGTTAATCGCGTCGTTTATCGAATGCAGATCATCCATATCGATGTAAACCCTGAAGGTGTGGTCACACCTCTAGAAGTTCAGTCTCCTTGTGCTTTAAGAGCTCATCGATCTTCGCCACATGTTCTGAAGTGATCTTCTCTAAATCCTTTTCAGAACGCGAGAGATCGTCTTTACCGATCTCGCCATCCTTCTCGAGCTTCTCCATCGTCTCTTTCGCAGCGCGACGAATATTGCGGATAGAGACTCGGGACTCTTCGGCTTTGGTACGTGCGACCTTGATAAAGTCCTTGCGACGTTCTTCAGTAAGCTGTGGAAAATTAACACGGATGACCGCGCCATCATTTGCTGGGTTTACACCAAGGTCTGAGTCGCGGATCGCCTTCTCAATGGATGCCATCGCACTCTTATCGAATGGAGAGATGATCGCCATACGGGCTTCTGGGACTTGGAAGGTCGCGAGTTGAGCCAGCGGAGTGTAAGTGCCGTAGTAATCGACCATGATCTTTTGGAACATGGCTGGGTGGGCTCGCCCGGTGCGAATAGCTCCGAAATCTTCCTTGGCTACTTCCACGGCCTTGCTCATCTTGTCGCTAGCATCGGCCAACGTAGTTGCTAAATCAGACATCTTGCTCCCTGGTGCTTAGGACGAACGCTTTTTAGGATGAACCTAGGAGACAAGGGTACCAATTGCATCGCCACGGACAGCCCGAGCGATATTTCCCCTATTTTTGAGATCAAAGACGATGATCGGCAACTTATTTTCACGGCAGAGACTGAAAGCGGCGGCATCTGCGACGGCGAGCGATTTGGCTATAACTTCATCAAAACTGATTGAGTCATATTTGGTTGCGTTGGAATCCTTCTTGGGATCGGCGGTGTAGACGCCATCAACCCCGCTCTTAGCGAGCAGCAGCGCCTGCGCACCAATCTCAAGGGCGCGCTGGGCGGCAACGGTATCTGTAGTAAAGAAAGGCATTCCGGCACCAGCACCAAAAATTACGACGCGACCTTTTTCTAGGTGGCGGATCGAACGACGCGGAATATAAGGCTCAGCTACTTGACCCATGGTGATCGCGGTTTGAACGCGAGTCTCAATTCCCTCTTTCTCCAAGAAATCTTGGAGCGCGAGACAGTTCATTACTGTGCCGAGCATTCCCATGTAGTCGGCACGTGCGCGATCCATACCGCGCTGCTGAAGTTCAGCTCCACGGAAATAATTTCCGCCGCCAACAACGATTGCGATCTGGGTGCCACCGCGAACTACCTCAGCTATTTGACCAGCAATATCGTGTACAACATCGGGATCAACACCGATTCCCTTGGCACCACCAAATACTTCTCCAGAAAGTTTAAGGAGCACTCTCTTATAACCGGATCTGGTCATAGGCGAGTGCTCCTTAAGTTTAAGAGGATTTATTTACAGTGCTGAGATTACTGTCCAACTCGGAAACGGTGAAACGCCGACACGGCGGTCTTTGCCTCATCGAGAACTTGTTGAACGGTCTTCTTAGCATCCTTAGCAAAGGCCTGCTCAAGAAGGCTAACTTCCTTCACAAATCCTGTTACTCGACCAGCAACAATCTTCTCGATTGCAGCCTCTGGCTTACCCTCGTTGCGAGCGGTCTCTTCAGCAATGTGGCGCTCGTTCTCGATCGCCTCTGCTGGAACCGACTCACGGTTGAGGTAGAGAGGTGCGAATGCGGCGATGTGCTGTGCAACATCCTTACCTGCCTCTGGAGCCTCAGTGGTTGTTTGAACCAAGACACCAAGTTGTGGTGGAAGATCAGGATTAGTGCGGTGCAGGTAGATAGCTACTGGTGCGCCCTCAAGAACTGCAATGCGACGGAGTTCGATCTTCTCGCCCAAAGTCGCGTTGCCCTCATCGATGCGAGCCTGAACGGTTGCACCGGAAGGAAGCGTGGACGCCAAGAAAGCGCTGAGATCGCTGATCTTTGTTGTGAAGAGGTGTGCCAAAAGTTCCTCGGCCAACTCAACAAAGCGCTCACCCTTTGCTACGAAATCTGTCTCGCAAGCAAGTTCAAGAAGCACGCCGAGATTGCCTTCAGCCTTGCCGAGTACTACTCCGTTAGAAGTTGTACGACCTTCGCGCTTGGTAACTCCCTTGAGTCCCTTAACGCGGATGATCTCAACGGCCTTTTCAAAGTTGCCATCGGCCTCATCAAGCGCCTTCTTGCAGTCAAGCATGCCGGCGGCAGTCGCCTCACGCAGACGCTTTACATCTTCAGCTGTATATGACGCCACGAATTATTCTCCCTTTACTTCTTCTGAAACTGGTGTATCGGTAACAGTAATCTCCACAACAGGAGCTTCGCCCTTACCGACTTCAAACTCTGCTGACTCACCGATTGGTGCCTCAAGTACTGGTGCTTCTGTTGCAGCAAGAGCTGTCTCAACTTCAACGAATGTCTCATCTGCAGGAGCAACCTTGTCGGCAACCGCAGCTGCAGCAGCGGAGCGAGCAGCAAGACCAGCAACAGCAGCATC
>Ga0208110_1000276_pt1 | contig 10303 bp, 7 predicted proteins | sample CryBogCBH13Jun08_FD_185507 | JGI IMG/M metagenome (GOLD analysis project Ga0208110, IMG submission 185507) | Freshwater microbial communities from Crystal Bog, Wisconsin, USA - CBH13Jun08 (SPAdes) | ecosystem: Environmental > Aquatic > Freshwater > Lake | place: Crystal Bog, Wisconsin, USA...
TTGTGGAGGATGTGCTGAAAGGCCAGATGGAAAATCTTGTGTAAGTCGCAGAAGTCAGATTGACATAAATAGTGTTTGACCCCACAGACAATGTAGATTGTTGTTGAACTAGGGATAGCCCAGAATCACCAAATCCGCATCGTGCACTACCTGAGACAACGGTAACTGTGACTTTGTATGTTTTTCCTAAAACGAGTGTGGGGGAATTCTGGGTGTAAAAAGCATCCGTAGTGTTCCTGACAATAGTCGTATTCCCACCCAACGTGGAGAATGCCCCATCACTAGAACCAAGACTTAAAGCGTTCAGAGTGAACGACCCACTGGGAGTCAACTCCACCCCGGTAGTCCCCGCAGGAGTAGATGAATCATAATCAAAGCGTGGTCCAGTAGGATTTGAATATGATGTAGCTGATGCGCCAAGTTCTAATTGTGCGTTCGACGCCGTTACTACTATTGCTTGATTATTATCAGCCACCCGCAAATCTATAACACCTCCACTTTGTGTGAGTGTTCTAGTAACAGAATATCTAGTTGGTGTTGTTGTCAATGTTATAAGCAACTTTGTTATCGGAAATGTTCCAGTATCTTCGGAAATTGCCAAATAACATTGTGTTCCCGGAACCCCACTTAATGTTATACTTCCTGTATATGTTTGCCCAGATAATGCACCGGATATTTGCTTATAACAATATGTTCCATATCCAGTACCCAATGTTATACTATTGGTAGTTGCTGAGGCAGAAGAAAATGTCCACTTGGAAAAATCATTACTATATGTAAATAAATTTTGTGATATTACCATCAATCCATCCGACCCAAAATAAGTCCCAGAAGATGCTCTAGAAAATGTAATATGATCCATACAACCACCCAGACCATATCCCTGAACATAACCTTGCTGGACGATAAAATCTAAGTCTAACTTTGCCGAACCGTGTGGGAATATACCAGTTGTCCAATTAGGAACATTGAATCTATTACTTTTTGAAACTATGCTATTAATTCCCCTATTACTCAGAGAATCAAACCCGAGCTTAGTAGAGTTTCCTGTTAAAGAATTATGAAGCCCCATGTAAGATGGGAGATTTACGCCTAGTTTCTCTGACATATTTTAGTATTCTTCAACCATTGCTTGAACAAAAATATTTGTAGAAGCAGTAACAGTAGGAACAGATACTTTAACGATAGTACCAGCTTTAAGTGGCAATACGCGCTTACCATTTGCGTCATATGGTAACGATGGTAATAATGTTCCACCAAGCAAATCAATAGATGCCAATGCACCAGTATTACCAGAACCAGCCGGGACAGATACAGCACCAACCAGCTTATCACCACCAGTACCAGTATTTATCCATATTGATAGTGTTCTTGCAACAGAATCAGTGGATGATACGTTAATAGCTTTAACTACTGCATCATTACCTGCCGCAGTATACAGAGTATTGAGTAAACCTGTTACAAAAGTAAATGTTGCACTAGATGTTCCAGAATCAACGTTTGCTGAATTTGGAGTTGGTGGTACATTGAGGTAGAATGATCCTACGTTAGTTACCACAGGAATGCTTATAACCGTATTTGATGCTCCACCAACTGTTGCTGTCCATGTTGCATTAGTGATGACACTTGCTGCAGTGATGGTTGATACGTTGGCTGTAAATGTTCTAGAACCGGGTGTTAAACCTGTTCCTACGGCAGTTGTAGCAACAGAAATAACGCTAATAGGACTAGAAATATCAAATGTAGTCTGTACAGTGTTTAACGTTTGAGAAAAGTTTAATAATTGACTTTTTGCCATTTTTTATAGTCCTACTAAAAGAAGGTTAACCATTGAATTTAAATTGGTAGAATTTATTGTTCCGCCATTAAGTGTGGGTGTTGTTAGTACAGAATTTGTCAAAGTTGGTCCAGTGTTACCTGCAGCATCAGAGTATAAAACTTTAGATGCTGGAATATCACAGAATACACTCTTTGTTCCTGTAGAGAAGTTTACTAATGCCCCGGCATTTGATGATGAATACACCGTAGTTCTCGATAACAATGCTCCAGTAGCATCAAGTGTACCAAGACCAATTTCCCACTCAGTAAGACCGGCATTAGCTACAGAGTAAAATGTAGTATTGTTTACACCGATACCCGCAAGAAAAGACCTATAACCAAGCTGCGCACCAGCAAGTGTCAGTGTACCAGTGCCTGTGGTGACGGTCGTTTCGAATACTCTGTCAGCTAATATTAGAGCCATTTATTATCCTGTTATAAGGTTACTGTAAGTTTATGGTAAGGTCACCTGCCAAGTTACTGACATTGTATCGCCAGCACCTTTAGTAACCAGACCAAAAGTGGTTCTAGCAAGCATGGTACCAGCAGAAACCGCATTAAGAATAGCAGCCTCAGTCACAGAACCTGTGCCAGTACCTGCAGGGAATGTTCCAACATATGTAATGGTATTGGATGTAACGACACCACCAGCGGTCACTAGGGCCACTCTACCAAGCTCTTGGAACAGTGCAGTATCGGTCACAGCAGCCACTTGAGTATTTGCCCCAATAGCCATATAAGTCATGATTGTCGAACCACCAGAAATACCAGTATCAGTAAGTCTAGAAGTCATCCAGTTTTTACCAGTCGTCACAACCAGATTCGAAACCGAAATATTTGTCGATTCGATACCTGTTGCGTCATTGGTAACAACAATAGTTAATTGTCCCTTGGGATTGATTTGATCTACTAACATTTATATCTCCTTGTGTGTATAATTAGAAAGTACCAGAACTTCCTATAAAATCTGCTGCAAAATAGTAACTGTCCACATAGTTATTTATCATTATGGTACCGTTACTTGAATTAGGTTGTGTATCAACCATCGTTCCTCTATTTAGGTTATTCACATATGCATCAGATTGTGTTTGACTATCCAAATTAACCTTACCGACCGTAAATAACTTACTATCAGATTGTGTTTGACTATCTGAATTATTCTTACCAACTGCATTTGTTCTAATATCAGTCTGAGTCTGACTATCTGTATTAGCCACCTTGCCAACGGTAGTTAATCTGATATCAGTCTGTAATTGAGTGTCAGTATTTGATTTTTTACCAACGTTAGAAACTCTAATATCAGTCTGAGTCTGACTATCTGTATTAGCCGCCTTGCCAACAGTAGTCAAACGAATATCTGTCTGTAATTGGGTATCGGTATTGGCTAATTTGCCTACGGTTGAAACTCTAATATCAGTCTGAGTCTGACTATCTGTATTAGCCGCCTTGCCCGTAGCCAATAACTTAACATCATTTTGACTTTGTGTATCAGAAAATGCTCTATTAAAAAGTGACTGTGTTACAATCAAATCATGGAATATGGCAGAATCGGTTAACTTCTTTCCCGTGAGAATAGCATTGATATGCTCAAGCTGCAGTTGAACATCAATAGGAATACTTTTTGTTGTTCCAATAGTTGAGATATGATCTAAAGAAGATTGCAGTTCACCAAAGAATTTATTTAATCCTTTTTCTTCTAGATATGCAGAAATCTTTGTTGCATATGCTTCATATATTTTTATTTTAAGCATTTATACGACAAATTAGAATTGTGGTTTTACACGAAGTTTGACAACATTAGCAGCAGTCTGTATAGTACCATCAGGGTAAGTAATTTCCACTTCACCCTCAATCACACCTGCAACGGACAATGAATTTGTCTTCCAATTTGCCATAATTCTTCCACCTTTACCGGGCATATTGAACGGTGGTGTTAAATTTACTACACCATTTGCATATTCAAATCCGGGAAGGTTGATACAAGTTATAGTATCGATAAGAGTATTGCTTCCAACTTTTCGTATTTTTAACAATACTGTTGATGTTGATACGTCAATAGGAGAGTCTGTTACAAGTCCTGTAGAATAGTTGGTTGTTTCTTGTGCAAGATTTATGACCAAAGGTGGCTTAGTATCTCCTTGAACAACGGTTAATCCTAATCCTGAACTACTTTGTCCTAAGTCTGTTGTAATTTGCATCTTATTGTCCTGATACTATGTATTGTGAAGTGATAACACCAACGCCGGGAGTAACATCAACAAGACCTTCTACAATTTTTGTTACATTGCCATATGGGTCAAGTGCCATAATTTCATATACATATCGTCCAGCAACAAGAGAAGTAGTGGCTGTTGCAGTAAGACTTATTTTAACTTTACCATAAGTATAATCTAATATTTCTACATCAAATGTCACGTAGCTAGTGCTACTATAAGACCTTGATAATCTTCCTTGTATCTCAATATCCGTAATATCAATTGGTTGCTTGTACTTATCAGTCAAATCAAAGATTTTTGTGAACGACGCACCTTGATTTACGAAAAGATTTGAATAGACGGTTGACATTGTATTCCCTGAATATGTTTATTATATTTATGCGTCAATGCAATCTATCCAAATCTTAGATGGATATTACACTACTTCAGCCGTAGGTTCTTGTTGTGGAAGTTGTGCTTCTGCTTGTTGTTTGACTTTGGTAAATAGCCCAAGAGATTGCTCAAGTGGAAGTTTGCCGAGCCCATTCAAAATTCCATTAATGTCTTCAATTGTGAGCTTCAGTGTAATTTCTTTTTCGTTCATAATAATACCTCTTATGTTTGTTTATAAAAAAATGTGGAACATTTCTATTCCACATTTTTATTTATATCACTTACTATTCTTCAATTCATCAATTTCTGATCTAAGTTCTTTGATAGCTTCGATCAGAAGTCCAACCATATTACCATATGCAACTGTAAGTGTTTTATTTTCATCGTCTAGTTCGAATATAGCTTCAGGAAGAACTTTTTGAACTTCTTGCGCAATAACACCAGTCTGTCTTGCTACGTTTCTGTCTACACGGTCAAATGTATATCCACCAAGTTGACACACTTTATCTAAAGCATTTTCAATTCTGGTAATATTTTTCTTTAATCTAATATCCGAAGGTGCGGTTGATGAACCATATGCGGTGATATTACCGGTCATAACCATATTACCACCGGGACCAACATAACCAGAATATACCGCATTATTGGTAAAGTTTGTGTATCCGTCAGCGGACCAATATAGTCCAGTGTCCTGTCCACCATCAGATGAAAACGCAACAGATGGTGCTCCTGCCGAACCATTTCCAACTAACAATCTTCCTGATAATGTTGTATTTGCAAACGATGGGCTATTACCAGTGCCAACCGATTGGTTGATTGTGTATGATGTAATATTTGATGCGGTTCCAGATATTGAAGCGGATGAAGTAATCCAACCACCATAGTTACCCAAGTCATTAGTAAATGAGGATAAGTTAGTTGGTCTACCAGAAACGCCTGTCCATGCAACTGAACCAGCAGACGATGCATAGTTAACACTAGCGGAACCAATACTAGCTGCATTATATGGCGTATAACCAAGTGCGGTAGTAACATTACCCGATGTGATTCCAGTAATCCAGCCACCATAGTTACCCAAGTCATTTGTGAATTGTGATAAGTTGGTTGGTCTGCTTCCAACATTACCCCATGCAACATAATTTGCACCCCCGGCTGTTAAACTTGAAGCAGTTCCAGTCAACCCAGAACCACTTCCAGAAAATGTAGTTGCTGATATAGTTCCTGTGCTTGATGTTATGGTACACGATGATGCTGAATATAATTGTGACGAAGAACCTGTAGTTCCCCAAACAATCGGGTATGCAGCGCCGTCTGACCTCCCGGATGACATAGCAGTAACTGATGCAGTACCAGAATTAGTGGAATATGCACATGATCCAGCAGCAGTAATCCAACCACCATAATTACCCAAGTCATTGGAAAACGACGACAGATTAGTTGGTCTACCAGAAACGCCTGTCCATGCAACAGATGACGCTGTGGCGGCATTGCCGCTGATATTAGTCTGATCTCCTGTATTAGTTCCAGAACTTGTTCCAGAAAAGTTTGAAGCAGATATATTTCCAGTAACTGAAATCCCAACATACGCCTTAATCACACCATCAGAATCTAAAAATGTCAAGTGAGGTGTATATCCGGTTGATGAATCACGCATACCCAAACGCCATCCGCGATTTACAGTTCCGCCATTTGATCTTAGTTCAATCGCACCACCATATGCCGGTGTACTGATATTATAACCATTGGTAGGAAGTGAACCATCAACACCAACCGTTATAGCAGACGTTACATAGGCTGAATTAAACTGGACATTGTTGCCCGTTCCAACACTTTGATTAACGGTGTATTGTGTTATGTTATATGCGGTTCCAGATATTGAAGCGGATGATGTAATCCAACCACCATAGTTACCTAAGTCGTTTGTGAATGATGATAGGTTAGTTGGTCTACCAGAAACGCCTGTCCAAGCAACTGAACCAGCAGACGATGCATAGTTAACACTAGCGGAACCAAGATTGGCTGGATTGTATGGGGTATAACCATATCCTGCTGTTGCCGAAGCTGCTATTTGAGCATTAGTAATAGAGCCTGTATTTCCACCAACCGATTGAACTGGGGCACCAGAAGATGTGATATATGATTGATTTTTTACAAACGCGGTTGTGGCGACACTTGTGCTATTATCCGATGATGCTACAGTAGCTGTTATGACTGTTGATCCTGTCAATTGAAGCTGCCCAGTTGCATTCAAGTTAATTCCAGTTGTTCCATTTTGTGAAATAGTTCCAATTGATGCACCAGCATATCCAAAGTTTGCAAATGCTGAACCAGCTGCCGCCCCGGAAGCATGGTTAACTACAAGCCCACCAGTTGCGCTGGGTTGTAGCGCTATGCTGTTGCTATTTTGATATCCCGCTGAAGTTTGTCCAATAAGCAAATCACCGTAATTATCAAATCGACTAATTTCAGTGCTGTTTACATAGAACCTAAGATTTTTTCCAGCTCCATCTAAGTAGAATCCAGAGTTAACTACGCCCGGACTACCCCCATTATTGTATAAAAATCCAGCAGATGCACTTTGCTGAATATCTGACCCTATGGTTGCCCCACCACCTGAAATGATTGAATTTGTTACTGTAAGGCCAGAACCAGTTAGTGTCATTGCACTGGAATCCAAAGTTCCAACGGAATCCGTTACTCTAAAGTCATATGACCCTCTAGTGGAAGAATTTGGTCCACTTGCATACATTCTAGTGGTTCCAGAATTATTATCAATGCCAAATTTATTTGCACTATTAAAGAATCCACCACTTCCAGTTATATTTAATCCGGTTGATGCAATAACATTACCCGACACACTAAGACCAGTTGTTGCAAATAATCCAGCTTGTGTTCCATTTACTTGTACTGCAAAGTTGTTGGTTGCATTAATATAACCAAGGCTAGACCCTGTGTTTGTAATTCCCATCTTTGTGAAACCACCTGCACCATTCAGTGCCTGCAATTCAACCCCAGTGGAATTTGTGCTAGAGACCGTACCCGAAGCACTAACTGTAGAGAAAGACCCCGTTCCACCAGCAAAGTTACCATACAATGTTGCATAGTTTGTGGATGTTATAGTACCAATAGAATTAGTTGTTGGATTGGCTGATATTCCTTGAAACAGGGTATATTGACTACCTGCGGTTCTAACCAAACCGGTATACTTAGTCGTACCGGACACATATTGACCATAGAATCCAATATCCAATGAATCTGCTGGATTGCTTGCTGCCAACTCAATTAAAGAATCATTAGTTTGAACTGTTTGTGAATTGACTGTGGTTGTAGTACCATTAACAATAAGATTACCAGAAACGGTCACATCACCACTAAACAATCCACCAGTATTAGCTTTATTATACGCCGATTGTGCAGATATAGTGGCTGCATTTGCTTGAGCATATATTACAGTGTCTTGATTGTTTAATGTATTTACTGTAAATGAAGAAGCAACAGTAGTTGAACTTGAAGAATTTAATGCATTACTGACAAGATTGGCTGTCATTATTTGGGAATAGCTGGTAGGATTTGATACATCCTTAATTCCCCAATATTTGTTGGTTTCATCCCATCTAATTTCAGCATTTGCGCCCGGTAGACGATTCACTGCAAACATTGCATAGTTTCCGGAGGTTATTCCTACTGGAGCTTGATATAATGTAAATGATGCAGAACTGTAGATAGTTGGTGATGATTGAATGAAGTTTCCCGCAACTGTCATTGCACCACCAAAAGGAACGGTTAGATTGTACACGTTTGCGGATGAACTCGAATATCCCATCATTAATGTGTTTGGTACATACAAATTACCACCAATTGCAAAATCGGATACTGTATTTGATGCCGCATTCATTACAGTTTTGCCTGTAATATACGCATTACCACCAATTCCAATATCAGAAATTGTATTTGCTTTCCCTACAAGAGTAGTTACGCCACTAGAATAAAGCGTAGTATTTGCTACTAAATTGGAAACTGCAATATTACCGGAAACGGCTAATGTTGGAGTATTGATTGATGTATTAGACTGCAAAACATTAGTGTATGCCTGATTAGATACTGCCAATACTGGAACATTTATTGATGTATTTGCTTGTAAAATGCCAGTATAAGATTGTCCAGAAACAGCTAGGGTACCAGTATTAATAGACGCATTTGCCTGTACTACATTTGTATAGGTTTGTCCTGTTACGGATAATGTGGCTGTATTAACTGACGTATTAGCTTGTAAATTATTTGTGTAAGTCTGTCCTGATACTGCCAATGTGCCAGTATTAACTGATGTATTGGCTTGTAAGACATTTGTATATGTCTGTCCAGTCACAGCCAATGTAGCTGTGTTAACGGATGTATTGGCTTGTACATTATTTGTATAGGTTTGGCCTGAAACGGATAAAGTTGGTGTGTTTATTGACGTATTTGCCTGTACTACATTTGTATAGGTTTGTCCAGCTACGGATAGAGTTCCAGTATTAACTGATGTATTGGATTGTAAAACACCAGTATAGGTTTGTCCAGATACCGCCAATGTGCCAGTATTGATAGATGTATTGGCTTGTAGAACACCAGTATAGGTTTGTCCTGTTACAGATAATGTAGCTGTATTAACTGAAGCATTGGCTTGTAAACTATTTGTAAAACTTGTATTAGAAACAGATAATGTTCCAGTATTAACTGACGTATTTGCTTGTAAAACACCAGTATAGGTTTGTCCTGATACGGCCAATGTTCCCGTATTGATAGAAGTATTAGCTTGTAAGACATTGGTATATGTTTGTCCTGATACTGCCAATGTTCCAGTATTAACTGACGTATTTGCCTGTAAAACACCAGTATAGGTTTGTCCAGAAACAGATAATGTTGGGGTATTGATTGACGTATTAGCTTGTTTAATATTACTGTAACTAACTCCAGTAACAAATAATGTTGCTGTATTTACAAAACTATTTGCTTGCATTATGTTTGTAAATGTATTGCCAGAAACTGCCAACGAACTTGTAGCAATATTTGTATTAGCTTGTAAATTATTTGTGTAAGTCTGCCCTGATACTGCCAATGTGCCAGTATTAACTGATGTATTGGCTTGTAGAACACCAGTATATGTCTGTCCTGAAACAGATAGTGTGCCAGTATTCACAGATGTATTTGCCTGTAAAACATTGGTGTACGCTTGATTTGTTACCGCCAATGAACTTGTAACAACATTTGTATTAGCTTGTAGATTGTTGGTGTATGTCTGATTAGATACTGCCAATACTGGAACATTTATTGATGTATTTGCTTGTAGGACACCAGTATATGTCTGCCCTGATACAGCCAATGTCCCCGTATTAACTGAGGTATTAGCCTGTAATACATTAGTATATGTCTGTCCTGAAACAGATAACGTTGGCGTATTTATAGAGGTATTTGCTTGTTTAATATTACTATAGCTAACACCAGCAACTGCCAATGTTCCCGTATTGATAGAAGTATTGGCTTGTAAGACATTTGTATATGTCTGTCCAGTCACAGCTAATGTAGCTGTGTTAACGGATGTATTGGCTTGTAAAGTATTTAGCGCCGCATTTCCATATATATTTAAATTTTGTTGACCAGTTATATTCTGTACAATAACGGCTGCATTGGATAGTGTAGTTAGTCCAGAAACTGTCAATGTATTTGAAATTGTACTGGTACCAAGAACCGCCAATGTAGAATTTAATGCGGTTGGTGATGTTACGGTTAAAGTTCCAGTTACACTAACATTACCACCTACCGTAGCATTATTGGCAACAACAAGGCTATTGCCAGCACCGTTGGCAAATATTTGACCATACACATTTGCAGACCCACCTACCCAAAGACTATTAATA
>Ga0208110_1000279_pt1 | contig 10204 bp, 9 predicted proteins | sample CryBogCBH13Jun08_FD_185507 | JGI IMG/M metagenome (GOLD analysis project Ga0208110, IMG submission 185507) | Freshwater microbial communities from Crystal Bog, Wisconsin, USA - CBH13Jun08 (SPAdes) | ecosystem: Environmental > Aquatic > Freshwater > Lake | place: Crystal Bog, Wisconsin, USA...
GGCATAGAGCGCTTCGATATCCGGAAAGTGCAGTTCGTGAGCGAGTTCAAGTATCGCTTGACCGGCCAAAATCTTCTGCAAAGGCATACCTGCTTTGCGCATCTGACGGGCTATCGACTCCTGTCCAGCCTCGATAGCCTCTTCGCGCCGCTCTTTAGAGAACCAGGCTTTGATTTTGGAGCGGGCGCGCGGTGATTTAACAAAGTTAAGCCAGTCACGACTCGGGGCCGCATTCGGACTCTTATTGGTAACGATATCTATGACGTCTCCGTTAGCGAGCGGAGACTCCAGCGGAATCAACTTCCCATTTACCTTTGCACCAACGCAGCGATTACCGACTTCGGTGTGTACTGCATATGCGAAATCAACCGGTGTTGAGCCGGCAGGTAGCGCCACCACACTCCCCTTGGGAGTAAAGACAAAGACTTCAGGGGTGCGTAGGTCATAGCGCAGGGTGTCGAGGAACTCGCTGACATCTTCACTCTCCTGCTGCCACTCGTGCAACTGCTTTAACCATATGACGCCGGGGTCGTTATCGACACCCTTAGGACCCTTGGACTTGTACTTCCAGTGGGCTGCGATACCGAACTCAGCGCGCGCATGCATATCAGAGGTGCGAATCTGAATCTCCACCGCCTTGCCATTAGGGCCGATTACGGTTGTATGGAGCGATTGATACAGGTTGAACTTGGGCATCGCAATGTAATCCTTGAAACGACCAGGAATAGGGCTCCAACGCGCGTGTATTGCGCCCAGTACTGCGTAACAATCCCGGACGTCATCGACGATTACACGAATGCCAACCAGATCGTAGATCTCACTGAACTCGCGTCCGCGCACGATCATCTTCTGGAAGACGCTGTAGAGATGCTTCTGGCGACCCTTGATGGTGGCCCTGATGCCTTCTACGGCTAGATCTCTCTCAATCTGATCGGTGACTTCAGAGGTGAATTTCTCCCGCAGCGGCTGCCGCTCTGAAACAAGACGTTCGATCTCCTCGTACTTCTTGGGCTCCAAAACTTTGAAGGAGAGATCTTCTAACTCCCATTTAATAGCGTTCATTCCAAGTCGATGGGCAAGAGGTGCATATATATCTAGCGTCTCGCGGGCTTTTCGGGCTGCACTATCAGGAGAGACAAATTGCCAAGTGCGCGCATTGTGCAGACGGTCAGCCAATTTAATGACCAGGACCCGAATGTCCTTCGACATTGCGACCACCATCTTGCGCAGCGTCTCGGCTTCAGCGGTCGGACCATATGTGAGCTTGTCGAGTTTGGTCACTCCATCTACGAGTTGAGCAACCTCATCCCCAAAATCGTGGCGCAGAGTATCTAATTTGTAAGGCGTATCCTCAACGGTGTCATGAAGCAGAGCGGCCGTAATCGTCGCTTGATCCATGCCCAATTCCGCCAGGATTTCAGCAACTGCGACTGGATGGGTGATGTATGGCTCACCTGATTTGCGAGTCTGACCCTCGTGCGCGCTTTTGGCAATCTCGTAGGCGCGATCTAAATCGGCAGCCTTAAACTCCGAGAGATTAGTCGCCAGCAGCCCAGCAAGCGGAGCTAAAAGCGTATCCATCGCTTCACGCTCCCCTCACCCAAATTTATCTGCGGCTTCTGCGCTTTGGTTGGTTACGAGGACCGCGCTCGCGATTCTCTTTGGAGTGTGTCGAGGTCACGATATTTGAAATCTCGGCATCTCCCTTAATCACAACAGGAGCACCCTCAACACTACCGCCGCGAGCAGCCACGCGCTTTGCAAGTGCCTTCATTGCAGGCTCCCGTTCGCGCAAGGTTGCCAGAATCGGCGTAGCAATAAAGATAGAAGAGTACGTACCAGTTGCGAGACCGATAAAGAGCGCCAGTGAGAGGTCCTTGAGCGTTCCGGCTCCTAATAGACCCGCACCAACGAAGAGAATCGAGGCAACCGGCAGCAGCGCAATCAACGAGGTATTGAAAGAGCGGACCAGTGTCTGGTTAACCGCAAGGTTTGCCGCCTGCGAGTACGTGTACTTACCAGTGCTGGTGATAGAGCGTGTGTTCTCGCGAACCTTGTCGAAGACCACGACGGTGTCATAGAGCGAGTAACCCAAGATGGTCAGAAATCCAATGACTGTTGCCGGCGTAACATCGAAACCTACCAACGCATAAATGCCCACGGTGATGAAGACATCGTGCAGTACAGCAATAATTGCAGCTTGCGCCATCTTCGGTTCAAATGCCAGAGCCAGGTAGAGCATAACCACAAGCAGGAAGCCAACGAGAGCCTGAATCGCCTTATGGGTAATGTCCTTGCCCCATGAAGGGCCGATGCTCAGAACATTGATATTGCCGATTGTGACATTGAAATCTTTAACGATCGCATTCTCAACGGCGTCATTCTCTGCATTTGTCAGAGATTTTGTCGTGATCTGGATCTTATTTGAACCAATTTTCTGCACGATTGTTTCGGAGGTAACACCGCTATCAGTTACCGCCTTCTGCCCTTGAGCCACGGTTGCATTTGCAGCTGTGAAGGTAAATTGTGATCCACCCTTGAACTCGATACCGAGATGCAGTCCCTGAACGCTAAGTGAGATAGCTGCAACGAGAATTACTATTCCCGAAAGGGCATAGAAGCGACGGCGATTGCCGATGATGTTAAAAGATTTGTCGCCACGATAGAGGCGTCCACCCATTCCAGATAAGCGTGACATTTAAGCGACATCCTTTCCTGTTACAACACCCAAGCTCTTGGTGGAGAAGCCAGATAAACGATGACCACTCGAGTAGAAATGTAGACGCGAGAGAAGTGAGACCAGCGGCTTAGTAAAGAAGAAGACCACGAAGAGATCCACGAAGGTTGTCAGACCCAAGGTGAAGGCGAAGCCTCGGACATCTCCGACCGCAAAGAAGTAGAGAAGTGCGGATGCAATCAGAGAAACGGAGTCGGCAACGATGATGGTTCGCTTAGCGCGCGTCCAACCCGTATCTACAGCCGTTCGCAAGGAGCGACCATCGCGCACTTCGTCGCGGAGGCGCTCGAAGTAGACGATGAAGGAGTCTGCGGTAATACCGATCGAAACGATCGCACCGGCGATACCCGCGAGTGAAAGTGAGAAGCCGATCCACTTACCAAGCAGGATGAAGAGTAGGTAGGTGATTCCGCCCGCAACGGTAAGCGAGCCAACGCTGACCACGCCCAGGCCGCGGTAATAGAAGATGGAGTAAAGGATGACGAGGATCAGACCGATCAAGCCGGCGAGGAGTCCATCATGTAGTTGATTGGAGCCCAAAGTTGGTGACACCTGCTGCACGTTGCCACGATCGAAGGCGAGCGGAAGGGCGCCATACTTCAGGACGTTGGCGAGATCAGAGGCCTGTGTCTGCGTAAAGTTTCCGGTGATCTGGGCATTTCCACCAGTGATCGCCTGATTGATCTGCGGTGAGGTGTAGACCAAACCATCGAGTACAACCGCGAGCTGATTCTGTGGCGAAGCAAGTTTGGTAACACGGCTGGTCACCTTGCCAAACTTTGAGGTTCCCGAACCGTTGAAGTTGAGGAGAACCATCCAGCCATTGCCGCCTTGTTGATCCAAGCTAGCACTAGCTGTTGCTACATCGGTACCGACAACTTCTGCTGGACCAAGAATGTACTTTCCAGTTCCATCGCGATTACAAGCAACCAACGGTGCGTTCGCATCATCGACATTTCCACCTTGGCGGTTCTTCGCCTTGGTGCAGTCGAGCGCTCCAAATTGATCATTTAGAGCAGCGGTTACACCAGTTGGGAATGTTGGCGTCAATACAGCTGCCTTAGTAGGCGTCGGGGTTGGAGTCGCCTTGGTTCCTGGCTTCGGCACAACAACCGTAGAGGTCGAAGTCGTCGAAGTTGCTGTCGTCTTAGCGCTGCCAGCACCAACTGCGTAGACCTGACGGAAGCGGAGCTCCGCGGTCTGTCCAACTAGGTCAACAATTCTTGTTCCAGTATCTCCGGGAACAGAGATTACGATCTGCTGGTTATTTCCGGTTCCCTGCGCCGTTACCTGGCTCTCTGCGACACCGAGAGAGTTCACACGCTGCCGAATAATCGCAACCGCTTGGGCGATCGCCGCCGACGAGACTGAGCCACCCTTAGCAACGCGTGGCTGCAGAGTCACGCTGGTTCCCCCGCGAAGATCGAGGCCCAACTTAACCTTGTCGTTCTGGATGAAGGCCAGAGTCGAGAAGGCAATCAAGATGAGCGCGAGAATCGCGATGGTCCGTCCGGGCTTCGCCTGGGACTTAATGGATTTAGAGATGTTGGCAGACATAAGGCGTAAGTCTAGGCATCAAGTGGGGGCATGTCGAAAATGCTCAACTCAGATTGCGGTGGCGTGAGGCCCAGGTGGTTCCATCCGGCCCCAGTCGCCATTCGACCACGCGGAGTTCGAGCCAGGAGACCTTTTCGTAGCAGAAAGGGCTCGGCAAGACTCTCCAAGGTCTCAGCCTCCTCCCCCATGGACATAGCGAGGGTGGTGAGGCCAACAGGCCCCCCATTAAATTTCTTAATCAGGATCTCGAGGAGGGTTCGGTCCAGGCGATCGAGCCCTATCAGGTCAACCTCGTACATCGTGAGTGCAGCTCGTGTTGCCTCGATGTCGATACTGCCTGTTCCATGAACCTCGGCGTAGTCACGCACACGCCTAAGAAGTCGGTTGGCCACACGAGGCGTTCCCCGAGAACGAGAGCCAATTTCGACAATAGCCTCTTCATCAATGGGAACCTGCAGGAGTTGCGCGCTGCGCCGAACGATGGTCGAAAGTTCCTCATCGGCGTAGAAATCAAGCTGTGCGGTAAATCCAAATCGATCGCGGAGTGGACTTGGAAGCAATCCAGCGCGAGTTGTCGCACCTATAAGAGTGAAGTGCGGCAGAGATAGTGGAATGGCAGTAGCACCCGCTCCTTTACCGACAACCACATCGACGCGAAAATCTTCCATCGCCATGTAAAGGAGTTCTTCAGCAGGGCGGGACATGCGATGAATCTCATCCAGAAAGAGGATCTCACCCTCAACGAGTGAAGAGAGAATCGCTGCAAGATCCCCAGCATGTTGGATGGCAGGTCCACTCGTAATTCGAATGGGTGCGCTCATCTCAGTCGCGATAATCATGGCGAGCGTCGTCTTACCCAATCCGGGCGGACCGGATAAGAGGATGTGATCTGCCGGGGCTTTGCGAGAGCGCGCCGCTGTCAGAAGTAGATCGATTTGGCTTGCAACCCGTTGCTGTCCAACAAACTCGCCAAGATTCTTGGGGCGAAGGGCTAACTCTTGACCGCGTTCGGAGTCGTCAGAGAACTCACTCACGATGGAATTGCTCATCGTTGCACGCCTCCAGAGAGAGCGGCGCGCAAGAGTTCTGCAATAGGTTCGTGCGAGACATCTTTAAATTGCGAGGCCAATTGATCAATGCGCTCCTGCGCATCTCGCGCAGAGAAACCCAAACCAGTGAGCGCGCTCGTCAGTTGATCGCGCCAACTGCCCACCAAAACTGCTTCTCCCTGCTCGAAGCCATCCACCTTCTCGCGCAGCTCCAATACAAGGCGCTGGGCACCTTTCTTACCCAGTCCAGGGACGCGCTCGAGAATATCCGGCTGATCATTCTTAATCGCGCTGACTAATTCGGCAGGCTCATAAATATTGAGCGCCGACTGCGCGACCTTCGGGCCTATACCGGTAACTGTCTGCAAGAGTTCAAAGAGTTCACGGGCGGCGTGAGTTTCAAAACCGTAAAGGGTTAGAGCATCTTCTCGCACTACCAAGACGGTGTGCAGCGCGATAGTCGTTCCAACCGTAAAACCCGCTGCGACGCGCGCTGGCACATTCACCAACAGTCCAACGCCGCCAACTTCGATCACCACGGTACCTAAGCGGATCGACTTAATGCTTCCCGTGAGTGATGAGATCAACTAGAGGCCGCCTTTAGTGTCCGCGACGAGAGGCGAGCCTTCTCCTGCGAGAGAGCGAGTTGCATCTTGTTCTCACCCACTCCACGCCAGTGATGACATATCGCGAGGGCAAGCGCATCAGTGGTGTCAACGGGCTTTGGGATCGCATCAAGGCGCAACAACTTCTGCACCATCATTGCGACCTGCTTCTTATCCGCGCGCCCCGAACCTGTCACCGCTGCTTTAACCTCCGATGGAGTATGCATGGCAACAGGGATCCCAGCCTTTGCAGCTAAAAGCAGTGCAACGCCAGCCGCCTGTCCGGTGGCCATGGCGGTACGAACATTGAGTTGCGAGAAGACGCGCTCCACCGCAATGACATCTGGATTAACTCGCTCGATCCACTGGAGAATCTGTGCTTCCAATTCGAGTAGGCGAATCTCAAGAGGAGCATCCACGGTTGTTCGGATGATTCCGACTTCAATCATCGTCAGTATCTGGGAACCCTTGCCGTCGACGACCCCAAGACCACAACGGGTCAATCCCGGATCAATTCCCAGCACTCTCATGCTGGTAAGCCTATTGGTCGAGGCTCGCCATTACCTCGTCAGACACATCAAAGTTCCCGTAGACGTTCTGCACATCGTCGAGTTCTTCGATTGCATCGATGAGGTGAAAGACCTTTGTTGCAGTCTCCGCATCGAGCGGAACAGAGAGCGATGGCAAGAACGAAGTATCTGCCGATTCATAATCAATGCCAGCTCCTTGGAGTGCGGTACGCACAGCAACCAGATCGCTGGGTTCGGAGACGATTTCGAAAGATTCGCCTAGGTCGTTGACCTCTTCACAACCCGCATCTAAAACGACTTCCAAAATTTTATCTTCGGTAAGGCCAGCGACCTTGTTTACAAGGACAACGCCTTTGCGATTGAACATATAGGCAACAGAGCCGGGGTCGCCCATGGATCCACCGTTGCGAGTTACAGCAACGCGCACTTCAGAGGCGGCGCGATTGCGGCTATCGGTTAGGCATTCGATCATCAACGCGACTCCGCCAGGACCGTAGCCCTCATACATGATTGTCTGCCAATCAGCGCCGCCAGATTCCAATCCACCACCGCGCTTAACAGCGCGTTCGATATTGTCGGCAGGCATGGAATTCTTCTTAGCCTTTGCGATCGCATCAAAGAGGGTTGGATTGCCATCTACATCTGGACCACCGTTGCGAGCTGCTATCTCAATGGCCTTAATTAACTTTGCAAAATTCTTTGCTCGGCGAGAGTCAATAACCGCCTTCTTATGTTTTGTCGTTGCCCATTTGGAATGGCCTGACATTTAACTCACCAACCTTTTTCTTACTTATCTAAGCCCCGCGCGTTGTTACGCAATGCCGTCCTACGAAACTGCCGTCCTACGAAACTGCTCTCTTACGAAACATCAGCCTTACAAATCGTCTCAATAAAGTAGCGATGAACCCGGTTATCCCCGGTGATCTCCGGGTGAAAAGAGGTGGCAAGGAGATTGCCCTGCCGCACCGCAACAGGGTGCAATTCTCCATTAAATTCGACGGAAGCCAAAACCTCCACGCTTGGACCCAAAGCCTCAACCCATGGTGCCCGAATAAAGACGGCACGGATGGCTGGGGCGGTGATACCCGACATATTGAGGTCGGACTCAAATGAGTCAACCTGACGTCCAAAGGCGTTCCGGCGTACGGTGATGTCTAACCCACCAAAGGACTCCTGACCCGTCGCTGCACCCTCGATACGATCAGCAAGGAGAATCATTCCCGCACAGGAGCCGTAGGTAGGCATCCCGCCGTGAATCCGCTCAGAGATCCTGTCGAAGAGACCGAAGGTACGAGCCAGTTTGGCAATAGTTGTTGATTCTCCGCCTGGTAGAACGAGAGCATCGATAGCTTCTACCTCAGAGAGATGCTTGACTGGAATCGCTTCCACTCCGCACTCCGCTAGAGCAGAAATGTGCTCCCTAAAATCGCCCTGCAGGGCTAGGACTCCTACCAACATAGCGAGGGGGGCGGATTTACCAGCCGCGCTCAGCCAAGCGATGCGGAACTGGAATATCCGCCACGTTAATTCCGACCATGGCTTCACCTAAGCCGCGAGATACATCCGCGACGACCTTTGGATCGGTGCAATACGTAACCGCCTTAACGCAAGCACTAGCGCGTGCCGCTGGATTGCCAGATTTGAAGATTCCAGAACCAACGAAGACACCGTCCGCACCGAGTTGCATCATCATCGCGGCATCCGCTGGTGTGGCAATACCACCTGCCGTAAAGAGAACGACAGGAAGCTTTCCCGTCTGGGCAACTTCCTTCACTAATTCATAAGGTGCTTGAAGCTCTTTTGCTGCAACATAAAGCTCGTCCTCGCGCATAGAGGTCAGGCGACGAATCTCCTGTGAAATCTTGCGCATGTGAGTGGTTGCGTTAGAGACATCTCCGGTGCCGGCTTCACCTTTCGAGCGAATCATCGCGGCGCCCTCATTGATGCGGCGCAGCGCCTCTCCGAGATTTGTTGCTCCGCAGACGAAGGGAACGGTGAAGTTCCATTTGTCGATATGGTTTTCAAAATCGGCTGGGGTCAATACCTCTGACTCATCGATGTAATCCACACCGAGTGTCTGCAGAATCTGTGCCTCGACAAAGTGACCGATGCGAGCCTTCGCCATGACGGGAATCGAAACGGCGGCCTGGATCTTTTCGATCATATCTGGATCAGACATGCGAGCTACTCCGCCTTGCGCGCGGATATCTGCAGGCACGCGCTCGAGTGCCATAACAGCCACGGCGCCGGCATCTTCAGCAATCTTCGCCTGCTCGACATTGACGACATCCATGATGACGCCACCTTTAAGCATCTCGGCCATGCCGCGCTTTACTCGACCAGTGCCGGTGACCTGCTGACTGCTCTCAGACATTTCTTCTCCTCGTACGCGCTCTGACCCAATTGGGCTCTACCCCTAGGGGCAAGAGTCCTAGTCTACTTTGAACTGGTCGGTGCTGGCGTACTGGAATTAGCGGGGACGAAGATCGGCTTTTGGTCGGTTAGTGCGATCCAGACTTGACCCATATGGAAGTAGGCGGGTGAACCATCCTTGAGAGTCCAGGTAGTTGGTTCCGTTGCGCTTGGTCTATTCCACAAGACTGGAATCTCCTGGCCGTCACGTAATAAGTAGCCAGTGCCAGAGCCGATCGTGTTACTGAAAGGGGTGTAACTGCCCTCACGGTCGTGATAAATCGAAGGAGTGATGGAAACCTCTTGGATCAAGAAGGTCGGAGATCCCAATCGCACGCCATCGGCGGCTACATCCGGAACCCCGTTGTAAACCATCGCCCACCGACCTGCGCTCGCAGACCAAACCGCTTTGTACGAGGCAGCTGGCCACTTGATCTTTACACTCTTAATGGGGGTACCACCAACAGGCAGGGGTCCAAATTTCCACCCGACTGATTTGGCCGTAACGATGGGGCGATGCTCCACTTGGATCGATTTCTTGATTAGCGCCTTCGGATTTAAGACCATATCTGTCGGCGAGGTGCGGGCAGGATCGCGCGAGAAGATTGAGGCAGGCTCGGTATCCGCACCGATATCTTCAATATTGGAGGCGCGCAGAACCGGAAGAAAGAGAGTCTGGGCACCGCTATAGGCCATTCCAACTCGCCCATAATTAGCCATCAAGTCAATATCGCTAATACGTGCAGATCTGATCGGTCCGATCTTCGCCGGCAATTTATTGCTAAATACTGCGGCCAAGCGAGTCAAACCACCTTCGACCTGTTCAATGTAGATGACATCAGCGCTATCAAGACCGATCTGAGGATGGGCAGGGATGGTGTCATCAATCTTCACAAAGAGCACCGGACCGTTTATCCCCGGCAGCCCCGTCAGCACATTTGTCGCGACTGGAATATCGCTGCCGAACTTTCCACTACTGGAGCCACAACCTGCTAAGAGCAGTACTGCAGTTACAGCAGCGGTGAATCCAATAGCTCTCTCTTTTGCATTTCTCAAAGCGAGTCCTCTTCAAATGAATAGATACGTGGCAACTTCGCCTTTCCGGCGAGGTGGAAGAGTCGATAGATCGGTCTGGATCTCAACTTGGCAACTGAGTTAACAGCCTCAAGGTGAATCTTGATTGCAAGTGTGATCTTCTCAGTTAACGCAGTGAGTTCATCAAGAAAGCCCAACTCCGTATTGATTTTGCTTCGGTCCATTCTGTACAGTCAAGGCAATAGGGAGAATAAAGATTCCCAAATAACAGTATAAATC
>Ga0208110_1000281_pt1 | contig 10126 bp, 9 predicted proteins | sample CryBogCBH13Jun08_FD_185507 | JGI IMG/M metagenome (GOLD analysis project Ga0208110, IMG submission 185507) | Freshwater microbial communities from Crystal Bog, Wisconsin, USA - CBH13Jun08 (SPAdes) | ecosystem: Environmental > Aquatic > Freshwater > Lake | place: Crystal Bog, Wisconsin, USA...
CAAGGGTGGGGGAGGAGGAGAGGACGAGTGAGCCAGTTCCCGTGGCTGTGGATGCTCCGCTGCCGCCCGAGGAAACCGGGAGTGGGGTGCCCGAGAGTGTTAGGGAAAATGTCCCGCTCGAAGTGATGGCTGAGGGAGACACGGCGAGGAAGGAGGGAACACTCAGCCCAACATAGGTTACCGTCCCAATCCCGCCCGTTCCGGTGGTGACCCAGGCCATGGCGTTGCTGCCTCCACCGGAAACAAGGAGCTGGCCCGCCGTTCCCGGTGTGGAGGGATAAAACCAGGAATAGTTTTCCGAGGCGTAGGTGGGGTCGAGGGACACGCCAAACATGGAGTTGAACAGGTCTAGATAAGTGTTGACTGTGGGCGTGGTGAGGGCCGGCGAGACTTGGAGGACAAAGTGGCCAGCACCACTGACGAGCGGAGTGATGGTGACAGCTCCGGCCGAATTGGTGACAATTCCCAGATTGAGGGAACCCGTGACGGACTGGACGCCCTGATTGACCCAGTACATGGGACCCACCCCGCCCCCACTTGCCAGGATTTGGCCAGCCATACCCGGACCCGTGGGATAGTACCAGTAGTAGGAGGAGGTTACGTAGAAGGCGGAAAGATTGATGAGGTACTTGCCATTGTTGATGTAGATGGAGGAAAACTCGAACCCGTCCACCCCGTCCTGGGTCTTGTAGGGGAAGGGGTAGGTCATACTCGTGTCACCATTGGGCATGTGTTTGTCTTTTGTGAGTGTGGGGAACTTCCACACACATAATGGATCCCAACACCACGGCCAACTGGTTATGGTTGGCCACAAGCACTTTAAGTTTCCTCCTTGTCCTCAATGAATGGTTCGCCTGGAGCAGTTGCGCCAGCAACAGTCTGGTCCAGGCCCTCTACTACTTTTTCTGTCCGAGCAGGGTCCCCGGCCCGGGTGGCGGACTGAGGACAACTACCAGTGCAAGCAGCGCCAGCAGCACGACCCTGGCCAGTTTGGGGCTGAGAGTTCTCAATCCCTCGTCACCCCTGGCTACGGGAGTGGGGGAAAACCCCGCACCCTTGCCCAGTATCCTTGTAATCAGTTAGGGGAATTAGGTTTTTATTAAATATATATATTATTATTATATTACACACTTGGCATTTGGGGGATAAACTCTTTGAGGGAGAAGCCCCAGACCATGGGGGAGGACTGGGCTAGGTAGAAGCCCGCGTTGGGGCCGTATCCTTTGAGGAGAAGAGTGACAAAGGCGTTCCAGGAGGGAGAGGCCATCACTTCCTGAATACAGGGGACAACCCGGTTCACGGGCTCATCCGTGGTCAGGGCAAGGATGATGAAGGGATGTTTGAGAAGGTTGGGGGTGAGCACCCCGCCGGGAAGGGAGATACTCTCCAGGTAGTGGCGATTGGCCATCAGGACAGTATTGATCTTGATGGGCCCCATGGAAATGATCTTGGTAAAGGGGAAGGCGGAGATGGTGATGGGGGGACAAGGCACGATTTGGGGATGTCCGAAATGCCAGGGATCGTGGAATTTGTCAATTTGATCGGGATGCTGGATGACCATCTCGATGCAGGAGAGATCGTCATTGTCCAGGGACCCATCGGTAGAGGATTCCTGAAACAGAAGGGAATCGTGGAATCCGTCCAGTCGAGCAAACATTCGACTTAGTCGAGAGAATTTCGTCATCAGTCCGGCCTTGGATGAGTCTCCAAAGTAGATGGAGTAGAAACGGGAGAGGTAGTAGCTGTTGACCACCAACAGGTTCATGACCCCCTCGTAATCGCTCTCATCCAGCATGATCTCAACAAGCTGGTCCAGAACCAGGTAGCCCAGCTCGGGAGGAAGACTTGTCTTGACCTCCAGATCGTTGTGGACAACAATCTCCTTGAATTCAATAAGCTCAAGAGCGGACTGGGCATCCAGATCATAGACATAGTTCCAGTTGCCCACATTGTAGCGGGAAGAGGTGAGGAGGACTCGTCGACGAGGCGTGGATGGCCGGCGAAAACTGAGCATATATTTGTGTGTATGTGTGGGATCAAGGATCAACAAAGCCTGATCTGCCGTTTTGTCCGGACAACATCTGTGCGTCACGGTCATGGGATCACGCGCTCGGACGTCATGGGGTTTTCAAGGGAACTACGCTCTGATCTAATTACCCGTGAGCCGAGCCGAGCTTATTTACCCGCTTTTCGATTACCGAGCCGAGCTTATTTACCCGATTTTCGATTACCGAGCCGAGCTTATTTACCCGCTTTGGCTTGATGAGCCTGCCGGGGGCGCGCGCACAGATATCATGGGATCAGGCTGCCAGGTCTTAAAAGGGCATTTTGTGAGGAGCTTTCCTCAACCGTATATCACCCCCACCCCAAAATATTTTTATGGCGCCAAAGAGACGTGCTGCCCGTCAAGGAGGTCGAGGTCGTGCTGCTCCCAATCCTGCTGCTGCTGCTGCTGCTGCTGCCGCTGCGGCTGCTCCCCCTCGCCGAGCCAGACGAAGACAGGCTGTTCCCATCTATGTGGTCAATGTTGAACAAGCTCGTGGACTTCCTCACGTCGTCACCGTGCGCCCCCAAGTTGAGCCCGGCGCCCATTATGATGAGGTCCGGGTGGCTGGACTGTTGGCTGCCCAGATAAGAGCAAGTGTGATTGATGCTGTTCGCGCCGCCGGAGTCAATCCTCGACGAGTCCGTGGTTTCCTCCAGGCTCTCAATCTCGACAATGGTGGCAACCATACCCATGATGATGTGGTCACCCTCACGGCCCTGAATGGGCAACAAATTATGGATATTGTGGCCAGACTGCAACAGTCCAATGAGGATCTTTTTATCTTTGATGTGGAGTGGAGGTTCACCATTGATCCGGGAAGTATCAGGGTGGGCGGGGCTCGTGACGCCCATCTTCCCTCCTTCAAGACGGCCAAGGATATGGACAAGACTTGGGTAGGCAGGTTTTCATCGAGCTAAACTAATATCATGGTTAGGAACATCATACATATACCAATATGCTGGACGGGGAGGGAGAGCATCATATTTGCTGCGCGGCCTATGCCCTCACGGTTGTCAAGAATAGCGCTTTCAGGAAAGATACTCCCCACAAAGCCGCACGTCTTGCCTGGGTAAGAATTGTTAGCTAGTACCCCACATCTAAGTGTTTAGGCTCTTCAAGTCGAGTTGGGTTGGGGGGAGGAAATATTTCTGAGCCAGCTGCAGGATTTTGTGGACAAGTACCCAAAATACAAACTTGTTGTCCTTGTCGCCAACGTTGACTGCGTGCTCCAAACTTTCACCGGGGCAGACTTTGACGTGGCCAAGGCCAAGGAGGATTCCCTCTACCTCATATACGATCCTCGTCAAAAACACTTTGGAGGAACAAAGACCCCTCAGGCATTCTTTGTCAACCTTCTGAACCAGAGTAATATTGTTTGGTGCTTTGCTTGTGACAAAAAGTATCGTCGGGGTATGGGGCATGTTTGTGAGGTTGGTGAGGATGTGGAGAAGAAGGAGAAGAAGGATGATGGGAAGCCTTGCGCCAATTGTGGCTTTTATGGGGAACATGACTGCCCCCTCGTATCCTGCAAGCAATGCAAAGAGCTGTTCGAGAAAGGGAACTTTGATCATCGCTGCATTCTCATGAAAGAGCCGCGCCCCGAGTACAAAAATCTTTTGGCTGGAGAGGAGGGTGCTCACAAGACAGCATCTGCAGGGCTTGTTTGGGATATTGAGAGCGCCTTCGAACTGGTGGAAACAGTTCACACTCATCCCGAGGCGTTTGAGGTGGGAGAGGATGGGAAGTTCACGGGTGAAGTAATTACCATGTCGCGCAATGTTTCAAAACACATCCCCATCGCTGTTTCATTTATGGATATCATCACAGGTCACAAGGAAACTTTTTACGGGGAGCAGTGCTTGAAGGATTTCATTGCTTCTGTCATGACCTACAACGGGGGCAAGTGTATTTTGTACGCCCACAACTCTTCGGGATATGATTCGCGAATGATCTTTGACACCTTGTCAAAAATCACACAGGTTGAGGCGGTCCCCATCTTGAGAGGTGCAAAGTTTATTCAGCTCAAAACTAATGGAGGCAAAGTGATCTTTCGAGACTCTATGCTCCACATGCCTGGAAGTCTTCGCAACCTTGGGAAATCTTTTGGTTTGGAGGAGGAAAAGGGCTTCTTTCCCTACCTCTTTTGCACCATCGACAATGTGAATGCGGGATATGTTGGGCCCATTCCCGAAAGAAAACATTTTGATCTACCCTCCTCATGCCGTGACCAAGCCAGTCGCGCCGCTTTTGATGAATGGTACGCCTCATGGGAGGGAAGAATGGACTGGGATTTGAAGAAGGAATTGCTAAAGTATCTGGATCAGGATATCCTGGTTCTTGGGCAAGTCATCAAACGGTACCATCAGGAAGGGATGACTCTTAATGGACTTTCCCCGCTCTTCAATACTACCGGACCAAGTTATGTTCATGAGGTCATCGTTTCTGAACTGGTGGATGAGTTGGAGCTGCCCGTTCCTAAGGAAAATATGGAGGAGTACTCCGCTAGAATTCATGAGCTTGCTCTCAACTCATTTTGGGCGGTCCAAAAACCTAGCGAATACTGGTTTGCCCGAAAAGCATTACGAGGAGGCAAGACCGATACTCGTTGTATTTATTACAAGGTCAGCGATGAGGATCTGGCTAGAGGGGTAACCATCGCTTACCAGGATATGGTTAGCATGTATCCCACCCAACAAGTCAAGTACGACTATCCCACCGGTACTCCCACCATCCATGTTTGGGATCAGCAGTACTACCCCTGCCTAACGCACCAAAATAGTGTCACAGCCAAATGTTCCTGTACTGGCAAGTTGGGGGATCGATTTTGTCAAATTGAGGACCATACTGGAGATCGAAAAGAGGACATTCCAACGGCAGAACAAATAAGGAATGATCCAAAAAAGTATTTTGGGATTTGGTGTATTTCCTGGCAATGTCCTAAAGATCTCTTCCACCCCGTACTGGTCTCATACAATGCTGATACCCTAAAGTGTGTGGCCAGCTTAAAAGATGAAGACTACGTTGAGCACTGTTCAACCTCCCCAGAAGTCATCAGGGCCCTCGAGCTGGGATACAAAATCAAGCGTATTCACCGCTTTGATGCTTACAGGAAATCTCCTCCCCTCTGGTCAGATATTATGTGGCGTTTCTATATTCGCAAAATGATCTATTCCCGCACCCAGCCGCCTCCAGCCGAATTTGAAAAACTGGTGCAGGACTATGCCTCCGAGTATGGGCAAGTGGTGGGAGATATGATAAGGGAAACTGCTGGGAAATGGGAGAACAACAAGGCCAAGAAAACTATTTGCAAGCGTGATGCCAATTGTGGGTGGGGCAAGCAGTGCCAGCAACCCAACCAGGGCCAGAATTTGGTTGCGGATCATAGTCTGGATGATGGTGCTGTCAAGAATCTTTTCCAAAACTTGATGGCGGGGAATTACAAGTGGGGAGGGAGCACGATGCTTGGAGAGGACATATACATGTACAAGTACTCCTTCGACTCCAATGCCAAACCTAACCTGCACAAATTTTATCTTCCGGCCGGTCTTTTCGTTCCCGCCTATGGGCGATTGGAACTTTTGGCTCAACTCCAGCTTCTGGGTAAAAGGGTGCTTTATCATGACACCGACAGCATCATCTACCTCAGGGATCCCCTACTATACAATATTCCTCAAAACAGTATTCTGGGCGCGTGGGAGTTGGAGGATATTGATGTCAAACATGGGGGGATTGTAGAGTTTGTGGGAATGGCCCCCAAGACTTATGCCCTCAAAGCTCTGGATGGCGTAACTGTGGTCAAGGCGAAGGGAATCTCCCTATCGGAAGCAACCACCAACCTGGTAAACTTTGAAAGTATGAAGGAACAGGTCAACGAGTACCTGGACAAAGGGACGACTCAGCCTACACAGGTTCCCACCACAAACTTCAACTACAGATTTGGGGGTGCGGGAGTTACCACCCACCGAGCATTCAAGGCCCTAAAGTTCAACCCCAACGATTTGAAGGGAGAGCTGCGAGGAGCAATAATTTACCCTTTTGGACATGAATAAAGTTTACATCGCTTTTATTAAAGGTTATAATGACAATTATCACAAATAGGAAACCCGCTGTAAAAATGGTTAAAGGCGCTATAGTGAGCACACATGTATTCACGAGAAAGTCCAAGCTCCTGACGACCAAATTGGTAAATAAGCGCAATGCTGCTTCTCATATCCTTGATCACCTTGTCCAAAGCCACACTCTCTGGAAGCTCCTCCAAAGTAGTCACAGTCTCTTGAAGCCTGTGAATAATGTCGACAAACACATTGGAAAATACGTCTTTCGCTTGCTCGGAGGTAAAGTTCATTTTTTAGTTTGTCTGGCAAAATTGCTGAATAGCTGCGCATACTTGTAGCGTCGGCTCACTTACAGATTTACGGTTTACCCGCCAAATGGGCCGAGACCCCGAGTTATGATGAGCCCGGTCATGGGCTACTAGGTCATGGGTTGCGCACAGACTCCGGTGACTATGCCGAGATCCCGCGCCTTGTGTTTAAAAGGAAAGCGATTCCCTCCTCCATCCTCCCCTTCATCACCACTCCCCAAACATATATTTAATCATGGCTTCTCGAGTTATCCTGGAAAACAGCAAGGCCTACGACTACATCAAGAAGAACAAGGTCGGCATGACCACGGCCAAACTCTTCTCCACCTCCTCCAAGGCTCAGGTCGAGCTCGTCTTTGCCGGCTCCTTCACCACCAACGGGGTCAACGAGGCTACCTTTGATTCCAAGACTAACTGGAGTTTCGGTTTCAAGTTTGGAGAGAAGGAGGATATCAAGAACCTCAAGTACCTCCTGGAACCCTTCAACCATCCCAGCCTGGAGGGATGGGAGCGCAACCCTCTCACCAAGGATGGAAGTATCTACTTCAAGCTCAAGAAGGATGAGTTTGGCGATTTCCCCGTCGTTCACAACTTTGATGGTGAGCTGGAGGATGTGCCCAAGGATACCCACGTCACCGTCCATGCCAAGGTTCATGCCTACTTTGACGTAGAAAAGAAGACCTATGGTATCTACTACACCGTCACTCAACTGGAATTTTAAATTGGTCTTGTAATAAATTTATTCCCTCCCCTAATTTCCTCGCTTTCTCTTTGTTCCATCCTCAAGTTCGGCGACCAGATTTTCGTGGCGCTGGAAAAGTTCCACAAGTACTTCCACAAGTTCAACTTGGCTCTTCAAGTAGCGATCAAGGACATCTTTCAACAGTTTCTGGACTTTCTCGCCTGCGGAAGTGGAGGCTGGGTCCGTGCTGATTTCAACAATTCTGTCTTGGTCCATTTTTATTTTTATTTCGGGTAAACTCGGGTTGTGGAGCATTTTGTGGGTGTATGGAAGGTAGATTACACTCGAGCCAATATGCCTACCATCTTCTCCACCTACTTTCAGTCATGGTCCGCATCCGGGACAACTGCCGCAAATATGGATATTGCAAACATGGATCCACGAATCAAGGTTATCACCATTGACGGGGTCAATGCAAACTTTGCCTACACCAAGGGGCAAAACACCCTGGCAGGATCGGGACTGAACTTTACCCAGTCCTTTGATATTGTAAAGGGAGGAATCGCCCTTGCATCGGCCAAGGGACAAACGGTCATGCTCACGGTAGGTCTCAGTGGGTCTGGCGCGTTTGGAGTAGTTCCACCATACGCGACCTACGCCTCGGCTGTAGCTTTGGCCAATGATCTGGGCTGTCATGGTCTGGACATTGACTGGGAGCCCTCTACGTACTCTCCCCAGATCTTTGGGCCGCTCATCCAAGGCTTCAGAGAGGCCATGACTGCGGCTGGGGGAAGTGCAAAATTGCTGAGCGCCGCTGTATGGGAAACTGGCGCTGAGCCCCCTCAGACGGGTAGTCCATACTATGGCCTCAACCTGCAAGGGTTGGCCAGCAACGGGGCCATGTTGGACTGGATCAATGTCATGAGTAAGGATGATGACAGATCAAGGTTTGCTCGCATAACTAAGCTAACACTTAGGCTATGACGACAATGGGACAACCAATGCTCAGAAGCAGGTAATCTTCAACAGTTACCGAGCCGTGTACAAGGGTCACATCAATATGGGAGTTGAGCTGGGTCCACAGGGTTGGGGAACTTATATCGTTCAACCCGCAGACGTAACCCAATGCGCCCAAATTGTGAAGGCTGATGGGAATGGTGGCGTCTTTGTATGGGCCTACAAGAAGGATAGTACAGGCTCCCCAGACTTTGCAACAACCCTCAACTTGGTTGAAGGGGTGTATGCAGGTACTCCGCCCCCTCCCCAACCAACTCCGGTTAACCCAACAACCGCGTGTAGCCTCACATGCCCCAACTGTCAAAAAGTCTTGAAACTAAGTGCTACTTATTAAGGCGAGGAAATAAAAATTTATTGAAAGAGTGAATGAGCTTGAAATACTATTTGCGAGGATTTTCGGAAGAGGGTGAAGGATAGGGAGAAGCTTTGACCCAAAGAGGAGGTTCCTGATCAAGATTTGCTCGAAGAAAGGGGCGTCTCACATAGCCATACTTTCTCAGCAAAACAGACATCTCCCGAATCTCCAGGACAGAAAGATAGATTTGCCGTTCACAAGCCGAGATGTAGTTGTCCTTGGCCTTCAACGTCCCACACCATAAAGGGTGAATCCCGTGACGGCAGGACTGGTCAGTACAAAGAGTGTGAAAGGAGTTTGCATGTGAAGGAGCCAGTTGGTTCATTGAAAGGAGATTGTTGAAAGGGAAAGAGTGGAGGATTCTCTCGCCTTTTATACATCGGCTTCGGCACATTGAGCCGAGTCAGGCTGGTGGCGCCGTGACCCATGACAAAGGCTCACCAAGGCGCCGAGCCGATCGTGGCGCGAACCATGTGGTGGGCTCTCTCAAAATTTTCCGCTTTTCATGCATAAAGTATGGGCAGGTATAACTGCCTGGGAAGCTGCTGCAAAATGAATGTGTTCATGGCGTCATCGACCACATCAGCATCAGCGATCATCATCACCACAACTGCGACCTCCATCATGTCTAGCCTTTCCACTGAAACTACACCACTACTTGTTTCTACTGCTACTGCTGTCGCTGGTGCTACTGGCAGTGCTGTTTCGTCAGGAATTGATTCCTCAACAATAACCTTGATCGTCACCCAGTCCATAACCTTTCTTCTCCTCATCCTAAGTGAACTCCTTCCCGTAACATCCCCCTACAACAGTATTCTACAAGCCATCTTGGCTGCCTTCCGGGCAGTTGTCCCCTCCACCACCCCCGCTGTCGCAGCTACCCCCTCAATAGTGGCTATATCAAAATAAACTCAATTTATTGAATATTACTAGGACTAGACGAGTCTTGGCTATCGTTCTCCTTGTCGCTTCTAGGCCAGGGATTCTCCAGCAAGAGCATGGGTGGGCGAAGACGAAATATACGGGCTGATCGTCGAGGATGAGGCCGCCAAACGGGCAAGTTGTTGTAATCAAGAGGAGCAAGGACCAAAGCCTTCTTAATAGCCTTGGTAGGAGAGGGAAGCTCGGTGAAGGGGGCAAGAGAACCAGGAGTCATAGAGAGTTATTTATTAGGGTTAACGAATAGGGTTATGCTGGCCTTCCTGTCTCCTATTTAAGGACATCCGGATAAACTCGGCTTTTAATTTGCCAGCCACCTCGTGGGCTGTCAAAATTTCATCTGACACGCCCCCGAGCCAGTCATGGGTTATGGCGTCATTTTCATCTTCCAGCCAGTTTATCCGCTCTTCAGTTAAAGAGAGCAGGAATCGAAGCTCACAATAGCGAAAATAACTTTGAATTGAAGCGCCATATCTCCTCGGCAACGGAATCGTAATTGGAAACATGGATTATATTAAACTGGTGGAAAACTTGAAAAGCCTGAACGCTCTTCTCATCCTCCAACTCTCAATCTCTCGTCAAGATCACGCGGACTGCTTGTACTCTATCAAGATCATGAATGATCAGCTGGACACTCTCAACAATCGTCTTCAATACTACAGACTCCTCGCCGAAGAGATGGGTTTGGCTCGTCTGATCGGTGCTACCTTCCAGGGAGAATGC
>Ga0208110_1000283_pt1 | contig 10111 bp, 13 predicted proteins | sample CryBogCBH13Jun08_FD_185507 | JGI IMG/M metagenome (GOLD analysis project Ga0208110, IMG submission 185507) | Freshwater microbial communities from Crystal Bog, Wisconsin, USA - CBH13Jun08 (SPAdes) | ecosystem: Environmental > Aquatic > Freshwater > Lake | place: Crystal Bog, Wisconsin, USA...
CTTTAGGGGCAGTGGAGAGAGAGCCAGTGCCTTAAGAGGGTCCGCCGCGGCGACGATGGCCAGAGCACCAGTCGTTATGAACCCGCGCCGTGTGAGCGTCATGAAGTAAGTAAACACTCATTCGATAGGATTCTGTCGAATTGTAAATTCGGAATTGAGGCAGAGGACGAGATGAGCGCATATCCAGATCGTTCCAAGAAGGCTCTGATGGTCATCGATGTGCAAAATGGCGTTGTCGATTATTCGCGAGACCGAAACGAAGTGGTCGGACGCATAGCCGTGCTGGTTGATCAGGCGCGCTCCGCCGGCACGGAGGTCATCTGGGTGCAGCACTCTGAGGACGATATGCCGATCGATAGCGAGTATTGGCAGATCGTGCCGGAGTTAAAACCTGCCAAAGGGGAGAAGATCATTCACAAACTTTGGCGCAGCGCCTTTGAGGAAACTGAACTCGAAGAAGTTCTCGAAGAGTTGAAGATCGACCACCTGATAGTCACCGGCGCCCAAACCAACTATTGCGTGCGCCATACGATCCACGCAGCAATTGAGCGCGGGCTTGATGTCACTCTCGTGGAGGATGGCCACACAACTATCGATGATTCTTGGAATGGGGCCACCATCCCAGCGGAGATGATCGTGGCCGAACTTAATCGCGCCTGTGCTGATTACGATTTACCCGATAGTCGAGTTGACGTAGTAGCAGCGAGCAAAATTCGTTTCTAGCCTTACTTGCTAGCTAGATTGACCATTACTATCAGATTAGGTATTTAGTTTATAGAAGGTTTACTTTCAACTCAGATAAGTTGCGCAGGTTAATATTTCAACCAGTTAGGGAGTTGGGGCAGAGATGAGCGTTGGATATTGGATTATTACCGGAATTACCGCATTTGCCTTTTCGGCCACCGGTTTGATGAAGTTGTTGACTCCGCGAGCCAAGATGCTCGCAAACGCTGATGACCCGCAATTTGCATGGGCTAACGATTTCACCGAACCGCAAATTAAATTAATCGGACTAGCCGAACTTCTCGGAGCAGCTGGCCTTATTTTGCCTCCCGCAGTGGGTGTCGCGAAGTGGCTGCGCATTCCTGCGGCGATTGGTCTGATCCTCTTAATGCTCGGAGGCGCTCTCACCCACCGTCGTCGCAAGGAGCCTTTCTTCCCACCACTCATCCCAGGGGCGTTTGCTCTCATTACCCTTTTCCTCTAAGAGTTCACGGAATTCCAGTTTCGCCCGTTCGCTAAAGTGAATAGGCTCAAAGCCTGAACCGGAAGGAAATTTTTTGAGCTCTCAAGGACTTGTAGTTGTAGTTGGCGTGGGGCCAGGTGTCGGCCTGGGTGTTGCGGAAGCATTCGCTCAGGAGGGTCACGCTCTTCTGCTCATCGCTCGAAACGATGCCAAGCTCGAGGAGATGGCGACAGGTCTTCGAGCAACAGGCGCGACCGTCAATACTGCCGCGGCCGATGCTTCGATTGAGGGTGATGTCGCTCGAGTGATCGCAGAGATCAACGAGCCGATTTCTGCACTCGTCTATAACCCAGCAGCGTTCGGTGGCCCACTTCTGGGAGCAGTTGCCGCTTCACTGCGCCGAGCCACAGAGGTCAATCTCTACAGCCTCATAAGCGCAACTAAGGCCGGGCTACCTCGCCTGAAAGAGGCCAAGGGAGCCGTGCTGGTTACCGGCGGCGGCTTCGCGCTCTACCCATCAGGGGATTACGGTGTTCTCTCTGTAGGCAAGGCGATGATCCGCACAGCATCGTTCGTACTTGCACAGGAGCTAAAGCCTGAAGGAGTCCATGTCGCGACCATCACGATCTGCGGCACTGTGGCTCCAAATACTCCATTCGCACCAGAGAAGATCGCGAAGGCCTATATCGCCGCGTTTCGAAATCCAGCCGGCGAAGTTGAAACGGTATTCACCGGCGAATAGAAGCCTTAGTGAATTAGTTTGGTCCCGTACTTGAAGAAGATTGCGAGTGCGAGAATCGAGTAGGTCAAGGTGTACAAGACTCGACCCCAACCGCGGTCAAGGAAGTTCACAAGCTTCTGGTGATTCTCTTCAGAGAGCGCCCATGTGTTCTCCATGATGTTTATTCGCGACATGGTTGCGAAGACCGTGACGGTTGAAAGTGTGACCAACAAGCACCACGGGCAGAGCGCTTTGATGACGAAGAATGACTGTGAGAGAAGCCAGAAGGCGAAGGCTAGGCCAGCTAGGTAAAAGAGGTGAGCGGTGCGCAGGAACCAGCGGGGGAATGCAACGAGACCGAGTCCGGCAATCGCAACTGCGATGACCACAGGCTCACTCATGAGGCCTAAAAAGGCGTTTGGGAATCCCAAAAGGTTGGATTGCCAAGAGCGGGCTACTTTGCCGCAAGAGACGATGGCATTGATATCGCAGGCCAATTTCACGGTGGGCTGCTTGGCCAGCGTGATGGCATCTGCGGAGAGGACTAGCGAGGCGATCAGGCTAAGGGTCGAAGAGACCAACATGGCGATGTAAGTCTTGCGATAAACACGCAACCGGCTGATGGATCCTAGATCAGTCATTATTTGAGTTTACACCCTGGGTTCTGAGAGCAAGGTGTGAAGAATTCATCTGCTTCAATCTGAACAGTGTTCAGTTTATCTGCTATCTTCGGGCTCTGCTTCAGATAGGGGCGCGAAGGATGGAGAGTGGGTTTCTATGGCTAAGGTAAATAAGGAGCGGATGACTGCTCGCCCAGAGGGGTCTTTCGTCGTCTTCCTCATCGGGATGCGCGTCAATAACCCATTTGCGATCCATCGATGGATCCCTGTCTTCACCGCAATGCCGAAGATGATCATCGAGCTCTACAAGAATCCGCAGCTCGGTTTCAAATCTCATGAGACCTGCTTCGGTCGTACCACCATCATGGTGCAGTACTGGGAGAGCTCCGAGAAGTTGATCGCCTACGCCAAGTCCGCCGATTCTGAACACCTACCAGCGTGGAAATCCTTTGATCGGGCGGCGAAATCTTCAGCCGTCGGAATCTGGCACGAAACCTACGTGATCGAACCCGGGCACGCAGAGACCGTCTACAAGAACATGCCCACCTTTGGGTTAGGAAAAGTAGCTGGTCTACAAGCGGCCGTGGGTCGCCTCAATTCTGCGACAGAGAGACTCTCAAAACCTTCCGAAGAGTAGGTCAAGCAATTTAAGATTTCGCTATGACGAAGGCCTTGGTGAACGCTCATTTGAAGAACTTCGCACCAACCCAACGAGCCGTGCTGCAGCAATTACGCGAAGATATTGCTGCCGAACTCCCCGAGGCGAAAGAAGTCATCAAGTACGGAATCCCTACCTTCGTTCTCGATGGAGTGCCGATCATTGGATTTAGTGGCTACAAGAAGCACAACAGCATTTTTCCGTATAGCGGTTCGGTAGCCTCCCGATTGGAAACCGAGTTAGCGAAATATGAGGCGACAAAAGGGTCAATTCACTTTCCTTTGGATAAACCGTTTCCTAAATCGTTGCTCAAGAAGGTAATAAAGGCGAAGTTTCAACAACTAAAAGAGAGTTAAAAGGCTAACCTTTTCTTCATGAAGACCATCCTTGATGCAATCGGGAATACGCCACTCATCAATATTGAAGGCATCTTTGTGAAGATGGAATATCTCAATCCTTCAGGATCGGTAAAGGCGCGTATTGCGAAGTACATGATCGAGCGCGCCGAGAAAGAGGGCCTGCTCAAGCCGGGTGACACGATCGTAGAAGCCAGCAGTGGCAACACAGGAAATGCAATGTCAATGGTCGCTGCCGTTAAGGGTTACAAGATGTTGGTTGTCATGCCAGAAGGGCTGAGCATGGAACGGACTGCAATCTCGCGGGCATTTGGCGCGGAGGTTCGCACCCTAGGAGATTTCCACGTGAATAAGGCGCTTGATGAGGTGCGTCGGATCGCCGAGCAACCTGGTTTTTACGCCCCACAACAATTCGATAGCGAATGGAATGTGATCGAGAACTGTGAATGGCTCGGTAAAGAGATCCTTGAACAGCTCCCAAGTAAGCCAGAATTACTGGTTTCCGGGGTTGGAACGGGTGGCACTTTGGTAGGAGTCGGTCGCGCTTTTAAAGAGGTCAATCCTGCAGCGAAGAGTTACGCACTCGAACCGTCCGAGTCATGCACGATTGCATGTAGCGAAGTTGCAAAGCATCTGATTGAGGGAATCTCAGATGGATTCGTTCCCGGCATTATCGAACGACATTCCAAGGAGATCGATGGATTCGTCCATATCCACTCGAATGATGCCGTTGCAGAAACCCGACGCCTCGCAAAGACACATGGCATCTTTGTTGGTCCCTCCTCTGGCGCGCACATGTTGGCTGCCAAGCAGTTAAAGGAAGAGATGGGATTAGAAACTGTCGTCACAATCTTCTGTGATGAAGGAGAGAAATATATTAAGGACTACTGGCTCGCCATCTGAAGGCTTTAGCAAGGAGAAGCAATTTATGTAATTGGAAAGCCAAAGAATTGGCTACGTCTAGATGGACTGATCTGGCTTGGACACGTTGGCTTTGATCGCTTCTTCGGCTACGGCCTTAAGTATGACTCAAGTTTTAAGCACACACATTTAGGGGATCTCGATAAATCAGGAAAGAACTCCCGATCACTTTAGAAAAGTGGGTGTGAGGACTCCTAGGGCGAGAACCCGCTCGGCTTGAGCCATCGCGTTAATAAGTTCTAGCTCGCGATTTCGCCCGACCACAAAGCCCATGCCGACGGGTAAGCCGTTCACTAGACCCATTGGAATAGTGCCGATGGGAGTGCCGGCGACGGCGGGAGCAGTAGTGATCCAACTCGCCGAGCCAAAGTCATCACCTTTACCGAGCGTGCTGACCCAGGCAGGTCCGTATGTGCATCCGAGCAAGACATCAACATCTTTGAGTCCAGTATTCAAAAGTTGATCCGCCCACCCAAGATTGCGCGCTCTTTCCACCTCGTACTCCGAGCCTCGACCACCAAGTTCTAAGGCCTTTTCAAATAACTCCTGACCAAAGTGGAGCAACTCCACGCCTGCATTTTGGCGATTGAAGTCAACGATCCCCTGCAGATTTTTAACACGGGTTCCAGGTCGCGATTTCAAATAATCCCCAAGATCACTTACAAGTTCGTGGAGCATGACATGGAGTTCATCTTCATGGTTCTTCTCGCTCGGTTGCGGCAAGCTCACTTCAATAATTTTTGCCCCAGACTTAGAAAGCGCGACGAGGGAGCTTTCAAATAGCGCGTTGACTGCGTCATCTTGCGTACGCCACTCTTTCACCACACCAATCCTCAACTGCGAAGGGCTTTGCGCGGCCGTCGCAAAGGATTTCTTGCCAGTCAGAACATCCAGCAACAAGGCGGCTTGTGCGACTGTCTGCGCCATTGGACCCGGCGTATCTTGTGAGCCGCTAATAGGAATCATGGCGTCACGGGGGATACTTCCCACAGTCGGTTTGATTCCTACGCAACCATTGAGCGAAGCCGGGCAGATGATCGAACCGTCAGTCTCGCTTCCGATAGCCCACTGGGTGAGGTCTGCTGCTACTGCAGCACCAGACCCAGAGGAGGAACCTCCTGCACTCCGCTCGTGCTTCCAGGGATTTGCGGTGAGGCCTCCCACGGCTGACCAACCACTCGTGGACTTATCAGAGCGGATATTTGCCCACTCTGAAAGATTTGTAGCTCCGACGATAATTGCTCCGGCATCACGTAAACGCTTGGCTACCGTTGAATCGCGAACCACCGGTGTGTCAGCAAGTGCCTTCGAGCCAGCGGTGGCAGGTAAGCCAATCGCCTCAATGTTGTCCTTGAGCAGAATAGGGAGGCCACCAAGAGGAAGGTCCTGGGCGGACTTCTCGTATGCGCTGGCCCTCTCCAGAGCATCTGGTGATATAGCGAGTACTGATCGGAGTTCATACCCCGAGTGGTCAATGCTCGCAATTTTGTCGAGCGCAATCTGAACTTGGTCAGTGGATCTCATGGCTTAACCATGGCTCAACAGGTACCTCCCAGCAACTGCTAGCAATAAAAAAATCCCCTGGTGATAATCACCAGGGGATTTTCTAGTTCGACTATTAAATTATGCCTTTACTGCGATTGCAGAGATTTCGAACTCAAGCTTTACATTCTCGGAGACGAGAAGTCCACCGGTCTCAAGAGCTGCGTTCCAGGTAAGACCGAAATCCTTGCGGTTGATCTCTGAAGAGCCTTCGAATCCAAAGCGAGCATTGCCGTATGGATCTGTTGCTGTGCCTGTGTACTCGAATTCGATGGAGATTGGCTTGGTGACATCCTTGATGGTGAGGTTACCTTCAACGATTACCTTCTCTGCGCCTGCATCCTTGATGGATGTTGAAACGAAAGAGAGCTTAGGAAAGTTTGCGACATCAAAGAAATCAGGAGACTGGAGGTGACCATCGCGGTCAGGTTGTCCGGTGTTGACAGAAGAAGCTGTGATTTCGATGCTGAGAGAAGCTGCACCATTTTCGACTGTGCCTGCACCTGCGAACTCTGTGAAAGAACCGCGGACCTTTGTCACCATCGCATGGCGAACGGTGAAACCTACGCGGCTGTGTGTTGGATCAATATTAAACGTGCCTGCTGGGAGAGTTGAAAGAACTGACATTTTTATCCTTTGCTAGATGTGGTGAGCACTTGTTATGTGCACAGAAAAACTATAATCCAGAATAGTTGAAATTTCAACTAAACGAAGATGAACATTAGGGTACGTGCAAATCAATTGCGGAAGCCAAAGAGTTGCGCTCTGCTTCTTACAATCAACACCTCATTATTAATGAGATCTGCGTTACTCGCTCGCTGAAAATGCGGCCACACATTGGCGAATATCAGCTGCGCTATGTTCTGCTGAAAGCTGAATCCGGATCCGCGCCTTTCCCATTGGAACGACAGGATATGAAAATGCAACAGCATGGATTCCGTGAGAATGCAATCGCTTTGCAGCGTTGACAGCATCTAACTCCGAATCAAACATCACCGGGACAATGGGGTGTTCGCCAGGCAACAGCCTGAAGCCCGCCGCTTCCATTAAAGCCCTAAAAAGTTTTGCATTCTCCTTGAGCGAATCCCGCAACTTCGATCCCGTTCGCACAAGTTCTAGCGCTTTCAGCGATCCAGATACGACTGAAGGTGGGACCGAATTCGAGAAGAGGTACGGTCTGGCCTTCTGGCGAAGTAGATCAACGATCTCTTGACGAGCGCTGATATAGCCTCCAGATGCACCTCCGAGTGCCTTTCCGAGAGTGCCCGAAATGATGTCGATCCGATTACTGACCCCAAAGTGTTCAGGTGTGCCGGACCCAGTCGCCCCCATAAAGCCAACTGCGTGGGAATCATCAACCATCACCATCGCGTTGTAGCGCTCTGCCAGATCACAAATTTCAGGTAGCGGCGCGAGGTAACCGTCCATTGAGAAGACTCCATCGGTCACAATTAAGCAGCGGCGTGCACCCTGCGCTGCAATGAGTTGAGTCTCCAAATCCGACATATCGCGATTCTTGTAGCGATAGCGCTGGGCCTTTGAGAGCCTGATTCCATCAATAATGGATGCGTGATTGAGTTCATCCGAGATGATGGCATCTTGCTCCTTCATCAAAACTTCAAAGATGCCACCATTCGCATCAAAGCATGATGGAAAGAGGATTGTGGCTTCCTGGCTTAAGAACTCGCTGAGTTGCGCCTCTAGCTCTAAATGTAAATCTTGGGTACCGCAGATAAATCGAACGCTAGAAAGGCCGTAGCCGTGCTCGTCGAGGCTGGTCTTCACGGCGCTAATGATCTCGGGATGATTTGAAAGCCCGAGGTAATTGTTGGAGCAGAAATTGAGAAAGGGCTTGCCATCGATGGTGACATGAGAACCCTGGGCAGATGTGATCTCAGTTTCTCGCTTCGTTGTACCGGCCTGGTCGATATCGACCAACTCCGCGAGCAGCTGCTCCTTTATGTCTTTAAACATTTTAGCTCCAATCGAGAACTACCTTGCCAGCATTTGCATGGGCGGCTATATCAAAGGCTGATTCCCATTGTGTGTATGGCATCTTGTGGGTGATGATCGGTGAAATATCTAGCCCCTTCTTGATCATCGCTGTCATCGCGTACCAAGTTTCAAACATCTCTCTTCCGTAAATCCCTTTGATGGTGACCATATTTGTAATCACCTTTGCCCAGTCAATCTCAATGGGCTTACTCGGAAGCCCCAAGAGTGCAATGCGCGCGCCATGCCCCACGTATTCAAGAATCTGGGGGAGCGCGGCAGGACTCCCGCTCATTTCGAATGCAATATCGAAACCTTCTGTCATCCCAAGATCATTCATGACGTCTTGGAGGTCGGTGTTGAGGACGTTGACCGCTACATCTACTCCAATTGAGCGAGCCAACTCCAATCGCTCCTCGGAGATATCTGTGATGACGACGTAGCGGGCACCGACGAAACGTGCGATTTGCGCTGACATTAGCCCTATTGGCCCTGCCCCGGTGATCAAAACATCTTCACCGGCTAGAGGGAAGGAGAGCGCAACATGGACAGCATTACCGAGTGGATCAAAGATTGCCGCAAGGTCTAAATCGATGTTTGGGTCGTGCTTCCAAATATTGGATTCGGGTACGCAGATGAATTCCGCGAAAGCCCCATCCCGATTAACGCCGATACTGACTGTGTTCATGCAAAGGTGGCGTCTTCCTGCGCGGCAATTGCGGCAGAGGCCGCAGACGATGTGCCCTTCGCCAGAGGCGATGTCCCCAACCTTCACGCTCGTTACTTCCGAGCCAACTTCGACGACTACGCCACTAAATTCATGGCCGGGAGTAATTGGAGTCTTGATAGTTTTGCGAGCCCATTCGTCCCACGATTTGATGTGCAGATCAGTGCCGCAGATCCCGGTTCTTAAGACGCGAATTTTCACTTCTCGTGAAAGCGGTGAAGGCTCTGGCAAGTCGACCAGAGTAAATCCAACATCTGGTTCGAGCTTGCGCAAAGCCTTCATCGCGACTCCTTTGAGTTATATGGAGTCTACTTCTAGGTGGAGCGTTTGCTCCAAGGGTTCCTCAGGGGCAACCCTTAATTACATAGGCATCGTTTCGAAGATACGAACTCCGGCAGGGTTAGGACAGGTCTTGGCGAAGCCAGCTGCCTGATCGATATCTTCAGCGTTGATCAAAGAGTAGCCACCAACTAGGTCAGCGTAGGAAGTCAGCTCAGATACGGAATCGCCTTTAACGAGCGTTCCACCTTGAATGGGATTACCAACATCAACGAGATGCTCACCGATAGATCCGAACCAGGCCATCCAGGCTTCCATGGTGTCTGCGCCTTGCTCATCTGTAGCGTTGTAAATGAATAGAAACTTCTTCATCTCTTCTCCTTTTTAAGTTGCTTCTTAAATTCGATTGTCTGCGCATAATTTTCAAGAGTTTCGGCGCCGCCGTCCCAGTGAGCTTGAAATTGGTTGACCCATTGCTGGATGCCCCGCATCGATGCGCGATTGAGAGTGAGGAATGTGACTCTTCCCGACTTTTTTCGTGTGACCATGCCAGCCTCTACGAGCAGGTTTATGTGTTTGTGGATCGCTTGCAATGAGAGATTACGTTGCAGCGCTAGATCGCTGATGGAGGCCGGTTGAAGACTCAGTGAATAGATGATCTCGCGCCGATGCACACTTGCGAGGGCGTCGAAGATCAGGTCTAACTCTTTGGGGTTCCCAGTGGCTTTCATCAACACTTAACTTAAAGGTTAAGTGTTATCTCGTCAAGAGATTTAGCAGTTTCCCTTTTTAAGAATCCCCGTAGGGATCGAGAGATTCAAGGAAGCCAGAAGTTCATTCGCAGCAGGAGTGAGACAGTAGTACGACCACTTGCCGCGTTGGGTTCGTTCCAGGGGGCAATTCCTAAGCAATACACATACCAATCCGAGCCCGAGACGATATGTTGCAAGAGATGTCGAGCGGTCCACTCCGGGTTTGTTATGTAGGCGTCGAGGGCCTCGTCTGGAAGCGTGGCGAAGGAGGCGTAGACCTTCTGGTTTGCCCATGACATATGTCGAAGCGCGCGGTGCATTGATATTGGCATAGCGAATTCTCTCAACCTACCTAAC